>Ga0163153_10000921_pt1 | contig 48592 bp, 45 predicted proteins | sample OliLakLV19MP6IB1_FD_148629 | JGI IMG/M metagenome (GOLD analysis project Ga0163153, IMG submission 148629) | Freshwater microbial mat bacterial communities from Lake Vanda, McMurdo Dry Valleys, Antarctica - Oligotrophic Lake LV.19.MP6.IB-1 | ecosystem: Environmental > Aquatic > Freshwater >... | reverse complement strand
GGGCGCGGTCGCGGATCACGTCCACCTTGACCGGGACACGCATCCACAACGCCACGGCCCCGGCGATCGCGACCGCGCCCAGGATCGAGGTGTAGACCAGAACCCGCGGCCGCGCCACGCGCGCGAGGATCTGGCGCCACGACCAGCCGTTCCTCAGCGCGTTTTCGGTCGCATAACGGATCAGCCCGCGCGGCGAGCCGACCTTGTCCATCACCTGGTCGCAGGCATCCACGCAGGCGGCGCAGCCGATGCATTCGTACTGCAGGCCATCGCGGATGTCGATGCCGGTGGGACAGACCTGCACGCAGATGTGGCAATCCACGCAGTCGCCCTGGCGGTCGGACCGTGCCTCGCCATCGCGCGCGCGGGGCCGGCTGCCGCGCGGCTCGCCACGCGCCGCATCGTAGGTGATGACCAGGGTGTCGGAATCGAACATCGCGCTCTGGAAACGCGCGTAGGGGCACATGTATTTGCAGACCTGCTCGCGCATCCAGCCGGCGTTGCCGTAGGTGGCCAGCGCGTAGAAGAGGATCCAGAACGTCTCCCACGGCCCGTAGTCGAGCGTGGCGAAGGAATGCGTGAGGTCGCGGATCGGCGTGAAGTAGCCCACGAAAGTGAGCCCGGTCCAGAGCGCGAGGGTGATCCAGGCGCCGTGTTTGGCGGCCTTGAGGGCCACCTTGCGCGCCCCGAGCGGCTGCTTGTCGAGCTTCATGCGCGCGGGCCGGTCGCCCTCGATGCGCCGCTCGATCCACATGAAGATCTCGGTGTAGACGGTCTGCGGGCAGGCATACCCGCACCAGAGCCGCCCCGCGACCGCCGTGAAGAGGAAAAGCGCAAGCGCCGAGACGATCAACAGGACCGTGAGGTAGATCACGTCCTGCGGCCAGAACACCAGCCCGAAGAGATAGAACTTGCGCGCCGCCAGGTCGAAGAGCACCGCCTGGCGGCCGTTCCACTCCAGCCAGGCAAGCCCGTAGAACACGAACTGCGTCGCGAACACCAGCGTCCAGCGCCAGCGCGCGAACCAGCCATGCACCGCGCGCGGGTAGATCTTGCGGCGGACCTCGTAGAGCGACTGCTCGACGGTTTCGAGGGGAATCCGCGCGTTCATTTCACCGCGGATACCGGCGCGGTGCCGTTGTCGCGGGACTGCCCCTGCGACAGGCCGTACACGTAGGCGGCGAGCACATGCACCCGCTGCTCGCCCAGGAAGGCGCGGTGTGCGGGCATTACGTTGGTGCGGCCCTTCATGATGGTCTCGGCGATCGTCGCCTCCGACGACCCGTAGAGCCAGACCTTGTCGGTCAGGTTCGGCGCGCCCATGGCGGGATTGCCCTTGCCTTCGGGGCCGTGGCAGGCCGCACACACCGCGAATTTGGGCTGCGCACGCGCGGCGCCGGCGGCATCGTGGTCGAGCTTCGCGAGCGAGCGCACATAATTGGCCATGTCCTTCGCGCCCGCGGCATCACCCACCACCGCGGCCATCGACGGCATCATGGCGTTGCGCCCGTCGAGGATCGTGGTCTTGATGGTCTCGGGGTCGCCGCCATGGAGCCAGTCGGCGTCGGTGAGGTTGGGAAACCCCTTCGCGCCGCGAGCGTCGGCCGCGTGGCATTGGCTGCAGTAGCTCATGAAGAGCCGCTCGCCGGCCGAGCGCGCCACGGAATCGGTCGACAACTGCTTCACGTCGACCAGCGCCATGCGGGCGTAGAGCGGACCGAACTGGGCCTCGGCCTGCTTCACCTCTTCGGTGTATTCGCCGGTCGAGGTCCACTTGAGCGAGCCCGGGTTGGCGCCCAGGCCCGGGTAGAGCCAGAGGTAGCCGAGCGAGAAGACGATGGTGATCCAGAAGAGCCAGATCCACCAGCGCGGCAGCGGGTTGTTGAGCTCGTTGAGGTCCTCGTCCCACACATGCCCCGTGTCGTCGGGGTCGGTGGCCACCTTGCGTTTCGAAAGTGACGCCAGCAGCAGCCCGCAGGCCACGATGCTGACGAGCGTCGCGCCCGCGACGAAAAGGCCCCAGAAGCCGGAGGTGAAATCGCTCATCGGCCGGCCTCGTCGGGCGGAAGCTGCGCGGCCTGCTCGAAGCGGCGGCGATTGCCGGGGTAGGCGACAAACCCGAGGATCGAAACAAACGCGGCGAAGGAAAGTACCGTCACCAACACGCGCACCAGGTTGATCGTGTCCATGTTCAGCGGTCTCCTTTCAATGCGGTTCCCAGGCCCTGCAGGTAGGCGATGAGCGCGTCCTGCTCGGTCTTGCCTTCGAGGGCCTGCGGGGCGGCGACGATTTCCTCGTCGGTATAGGGATGCCCGAGCGAGCGCAGCACCTCGAGCTTGCGCCGGATGTGGCTGGCGTCGGCGGGAGTGCGCGACAGGAAGGCGTAGGCGGGCATGTTGGATTCGGGCACCACGTCGCGCGGGTTGTCCAGATGGATGCGGTGCCAGGCGTCGCCGTAGCGCCCGCCCACGCGCGCCAGGTCCGGCCCGGTGCGCTTGCTGCCCCACTGGAACGGGCGGTCGTAGACCGACTCCCCCGCCACCGAGTAGTGGCCGTAGCGCTCGGTCTCGGCGCGGAACGGGCGGATCATCTGCGAGTGGCAGCCGTAGCAGCCCTCGCGCACGTAGATGTCGCGCCCGGCCAGCTGCAGGGCCGGATAGGGCTTGAGGCCCGCCACCGGCTCCGTGGTGGAGCGCTGGAAGAAGAGCGGGATGATCTCCACCATCCCGCCGACGCTCACCACCAGCAGCACCAGCACGATCAGCAGCGCGCTTTTTTTCTCGATCAGTTCGTGTGTGAATTTCATGTTGTCGGCTTCAGGCGTGGGCCATCGAGGCGGAGGGGATCGGGGCGTCTGCGGCCTTGCCGGCAAGCAGCGTCTTCGTGACGTTCCAGGCCATGATCAGCATGCCGCTCAGGTAGAGCACGCCGCCGGCGAGGCGGATGGCGTAGAAGGGATAGGTCGCCTTCACGCTTTCCACGAAGCTGTAGGTGAGCGTCCCGTCGCTGGAGACGGCGCGCCACATGAGGCCCTGCATCACTCCGGCGATCCACATCGCGGAGATGTAGAGCACCACGCCGATGGTGGCGATCCAGAAGTGCAGCGAGATCGCCTTGATGCTGTGCATCTCCACGCGGCCGACCAGGCGCGGGATGAGGTAGTAGAGGCTGCCGAAGCTGATGAAGCCCACCCAGCCGAGCGCGCCGGAGTGCACGTGGCCCACGGTCCAGTCGGTGTAGTGCGAGAGCGCGTTGACGGTCTTGATCGACATCATCGGCCCTTCGAACGTCGACATGCCGTAAAACGAGAGCGAGACGATGAGGAACTTGAGGATCGGGTCGGTGCGCAATTTGTGCCACGCGCCCGACATCGTCATCATCCCGTTGATCATGCCGCCCCAGGAAGGCGCCAGCAGGATGAGCGAAAACACCATGCCGAGGGACTGGGTCCAGTCGGGCAGCGCGGTGTAGTGCAGGTGGTGCGGGCCCGCCCACATGTAGGTGAAGATGAGGGCCCAGAAGTGCACCACCGACAGGCGGTACGAATAGATCGGGCGGCCGACCTGCTTCGGGATGAAGTAATACATCATCCCGAGGAAGCCGGCGGTGAGAAAGAAGCCCACGGCGTTATGGCCGTACCACCACTGCACCATGGCGTCCTGGGTGCCGGCGTAGGCCGAATAGGACTTCCAGAAGCTCACCGGCACCGCGGCGCTGTTGACGACGTGCAGCAGCGCCACCGTGAGGATGAACGCGCCGAAAAACCAGTTGGCGACGTAGATGTGCGAGACCTTCCGGCGCGCCAGGGTGGCGAAGAAGACGATGGCGTATGAGATCCAGACGACGGCGATCAGGATGTCGATGGGCCACTCGAGCTCGGCGTATTCCTTGCTGGAGGTGATGCCCAGCGGCAGCGTGACGGCCGCGAGCACGATCACGGCCTGCCAGCCCCAGAAGGTGAAGGCCGCGAGCTTGTCGGAGAAGATCCGCACCTCGCTGGTGCGCTGGACCACGTAATACGAGGTCGCGAAGAGCGCGCAGCCGCCGAACGCGAAGATCACGGCGTTGGTGTGCAGCGGGCGAAGGCGCCCGTAGGTGAGCCAGGGCCCGAAGTTGAGCTCCGGCCACAGCAGCTGCGCGGCGATGATCACGCCCACCAGCATGCCGACCACGCCCCAGACCACGGCCATGACGGCGAACTGCCGCACCACCTTGTAGTTGTACATTCCCTGCGCTTCCATCTGGCATCCCTTGGGTGTCTGACACCCGAATGCTAGGGGCGGACGGAATTCGCCCTTTGATCCGGATCAAGCGGCGGCTTCGCCAGGTCGATGCAGTCGCGGTATTCCGGCACTTCGGCGTTCCAGCCCAGCTGCTCGGCGATGCGCATGCGCAGCGCGTCCGCCGCGGCCGGCTCGCCGTGGGTGAGGAAGATGCGCCCCGGCGGCTCGCCGAATGCGCGCAGCCATTGCACCAGCTCGTCGCGGTCGGCGTGCGCCGAAAAGCCGTCGAGGTTGCGCACCTCGGCGCGCACCGGCACGTAGGCGCCATGGATCTTCACCTCGGGGGCGCCGGCCACCATCGCCGCGCCACGCGTGCCCCCGGCCTGGAAACCCGTGAAGAGGATGGTCGAGCGCGGGTCCGGCGCGAAGCGTTTGAGGTGGTGAAGGACGCGCCCGCCGGTGGCCATGCCGCTGCCGGCGATGATCACCGCGGGCCAGTCGGACTGGTCGAGCGCGCGCGACTCCTCCGGCTTCTTCACGTAGCGCGCCACACGCCCGATGGCGCGGCACTGGTCCGCATCGAGCCGGTGCTCGCCGATGTGGTCGCGGAAGAGGCCCGTCACGTCGATCGCCATGGGGCTGTCGAGGTAGATCGGCAACGCCTTCGGGATCGCATCGCCCTCGCGCAATTGGTCGAGGTGCAGCAGCATCGACTGCGCGCGGCCCACGGCGAAGCTCGGGATGACGACGGTTCCCCCGCGCGCGGCGGTCCGGTTGATGACGCGCCCGAGCTCGCGCGTGGGATCGGTGGTGTCGTGGATGCGGTTGCCGTACGTCGATTCGAGCACCAGCACGTCGGCGCGCGCCACCGTGGCCGGCGCGTTCATGAGCGGGTCGCGCGGGCGGCCGAGGTCGCCGGAGAACACCACCGTGCGCCCGCCCAGCGTGAAGGTGGTGATCGCCGCGCCGAGGATGTGGCCGGCGGGATCGAAGCGCGCGCGCATGCCCGCGGCGGGCTCGAAGTCCTGCTCGAACGGGACCGTCGAGAACTGCCGCAGCGCGTTCTCGGCGTCCTTGCGCGTGTAGAGGGGCAGCGCCGGGTGGTGCTTCGAATAGCCGTGGCGGTTGGCGCGTTCGGCCTCCTCCTCCTGCAGCCAGGCGCTGTCGGGCAGCATGATCCGGCACAGGTCGAGCGTCGCCGGTGTGCAGTGGATCCTGCCGCGGAAGCCGAGCTTCACCAGCAGCGGCAGGTAGCCGCTGTGGTCGATGTGGGCGTGGCTGAGGACCACGGCATCGAGCGCGCGCGGATCGAACGGGGGCGGCGCCCAGTTGCGCAGGCGCAGCTGCTTGTAGCCCTGGAAGAGGCCGCAATCGAAGAGTACGCGCGCGTTTCCGTGTGTCAGGAGGTAGCGCGAACCCGTGACGGTGCCGGTGGCGCCCAGGAACTCGAGTGTCATCGACATGCCGCAAGGACTCGGGAAGGGTGTGGGCATGCCGCCATTGTCCGCGCTCGATCCCGTTTCCATTTGACGCACGTCAACGGGTCCCGGCGGCGTGCTCCTAAGCTCGAGGCTCGACCAATCGCAACCGAGCCCGTCATGGCCAACGCCACCCGCACCGACCCGTTGCGAGCCCGTGCCCCGCACCTCGCCCTGGCGCTGGCCGCCCTCCTGGCCGGCTGCTCCGGCCTGCTGCCGAAGGCCCAGACCGAGGTGGCGAGCCCGTGGCGCAGCTTCGAGGACGCGAAGGCCGCCATCGAGCGCATCGAGCCGGGGCGCACCTCCACCCAGGACCTGCGCGAGCACGGCATCGACCCCTACACGGGCACCAACATCCAGGTGCTCACCTATTCGGATATCGCCCTGCGATTTCCCATCAACGTCGGGCGCGAGCGCCTGGACGCCGGGTTGCGCGAATGCCTGGAAGCGGGCAAGGCATGCACCGGCTACGCGATCAACGCGCGCGACGTGAGGCGCGAGCGCGTCGGCTCCTTCTGGTCCGACGCGCTCGCGTTCAAGCGCACCGTCGAGGTCAGCGGCTGGAACTTCAACGCGCTGGTGCTGCTGGTGAACGACCGCGTCGTCTACACGCTCTACGGCGGCCAGCCCAACCTGCGCGAAACCGAGATCACCCGCCGGCCCCTCGGGCCCGCGCAGAACTTCGGCGATTCGATGCCGTGGGGCGATCTGGTGCGCTAGCCGGGGCGCCCATGCCGCGCGTCCCGATGACGATCGGGGCGACGCTGGCCATACCTGCCTAGTAGTGCAACGCGAGGGTCATGTCGAGGTTGTGCCCGTCGTACTCGAAGCTCGCCGCCTCGAACGATGGCGCGCCGAACCAGGCCCGCGCGTCGTTGGAGAAGCCGTAGCCTTCCTTCGGTATCCCCAGCACGTTGGTGTCGAGCTTGCCGTTCATGTCCTCGTCGTGGATCACGGCGAGCGCGTAGCGGCCCGGCGGGATGTCCTCGAAGTCGCAGCGCGCCTGGCTCTTGCGGATCTTGATCACCATCACGTTGGTCGCGGAATGCAGGAACTCGATCGGGAATCCCTGCGCCGACTCGAAGAGCGCGCAGGCCACGGTGCCGGTGCTGTTGCGGATGTCGAGGACGGTCACGTGGATGCCGGGGCACGGCGCCTGCGCGTTCGCCGCTACGCACGCGAGGGCGCCGAGCCAGGCCGCTCGCCTCACGTCGCCGTCCCCGCGCGGCGTCGAGCTTCCCGGCGGCCGATGGAGACATTGGCGACGATCCTTCGTATCGGCTCGCGGGACATGGCGGTGACGACGCCTGGAATGTGGGGCTGGGATGATGCCCATTATCCCGGCGCTCCGGGGGCCCGCGAGTTGACGGCGGTCAAAAGCGCCGCACTGCCGCGGGAGGCGCCTTCACGGTCGCGAACTTCGTCGAGTTGTGCGGCGAACCTCCTCGGCAGGGTGGTGATGGAGCTCGCCTGAATCCGACGCTGATTTGACCTGCGGCAAGGTCCGATGCCCGGTGGCGGGCATACTCGATCGGCCACTCGAATCGCCGTTCGTCGTAGCGTGAGGATCGGCCTCGAGTCCGAAATTTGCGAGGATATTCCCATGAATGCCCACACCCGCCCCAACCCCCAACAAGCGGTTTCCAAATTCGCCCTCGCGGCGCTCCTGCTGGCTTGCGTCCCGGCATGGGCCCAGGTCGCCCCCAACCTGGGTGCGGCCGGAGCCTTCGCGGTGCTGGGTGCAAACGCGATCCCGACGGTTGGAACGGTGACCTGCACCGATACCGGACCCGGGATCGGAATCACCGGGCAAGTCGGCACCACCTTCGCGGGCGGCATCACCAACGTGGGCCCGTGCACGATCACGGGCCCGATCGTCTCTCCGGTGGCCGCCGGGGTCGTCACCGCTTTCAACAGCGCATTCGCCAACATCGATCTGCAGAACCCCGTATGCGACGGCGTCATCCCGATCGTCTCCACCGCCCTGCCGCCCGGTGTCTACTGCTCCGCCGCGGGTACCACGCTTGGCGCCGGCGGCGTCATCACGCTCAACGGGACCGCTTCCGACGTCTGGATCTTCAGGGTCGGCACCGGCGGCCCGGGCGCCCTCACGTTGACCAACGCGCAGGTGGTCATGGGCGGCGCCGCGAATGCCTGCAACGTGTACTGGAAGACGTCGGCGGGCACGACGGTGACGGATTCGGACTTCGTGGGAACGGTCCTGTCGGGCGCCGCGGCCACCATGACCCGGGGAAGCTGGATCGGTCGGATGATGGCGACGACCGATGCGACCCTGACCGACCCGTCGCCGATGACGGGCTGCGCCGCCCTCCCCGCTGGCGGCGCAGCCGCCCCCATTCCGACGCTCTCCCAATGGGCGACGATCCTGTTGGCCGGCCTGCTTGCCATTGCGGGCTTCGCGGCGTTGCGCCACTCCAAGATGCGGCGGCTGAACCCGTCCGCGTAGTCTTGCTCACGCGAATCTTCTTCGACCCCTTCACCACGCCCGAGGGCGCCTTCACGGTCGCGAACTTCGCCGGGCTGTTCGGATGACCTCTCCGCTCGCGCTGCTCGCGTTGCTGCTCGCCGCCGCCGTGGTCTACGACTTCGTGAACGGCTTCCAGGACAGCGCCAACATCGTCGCGACCATGATCGCCTCCCGCGCGATGAGCGCGCGCGGCGCGCTGCTGATCGCCGCCGCCGGCACGCTGGCGGGGCCCTTCGTGGTCGGCGTGGCGGTGGCGCGCACCATCGGCAACGAAGTGCTCGCGCCCCAGGCGATCACCATCGCCGTGGCGGTGGCGGCGCTCGCCGCCGCGACGCTGTGGAATCTCGCGGCGTGGTTGCTGAGCGTCCCGGTGAGCTCTTCGCACGCCCTGGTGGGCGGGCTGGTGGGCGCCGGATGGCACGACGCCGGGCCGTCCGCGATCCAATCCGCCGGCGTCGCCAAGGTGGCCGTGGGGCTGGTCGCCTCGCCGGTCCTCGCTTTCCTGGCGGCGCTCGGCCTCATGCACCTTACGCTCTGGCTCCTGCGCCGTTCCAGCCCGAGCGCCAACATCGCGCTGTCGCGCGCCCAGGTCGCCACCGCCGTGGCGATGGCGGTGGGCAACGGCGCCAACGACGCGCAGAAGACGGTCGGCGTGATCGCGCTGGGCCTGCTGCTGCTCGGCTACACACACTCCTTCACGGTGCCCTGGTGGGCCATCGCGCTGAGCGCGGCCTCGCTGTCGCTTGGCACCCTGCTGGGTGGCGGGCGCATCGCGCACACCCTCGGCTCGCGGTTCTATCGCGTGCGCCCGATCCACGGCTTCGTTGCCCAGGCCTCGTCGGCAAGCGTGACGCTGGGCGCATCGCTCTTCGGGGCGCCCGTGAGCTCGACCCAGGTCATGAGCCTGTCCATCGTCGGAGCCGGCGCCGCCGAGCGGCTCGCCAAGGTGCGCTGGGGGCTGCTCGGCGAGATCGCGGCCGCGTGGGTCCTCACGGTTCCGGCCACGGCGGTGTTGGCGATGCCGCTGCACGCCGGCATCGGGGCCCTCATCGGAAAGGCGGGCGCGTGATGGGCCTGTTCGACGCCGGCCGCCGGGAGAGCAACAAGTTCGTCGCGATGCTCGTCGCCCACGCGGCCCTCGCGCGCCGGGCGGTCGCCTGCCTCGAGGGCTCTCTCGAACAGCCCGACCCCGAAGCGATCGGACGCATGCGCGCGCTCGCTTCGGAATCCGGCGAGGGACGCCGCGTGCTGATCGACGAACTGCACGACACCTTCGTCACGCCCTTCGACCGCGAGGACATCTACAACCTCTCGCAGAGCTTCGAGCGCATGGTGACCTACGCGCTCACCACGATCGAGGAGATGCACCTGCTGCACGTCGCCGCCGACGAGCCGATCCGGCGCATGGTGGCGCTGATCGGCGAGCAGGCGGGCGACCTCGAGGCGGCGATGCAGCGCCTTGCCCGCAATCCGCGCGTGGCCGACGACCACGCCAATCGGGTGCACGAAAAGGAGCGCGAGGTCGAGCACGTCTACCGCCACGCGATCCACGACCTCTTCGCCCGCGCCACCGACCTCCCCGGCCTGCCCGCGGTGCTCTATCGCCGCGAGGTCTACCGCCATATCTCGAACATGGCCGACCGCGCCGTCTCGGCGGCGAACATGCTCGGCATGGTGGTGATGAAGATCGCATGAAGGAACCCGTGAGCGCCCCCCACTTCGCATTCGACGCCTTCTCCCCGCCGGAGATCGCCGCTCGTGTGAGCGACCTGGGGGTTGCCAAGTCGCGCCTGCCGTTCACCTCGCTCGTGATGCTCGGCGTGCTCGCCGGCGCCTTCATCGGGCTGGGCGCGATGTTCAATGTGATCGTGCTCTCCGACGCCTCGATCCCGATCGCGCTGCGCCGCGTGCTGGGCGGCATGGTGTTCTCGCTTGGCCTCTTCCTCGTGCTGGTGGCGGGCGCCGAGCTCTTCACCGGCAACAACCTCCTCGCGATGGCGTGGGCGGAGCGCAAGGTGACTACGCTCGACGTGCTCTACAACTGGACCGTGGTGTGCGTCTCCAACCTGGTGGGCGCGATCGGGCTCGCCTGGCTCGTGTTCCTCTCGGGCCACCCGGGCAACGACGGCGGCGCGGTGGCCGAGACCTACCTGCGCATCGCCGCGGCCAAGACGTCGCTGCCGCCGCTACGCGCCTTCGCAAGCGGCGTCCTGTGCAACGTGCTGGTGTGCTCCGCGGTCTGGGTCGCGATGGCGGGGCGCAGCGTGACCGACAAGCTGCTCGCCATCGTGCTGCCGGTGGCCGCCTTTGTGGCCGCGGGCTTCGAACACTCGATCGCCAACATGTACCTCATCCCGCTCGCGATGATGCTGCAGGAGAGCGCCGGCCACACGCCCGACGTCGCGGGCCTGGCGCGCAACCTGGTCCCGGTGATCGCGGGCAACATCGTGGGCGGCAGCGTGCTCGTGGCGCTGGTCTACCACGTGATCTACATCCGGCCGCGCCGCGGCGAGGAATCCCCGTGAGGCCCGGGATCATCGGCGACCTCGCCGCGCCCACCTCCTGAAAACGCGCGGCGGCCAGGCGCCGAGGCAGCCTCAGGCGGCCGCGCGCGCAGCGCGCCGCCTGAAGGCAAGCCACAGCGCCGCCGCCCCGGCGATCGCCAGGAACGGCAGCGCCAGGTAGTTGAGCGTGTTCCAGCCGGACGAATTCACCAGCACGCCCGAAGTAAACGACGACGTGGCCGTGGTGCAGAAGATGAGGATCTCGTTGGCGCCCTGGGCCTTGGCTTTCTCGGCCGGCCGGTACGCCTCCGTGAGCAGCGTCGTGCCGCCCACGTACATGAAATTCCAGCCCACGCCCAGCAGCACCAGCGACCACCAGAAGTGCGTGACGAGCTGGCCGGAGAGTGCGATGCCGACGCAGGCGAACATCATCGCCACCCCGGCCATCATCACGTTCAGCACCCCGAAGCGCTGGATGAGGGAACCCGTGAAGAACGACGGCCCGAACATGGCGATCACGTGCGCCGAGATCACGCTGGCAGCCGCCGCGTAGGGATGCCCGCAGAAGCCCATCGCGAGCGGCGTCGAGGTCATGAGCAGGTTCATCACGCCGTAGCCGAGCGCCGCAACCACGACCGCGACGATGAAGACCGGCTGCGCCATGATCTCCTTCAGCGGCCGCGCCGGCCCGTGCGCCTCCCCGGCATGGGGCGTCGGGATGCGCAGCATCGCCAGGATCACCATCGTCACCAGGCAGAAGCCCATGAGGGACGCATAGGACGCGAGGTACGTGGGCCGCGCGAGATCGATGGTGTGCTTGCTCATCTCGGGGCCGATGATGCCGCCCACGAGCCCGCCGGCCATCACCAGCGAGATCGCCCTCGCCCGCCAGCCGAGGGGCGTCGCGTCGGCGGCGGCGAAGCGGTAGTACTGCCCGAACGCGTTGTAGGTCCCCAGCACCAGCGTGCCGAACACGAGCAGCCAGAAGCTCGACTGCCAGATGGCGAGCGTGGTGATCGCACCGCCGGCGAGCCCGAAGAGCGTTCCCGTGAGGAACCCGTTCCTGCGCCCCACCCGCTTCATCCACATCGACGCGGGGAAGGTCGAGATCGCCGCCCCGACCACGTAGCCCGTCACGGGCAGCGTGGCGAGCGCCTTGTTGTCCGCCAGCGCGAATCCCGCCAGCCCGTTGAGCGAGATCAGCGTGACGTTGTTGGTGAAGAGGAGCGCCTGGCAGCAGGCGAGCAGGAAGACGTTGCGGGCGGCATGATTCATCGGCCCCATTCTATCGGGTCGACCGCCGCCTACCCGTTCGAGGTTTCGGCGAGCATCCGCGCCCGCACCCGCGCCGACGAGGTCGACGCCCGCGGCTAGCGGGAATCGCGCAGCGCCTTCGCCTCGGCCCTGGCGCGCGCCTGCGCCGCCTTCGCGTCCTTCATGCAGTCCTTGCGGGACTCGGGCTTGCGGTCGTCGCATTCCTGCTTCGCGATCGAATAGGCGGACTGCGCGCGGGCGATGGCGGCATCGTAGTTGGTGCGCGGTCCGGGTTTGTAGGCCGCCTCGAGCTCCGCCTTGGCGACGTCGCGCGTGCCGTGGGCCCGGGCGATGCACAGGTCGGCCGAATTGCCGTGGCGCTCCCCGCAATTCTGGCGCTCGGCCTGGTACTCGGCGTCGATGCGTTTCCGGGTGGCGCGGTATTCGTCCTTCGCCAGTGGGGCGGCCGTGGCGACCTCGCAGCTCAGGACGCAGAGGGCGGTTACGGTGACGAGGATGTTGCGCATGTCAGTCTCCTGCGGGCGCTGGCGCAGTCGCGTCGGCTGCCGGCGCGCAAGTGCCCGGGCGAGCTTTGCGGTGCGTGTTCCGGCTCCACCCTGCCCCGCCTAGCGGCGATTGAGCAGCAGGCCGACCACGACGCCGGTGATGGCCGAAAGCCCCGCGACGATGGCGATCGACTGCCACGGATGCCCGTGGACGTACTGGTCGGTGGCCCGTGCGGCGGCGCGCGTGCGGTCGACGGCGTGCTCCTCGAGCTGGCGCAGCCGCTCGCGGCTCGCCTTCAGGTTCTTCTCGAGGCTCTCGCGCAGCGCCTGCGACTTCTCGCCGCCCGCGGACGCGATCGATTTGAGCAACTGCTCGGTGTCGGTGACCACTTCGTTGAAATCCCGCAGCAGCTTATCGGTTGCCTGGGTGGTCGCGGTCATGTCGTTCTCCTTCGCGTTGAAATTCCAGTATCCCCCACATGCGGGGGCCCCTTTTGACGGGCGTCAAGGAAGGGGCAGGCCGCGGAGCCAGGCTGTGCCATGGACACTCCTGCCTGGAAGCTCAGGAAACCCGAGCGCATCAACGACGTGGACCTGGCGAGCGTCGAGTCGCGCCGCCTACTTCGGACTCGCCTCCACGCGCGTCTCGTGCACGCCATAGGCGGCCTCGAAGGCGGCGACGAACGCCGCGCTGCCGCCGGCTTCCAGGCGCTCGATGCCGGCGGCGGTCGCGCGCCCGCCGCCACCCGGGAAGCCGCGGCAGAAATCGCTGGCCGCCGGCGCGCGGCCGGCGGGGGAACGCACGCTCACGTTGAAGCCCCGGCCGGGCAGCGGGACCAGCGCCTGCGCCCGCGCGGGATCCTCCGCGACGCAGCGATTGGCGAAAAGCCCGCTCACGCGCCGGCTCCAGGGCGCATCGGGCAACACGAATACTCGCGCTCCCGTCGACGCATGCAGCGCGGGCACCTGCGCCGCAAGCGCCATGTCGGCGACCCGCCCGGCGTCCAGGCGCGCGACCAGCGGCTCGCCGTCGATGAAGGCAAAGGGCTCCGCGTAGCGGCTCACGAGCCGGTAGACCGCGGCGGGCGCGGCCTGCACGTCGCCTTCCGCCGCGCCGTAGGCGTTGTAATTGAGCGATTCTCCGAGGCCGCGAAGGCGCGCGAGTTGCCGCGCGTCGAGGCCGAGGGGTGCGGCGAGGCGATGCGCCGCATCGCCCAGGCCGTCGCCGAAGGCACCCACCACCGCCCAGGCGCGGAAGCGGCCGCCCAGGTGATGGTCCACGAGTTCGCTCGTGCAACGGCGCCCGGTGGGATCGAGGTGCATGTCCAGGCGCGGATGGTGCGGCACGTTCCCGGCGTAGTGGTGGTCGAACCAGGTCACGGCGGCGCCGGATTCCAGTAGCCGGTCGAGCGCCGCGCGGTTGCGCGCGAGCGAGAGGTCGAGGACGGTCACGTGGTCGCCGGCCGCGGCCCCGACGCGCTCGAGCAGCGCGATCTCGTGCTTGAGGCCGGTCACGAGTTCGGAGGCCAGCGGGTGCGCCAGGCGCAGCTGGTGCAGCGCGCAGATGCCGTCGGCATCCCCGTTGACGACATCGATGTGCCGCATGGGCTAGATCGGGCGGGCGCGGAAGCGCCGCGCGAGCGACTCGACCGCGCCCTTCCACTCGATGCGGCTGGTGTCCACGTGAGCCGAATGCATCCTTTCGTCGGCGCCGAGCGGCTCCCGCCGGTCAAGCTGGGCTTGCAGTACCGCCACGCCCGCATCCGAGACATCGTGGCCGCCGCGCTCACGCTCCGCGACCCGGCGGCGCAGGATCGCCTCGGGTGCTTGGCAGTCGGCGATCTCGAGCACGCCGTGCTCGCGCGCGGCGAGCGCCCGGAACCGGTCTCGGTCCGCGCGATGCAGGAAGGTGGCGTCGACGATCACCGGGTACCCGGCCGCGACGACCCCGCTCGCGAGCTCCTCGAGCCGCTCGTAGGTTCCGGCATTCTCGAGCGGTCCATAGATGCCGGCGCCCGGAGCCGCCGGCGCGTGCGCGCCGGGGCCGATGCCGTGCAGGCGCTTTCGCTCCACGTCGGAACGCAGGCGGATGGCGCCCAGCGCCTCGAGCAGCCGTGCCGCGACCGTGGTCTTGCCGGATCCGGACACACCGTGCATCAAAACGACCACCGGGGCCCCGCGGTGCGTGAGCTGTTCGGCCAGGCCGAGCAGCGCCCAGGCCTCCTCCGCCGCGCCGCCCAGCATCGCGACCTTGGCGCGAACGACGGCGCGATAGACCTCGTAGAAGCGCAGGACCGCGAGGCCGGCATAGTCGCCGGTGCTCTCGAGGTAGTGGTTGAGGAAACGCGACGCCTTGCGCGGCAGCCCATGGCGCTGCAGGTCCATGGTGGTGAAGGCGACCTCGCTCATCACGTCGATGTTGCGCAGCGGCGCGGAGAACTCGATGCAATCGAAGGGGACGGGCCGCCCGTCGATGCGCACCACGTTCGCCAGGTGCAGGTCGCCATGGCATTCGCGCACGAAGCCCTCGCCCGCGCGCCGCTCGAAGGCATCCGCGAGCGACGCCGCCTCGCGCCGGGTCCAGTGCTCCAGGACCTCGAGGCGCGCGCGCGCGGCCGGCGCCGGGCCGAGCGCGGCGATCTCGGCCAGGTTCGCGATCGCGCCTTCCGGCATCGGCTGCGCCGGGCCGCCCCGGGGCGCCTGCCGATGCAGGGCGACCACGGCGTCGGCCAGGGAATCGACGTCGGCGTCATCGAGGATCCCGCGCTTCGCGCGCTCGCTGTAAAGGGCGTCCTGGGGGAAACGCAGCATCTTCACCGCGTACTCGAACACCTGACGGCCTTCACCCATTCGGGGCGCGGCCGGCGTGCCGCCGATCGGGACAACCCCGAGGTAGAGCTGCGGCGCGGTGCGCCGGTTCAGGCGGACCTCCTCCTCGCAGGCACGGCGCCGCGCCTCGAGCGTGGAGAAGTCGAGGAACGGCAGGCTCACGGGCTTCTTCACCTTGTAGGCGAAGTCGCCCGCCAGCAGCACCCACGAGATGTGGGTCTCGAGCAACTGCACGGTGCCGGTCGGGTGCGGGTAGCACGCGGAATCGTGCAGCAGGTCCATCAGGGTGGGCGCGTACTCGAACGCCAGCCTCTTCGCGGCCATGGGCTCGTCCTCGTGAGGGTTGGTCGTGCCCATTCTTCGGCACGTTGCCCGGCCACCCCTTGATTTCGAGCAACTCCGCGCCACGCGCCCCGCGCATCATCCAGCGAATGCCGGGCGCTCGGCGAAGCGCCCGGCCTCGGGACCTGGAGCAGGTGATCGTCGCGCAGACCGTTGGCTACCCCGTCGGGTCCCAGGCCGGCGGCGGCGCCATGCAGGTCCGGTCGCGGCCGCTGTTCTTCGCTTCGTAAAGGGCGCGGTCGGCACGCCCGATCAGCGCATCCAGCGTGTCGGGAGCGGCGCATGCCTGCGACACCCCGCCGCTGATCGTGACCTCGAGCTGAGCGGCGACCGCCTGGCGGATCTTTTCCGAGACTGCGAACCCCTCGCCCGCCGCCGTGCCGGGCAGCGCGACCACGAACTCCTCGCCGCCGTAACGCGCCAGGATGTCGGAGGCGCGCGTCTGGGCGCGCGCGATGGCGGCCACGCGCTGCAGGATCACGTCGCCGGCCTGGTGCCCGCGGGCGTCGTTCACGCGCTTGAAGTGGTCGATGTCGAGCATGATGAGCGACATCGGCGTCTGGTAGCGCTGCGCCACCGCGAACGCCTGGGTGGCGAGCTCGAAGAAATGCCGGCGGTTGCTCAGGCTGGTGAGCTCGTCGGTGCTCGCCCTAAGCCGTTCGCGCTCGAGGACCGCCTTCAGCTCGTCTTCCACGCGCCGGCGATCCGTCGTGTCCTCGTGGATCACCGCGACGTAGGTCGCGCCGCGGTGGAAGAAGCGGGTCACGACCGCACGGTACCAGCGCGCCTGCCCGGGCGAATTGCACGGATACTCGAGCCGGAAGCGCTCGTGCCGCCTGGCGAGCACGTCGTGCAGGCCCTCGAGCATCGCCCTGGCGTACGGGTCGCCCGCCGCCGCGGCGCGCGCGCAGACGGCCAGGTAACTCGTCCCCGGTGCCGACGCCTCGCCGGTCGCGCCGTTGGCGCTGCCGAACCGTTTCCACGCGTCGTTCACGGCCACGATCGCACCCTTCGAATCGAGCACCGCGATGTGCGCGTCGAGAGAGTCGAGGAGGTCGAGGACGAAGGCCTGGAAAGCTTCCAACCGCGCTCAGTCCACCACCATCGGCGGATCGAGGTCGGGGCCCCATTCATCCGCGGGGACGGCAACGCCTTCGAGCATCTTCACGATCATCGCGACGTGGTGTCCTTCGTCGTCCGCGAACTCGCGCGCCATCCGGCGGACCTCTTCCGGGCAGCCCTGCGCATCGGCCACGGCCGCGAAGAAGTCACGCGCCCTTTCCTCGTTGGCGAGTGCGAGGCGAAGCGCGTGGTGGGGCGTCATCAGGTAGTGGCCCGGCCCGATCGGGGTCGCCTCCGGGCTCTCGGGGTCGATCCAGCGGTACTCCCAGGGCTTGAGCGCGGCCACCGACTGGCTGCGCGCCCGCTGCTGCAGGTGCGAGTGGTGCTCCGATTCAAGGTGCGCCAGCCGCTCGAAAAGCGCCGCCGTCTCGTGGTTGTTGTGGGTGAGCATCTGGTCGGCGAACTCGAGGTAACGCGCCGCGGCTTCGCGCTCGATGGCCAGGGCGTGGGCGAGGAACTCGTCCAGGGTGCGGATGTTGCAGGGTTTCATGCCAGGAACTCCTTCTCGACGGCGGCCAGTCCAGTCGGCTTCGGCCTCGCCGCGGAGGCGTCGGGTACGGTGGTGAAGAGGTTGCGCCGGCCCGTACGGATGGCCGCGCGCCTCAGGCCCCCGCCAACTCGCGCACGTGGGCCGCGACGCTGCGGGCGAGGTGGAACAGGTGGTAGCCGCCCTCGAGGCAGGAGACTACCCGGCCCCGGCAATGGCGATCGGCCAGCCCCACGATCCGCTGCGTGATCCAGGCGTAGTCCGACTCCACCCACGCGAGCCCGGCCATGTCGTCGGCGCGGTGGCCGTCGAATCCCGCGGAGATGAAGATCATCTGCGGCTCGAAGGCCTCGAGGCGCGGGCGCCACACCGTCTCGAAGGCCGCCTTCAGCGCCTCGCCCGAGGCCCCACGCGCAAGCGCCACGTTCGCCATGTTGGGCCCGCGGGGCTCCTCGCCCAGGAAAGGATAGATGCCGCGCTCGAAGGCGGAGACCATCAGCACGCGCTCGTCGCCGGCCAGGATGTCTTCGGAGCCGTTGCCGTGGTGGGCGTCGAAATCGACGAGGGCCACGCGCTCGAGGCCATGAGCGTGCAGCGCATGCCGGATGCCCACGGCCACATTGTTGAAGATGCAGAAGCCCATGGCCGCGGCGCGTATCGCGTGGTGGCCGGGCGGGCGCACCGCGCAGAAGGCGCGCGTGACCTCCCCTCGCATCACCAGGTCCGTGGCGAGCACCGCGGCGCCCGCGGCGCGCAGCGCGGCCTCCAGGGAGCCGGGCCCCATGGCGGTATCGGGGTCGAGGTGCACCAGGCCTTCCTTCGGGGCGAGCGACTCGATCTCGCGCACGTGCAGCGCCGTGTGGGCGCGCGCGAGCTGCTCGTTCGTCGCCCGCGGCGCGTCGTAGGGCAACAGCAGCTGCATGAGCCCCGTGGACAGGAGGTGGTCGGAGATCGCGTCGAGGCGCTCGGGACATTCCGGATGCCCCTCGCCCATGTCGTGGCCACGGCAGGCCGCGTGCGAGATCCAGGCGCAGGTGCTCATGCGGCACGGGCCACGGTGGAAGGGGCGATCGATCCGTCGGCGAGCTCCACGATCCGGTCGCACCGAAGGGCATGCTCACGATTGTGTGTGACGAGCAGCATCGCGCAGCCGTTGAAGATGCCGGTGATGTTGAGCGTGAGGCTGGCTCCCGGGGGCGTTGCGAGCCGCAGCTTGTCGCCGAGCCCCAGGTCGCGCGCCCATGTCAACGCGTCGACAGGATCCAGCGCGCCACGTCGCGCGCCTGTTCCGGCGTCACGCGCGGCGCGTTGGCGCCCATCGTGTTGAATTCGAGCCTTCCCTTCCAGTGCGGGGGGCCCGGATCGGCGCCCTCCAGGACGACGCGGGCGAGCCGGGACTGCGCCGCGGCGTCGCCGCGATAACGCGTCGCGATCTCACGCCACGTCGGCGCAAGCGGCGGCGCATCGTCCGTCGCGCGCGCGGAGAGCGCTTCGCGGTGACAGACGGTGCAGCCGTGGTCGGCGACGATGCGCGCCACGGCTTCGAGCTGGCGCGGTCGCTCGCTCGCGGTGGCCACGGGTTTCCAGCCGCTGCCGGGGTCGAACCGCTTCATCGAGGATCCGAGCTTCGTGCTGCCGCCGCCCAGGTCGCGCGCGAAGACGGTGCCATGGTGGCTCACGATGAAAGTGCGCACGCCGGTGTCGCGATAACCGGCGGGGTAGGCGACCAGGGCGAAGCCGCGCACGAGGCGGTCCTGCTCGAGGTACGCCGTCGCCCCGTCCGGCGCGCGCGCCCCCTGGGACTCGAGGACGCGGAAGAGATAGCCGCGCAAGGCAGTGGCGTCGCGCCGCGCCGTCGCATCGGCCGCCGCGAAGGTGTAGTTGGGCGCGAGCGGGCTCAGCGGGTATTCGCGCGTGGGCGTCCAGAAGAGCCCGTCGTGGCGCCCCGGGGTGCTCGAGATCACGCGCGCGTAGAGGCCGGGACCGGCGCCGTCGTGGGCCTCGAGCGCGTAGTCGCGCTGCGCCTCCACGTACGCGAGGCTCGCCTTGATGGCGAACGTCTCGTTGCGCTCGATGCGCCGGGCGATGAGCACGCGTTTTCCCGCGCGGTCGTCGAACTGCCAGTGCGCGCCGTTGCGCACCAGCGGATAGGCGAATCGCCACTCCGGCGTGCCGAGCATCAGGACCGCGGCACGCGCGCCGGTGCGCACCACGCGCGCGGACTGCTCGTAGGCGGCGACGAAATGGGCGCGCCCCGCCATGCCCTCCCCCGCACTTGCGGATTCCAGCGCCTCCTGGCTTCCGGGTCCCAGAAGGGCCCGCGCCTGGCCCAGATCGCCCGAGCGCACGGCATTGAAAAGCGCCTCGGCCGCGGCCTCGGGTGTTTCGAAGGCGGGCTGCCGGCTCACCGCCGCGGGCGCTCGAAACGGGGCGGCAAGGACCAGCAGCAGGGAAATCGCGGCGAGCAGGCGGCTATGGGTGTGGCGGGTCATGGAATTCTCCGATCCAGGTCCCATCGTGGACTGCCCGCTTCGCCCCCCATTGACCGCGATCAAAGGCGCGCGGCATCGGTGGCCCAAGGTGAAGTGTCGCGCCTTGGCGACATGAGCAGGAAGATTGGCAGGTGCTGACGCACTCGCGCATTCCCGTGCTGGTCTGCCGCTTGGACGCCCCGCGACGACCGCCAGGATCAGCGCGGCTTCGCCCCGCCGCGCATGGCGCGAGCGCTATTTGCCCTGCTTCTCGAAGTGCGTGCGCGCCTTGGCGACGGCCTCGCGCATGCCGTCCCAAGCCTCGTCGGCGCCCTTCACGAACTCGCTCCAGGCGCTGGTCGAGGCGCCCTCGAGCAGGCGCATCTGGTAGGCGGCCTTCTCGCGCTGGGCGCGCAGTGCCGTCAGCTGGGCCTCGAAGCCGTGCTCCACCCGGGCCCTGGAGTCGCGCGCCTGCTCTTCCCAGCGCGCCATGTCCACGTTCCACTTGTCGAGCTGGCCCTTGAGCCCGCTCACGTACTCTTCGCGTGTCTTCATCACATCCTCCTCGGTTGACCCCGTCATTGCGCGTTCAGGAGCGTCGCCGCTGTCGAGGCGCAACTGCTCCAGGACCTCGGCCAGCCGGTGGCCGAGGCGTTCGAATCGTTCGAGGTCGAGCCCAGGGAAACGCTCGCGCGCGCCCCTGTCATCGCGACTCGCCCTACTTCTTCGCGAACTCGCAGGCGCGGCCCGGATATCTCCCCGGGAGGGCCTTGCCCTGCTGCTTCGCGCGTGATTCCATCATCTTGTGGTGCTCGGCCAGGTACGAGTTGCACTCTCCCGGATCCTTGAAGCCGGCCATCTTTTCCTGGTGGACCTTGCGCTCCTCGGAGGTCATCATCGCCCAGCCCGGTGTGACATCGGCGCCCCACCGGGCACCGGGGCCCTTGCCGGGACCGGGGCCGGGGCCTGGGCCCGCGGGCTGCGCGAGCGCGACGGACGATGCGGCGAGCATCATGGCAAGAAGTACTTTCCTCATGAGTTTCTCCTGGGTTGTGGGAATGCAGGTCCACGATATCCGCGCGCGGCCCGCCATCCTTGCGCCGCATCAAGGTTCGTTCCCGCCGGCGGGCTAAAGTCCCCATGGCCCCCATGACCACGCCGTCCTCCCCGCCGCGCCGCGGGCTCGATACCGCCGAGGCCGTTCGCCGCCTCGCGGCCGACGGCCCCAACAGCCTGCCTTCGCGCGAGCGCCATGGCGTGTTCGCGCTGTTGCGCCAGGTGATGCGCGAGCCGATGTTCCTGCTGCTGGCGGCGACCGCCGCCATCTATCTGATGCTGGGCGACCTGCACGAGTCCCTGGTGCTGTCGGCATCGCTGCTGGTGGTGATCTCCATCACGGTGGTCCAGGAGCGCCGCACCGAACGCGCGCTGGAAGCGCTCGAGGACCTCTCCAGCCCGCGCGCGCTGGTGGTCCGCGACGGCGTACAGGTGCGCATCGCGGGCCCGGACGTGGTCCGCGGCGACCTCCTGGTGCTGCGTGAAGGTGATCGCGTCGCCGCCGATGCGCGGGTGCTGGAATCCCACGACCTGATGCTGGACGAATCGCTGCTCACCGGCGAATCGGTGCCGGTGGAAAAGGACGCCGGCGCGGGCGACGGGCCTGGCGCGCGGGTTTTCTCCGGGACCCTCGTGGTGCGTGGGACCGGCCTGGGCGAAGTGGTGGCCACCGGCGCGCGCTCGGAGATCGGGCGCATCGGCGCGAGCCTTGCGCGCGCGCAACCCGGGCGCACGCGCCTCGAGGAAGAAACCGCGCGCATGGTACGCCTGATCGCGGTCCTTGCCCTGGCCTTGTGTGTGCTGGCGGCGATCCTGCATTACGCCCTGCGCGGCGGCGCCGTGGCCTCCGTGCTGTCGGGCCTCACACTCGCCATGGCGCTGCTGCCCGAGGAGTTTCCCGTGGTGCTCACGGTTTTCCTGGCGATCGGCGCGTGGCGCATCTCGCGCCACGGCGTGCTCACGCGCCGGCTGCCCGCGGTCGAGATGCTGGGCGCAACCACGGTGTTGTGCTGCGACAAGACCGGGACACTGACCGAGAACCGCATGACGCTGGTCGAGGCCTGGGCCGGCGGGCGCTGGCAAGACGCGGGCACATCCGACCCCGACGTGCGCGCGCTGGTGGCGACCGCCGCCCTGGCGTGTGAGCCCCAAGCCTTCGATCCCATGGAGCGCGCCATCCTCGAAAGCGGGGACGGACCCGACTCGCCGGCGGTCCTGGAGCGGCGCTATCCGCTGGCCGACGGTTTCCTCGCCGTCGCGCACGGCTGGAAAGACACCGCGGGCACGCGTTTCGCAGCGGTAAAAGGCGCGCCGGAGACGGTGCTGGCGTTGTCGGCGCCGCAACCGGAATTGCGCGCCGAGGCGCTTGCGGTGGCGGCGCAGGCGGCGGCACGCGGATTGCGCCTGCTGGGTGTCGCGCGCTGTGAGTGGGACGGTGGCCCGTGGCCGGATTCGCCCGGCGAGCTGCCGTGGCGATTCCTCGGGTTCGTGGCGCTGGCGGACCCGGTGCGCGCGGCCGTACCCGCCGCCATCGCCGCCTGCCGCAGGGCCGGCGTGCGCGTGGTGATGATCACCGGCGACCATGCGGGCACCGCGCGCGCGATCGCCGGGCAAGCCGGCATCGATGGCGCCCATGTGCTGACCGGGCCCGAGGTCGAAGGCATGGACCCGGCGGCACTGGCGCGCGCGGTGTCATCCACGCAGGTCTTCGCGCGTGTGCGCCCGGAGCAGAAACTCAAGCTCGTGATGGCATTGCGCGCCGCCGGCGATATCGTCGCGATGACCGGTGACGGCGTGAACGATGCCCCGGCGCTGCGGGCGGCGCACATCGGCATCGCCATGGGCAAACGCGGCACCGATGTCGCGCGCGAGGCCGCGGGCCTGGTGCTGGTCGACGACGACTTCACCTCGATCGTCTCGACCATCCGCCTCGGGCGGCGCATCTACGACAATATCCGCAATGCGATGCGTTACCTGGTGGCGGTGCACGTGCCCCTGGCGGGCATGGCGTTCATCCCGCTGCTCGCGGGCTGGCCGCTGTTCATCTTCCCGGTGCATGTGGTGTTCCTCGAATTCGTGATCGATCCCGCGTGTTCGCTGGTATTCGAGGCCGAGCGCGACGATCCACGCGCCATGGAGAGGCCACCGCGCCCGCCGGCCGAGCGCCTGTTCAACGCGGCAAGCCTGGCGGTGGCGGTGCTGCTGGGCGCCGGCGTGTTTGTTGCCGTCGCCGCGGTCTATGGCGTGGCCCTCGCAAACGGCGCCGGCGTCATGCAGGCGCGCGCCCTCGCCTTCGCGACGCTGGTGGCGGGCAACCTGGCGCTCATCTTCGCCAACCGCTCGCACCTCCTGACCGTCCCCGAGATCCTGGCGGTTCCCAATCGCGCGCTGTGGGCGATCGTGGCCGGCACGGTGGCGGCGATGGCGATCGCGATCCACGTGCCGGTGGTCGCCACCATCTTCCGCTTCGAGCCGCCGCCCCTGTTGTGGCTGGGCGCCGCGTGCCTGGCGGGCATCACATCGGTTGCGTGGTACGACCTCTACAAGCTCGCGCGGCGCGCTTCCACGCCACGTGCCTAGGACTTGTCCTACCCCGCGAAGGGGTGCCCGCACCCCCGCCAGGTTCTGCGCGCCGAAGCCAGATCGCGACGCGCTCCTATATTCCCCGCCCCGGCGCGTGCAGATACTGGCCTTATACAGCCAGGAGCCCACCATGCCCGCAACAGATTTCGCCTTCATTCCCGGTTTCCTTCCGGCGCTGCAACGCTCGCCGGCGGCCGTGGAAGCTCGGGGCAAACTTGCCCACACCATCCGGGAAGGCCGGCTCACCACGCGACAGCGCGCGCAGATCGCCCTGGTGGTGGCGCAGGAAGGCGGAAGCGACTACTGCATCTGGGCGCAAACCAGCGTGGCGCGGCACAACGGCCTGGGCTGGGAAGACATTGTTTTCGCCGCGTCCGGATCGGCCCTCGACCCGCGCGACGCCGCGATCGTCAGGCTCGCCCGCGACATCGCACGCACCGGCTGCTTTTCGCCGATGGAAGTGCGCGCCATGGCCCGCGACCCGCTGCTCAAGCCGGACGACGTCGCCGAAGTGGTGGCCAACGCGGCGCTGGCCGTGCTCGACAACTACATGATCCAGAGCCTCGCTCCGGCCGAAGCCCGCAGCGGCACCCGCCGCGCGGCCTGACGTCACTTCGGACGCGGCTGCTCCAGCGCCGCGTCCGGGGAGGAAAGGCGCCCCGCGCGCAACTCCTCCACCGCCCGGGCCACCGCCCGCGCCACGTTCCTGACCTCTTCCTGCATCGCCCGGTCGCGGTCGAACGCCACATGGCTCGCCGCGTAGGGTTCGTAGTATCCGACATAGCGGTCCAGGCGTGACATCGGGCCCGCGTCGATGAGCCCCATCCAGTCGAGCCAGTCGGACAACGCGCGGCGTGTGTCGTCGGTGCCGGCGACGTCGCCGTGCACCACCACCCCGTACGCGCGACCCGCCAGGTGCTTGGGATAAGCCCAGCCCGCCAGTTCCACTTCCTTGGCGAGTGCGGCGTCCTTGCCGCCGGTGGTGGTGGGATCCGGGTTGCCACCGTCGGCGCAGACCAGGCGGTCGATCATGAGCTTCATGCCGCTGCCGGTGTGATACCAGTTGACCGGCGTGAGCAGGATCACGCCGTGCGCCGCCACCCACTTCTCGTAGATCTCGTTCATCCAGTCGCCCACCTGGTTCAACGCGTGGTTGGGATAACACGAACATGGCCAGTGGCACAGCGGCGCGGCCGTCGAGACGCAGCCCTTGCAGGGGTGGATGCGCATCATGTAGCCGGACGTGAGCAGGCTGAGGTCCAGCAGGTCGACCTCGATCGACGCGCCTTCCAGCACCTCGGCCACGATCTTCGACATCCGGAAGGTCTTGGACATCTCGCCCGGACAGGTTCCGTCGTTGCGCGAGGAGCCACACACCACCAGCACGCGCGAGCGCGTGGCGGCGTCCTGCTGGCGCGCCTGCGCCGCGATCAGGCGGTCGCGCGCCTGTTTCCATTCGATCGAGAGCTCGTAGGCCGGATCCGCGAACTCCTTTCCGGCCGGGGCCGTGAGCGGCGCCTTGCGGCCTTCGCTGTAGGCGCCCCAGGCGACCTCCTCCACGCCGGCGATGGCGTCGGCCACCTTCCCGAACGCCGGGTCGACGAAGTTGAGTGCGAAGCGTTCGTGGAACTGCGCGCGCGTGAGTTCTGCGGGCGCCTGGCCCTTCCTCGGCTTGGTCATGGGAGCTATCCAGTGATGCGGGCCGGTTCGACACCCTCCCCGGGCGATTGATCCCGGTCAACGGGCCGGTTGCGTTTGGCGGCACAATCGGGTTTCACCCATGGAGGTCCCGATGAAGATCCTGCTCGCCGCCGACGGCTCGCAGTACACCCGCAGGGCGGCCCGATACCTGGCCGCGCACGCAAACCTGCTGAAGGAGGTGCCTGAAATCCACATCCTGCACGTTCGCCAGCCGATCCCCTACCCTGCGGCCGCGGCCGTGGTGGGCAACAAGGCGATCGAGGATTATCAGAGGAGCGAGGCCGAAATCGCCCTCGCCGTGGCCCAGGCCGAACTGGCCGCCGCCGGCGTGAATTCGGTCTCCCACTTCTGCGTCGGCGACGTGGCACACGAAACCGCCGCGTACGTGAAGAAAAACGGCATCGACCTGGTGATCATGGGTTCGCACGGCCATGGCGCACTGGCCGGCCTCGCGCTCGGATCGGTGGCGACCAAGCTCATCTGCGTGCTCGAGGTTCCCGTGATGGTGGTGCGCTAGCGCCCCGGCCCTCAGGCCGCCCTGCCGCCCAGCGCGCGCATGCGCGCGACGATCACGGCGATTCTGGTCAAGGGGGATCCTCGTTCTGCGTGGGCCGGTCGTCGTCGGTGACGACGCGAAGGGCCGGCCCGTCGAGGTCCTCGAACTGCCCGCCGTCCACCGCCATCCAGAAGGCGGCGCCGATCCCGATCGCCAGCACGACGCTCATCGGGATCAGGAGGAAGAGGATGTCCATGGCTAGCGGCGCAGGCGCAGCGCGTTGGCGACCACCAGCAGCGAGCTGGAGGCCATGGCGATGCCCGCCACCAGCGGCGTGACCCAGCCCGCGAAAGCCAGCGGGATCACGATGGCGTTGTAGCCCAGCGCCCAGGCGAGGTTCTGTCGGATCACGCGGCGCGTACGCCGCGCGACCGCGACGGCGGCCGCGAGGTCGGCGGTCGAATCGGAGAGCAGCACGGCATCCGCGCGCAGCTGCGCCAGGTCCGCGCCGCCGCCCATGGCGATGGACACGTCGGCCTGGCCGAGTACCGGGGCGTCGTTGATGCCGTCGCCCACCATCGCGACGCGCGCGCCCTCCTCCTGCAGCGCGCGCACATATTCGATCTTGCCGGCCGGCGTGGCCTCGCCCTCGAAACGGTCGATCCCGAAATGGCGGGCCACCTCGCCCGTCATGGCAACGCCGTCGCCCGAAAGCAGGTGCACCATGAGGCCGCCGGCGCGAAGGCGCTCGATCGCGGCGCCCGCCTCGGGCCGCAACGTGTCACCGAGGCCAAATGCGGCGATCCAGCCGTGCTCGTCACCCAGCCAGACCCGCGTGAGGGAAGGATCGATGGTCGTCGCCGGCACCGGCTCGCCGTGCAGCGCGGCCACGAAGGCGGCGCGCCCCAGTCGCAGGCGGCGTTGGCGCACCCACGCCTCCACGCCATCGCCCGGATGGTTGCGATGCCACGTGGCGGCGACGGCATCGTCGGGCTCGACGGCGGCGGCGAGCGCGCGGTCGAGCGGATGCGAGGAGATGCGCGCCAGTGCCGCGGCGAGCGCCAGGCAGCGCGCCTCGCCCTCCCCGCCGAGCACGTGCGTCTCCACCAGCCGCGGCCGGCCCTGGGTGAGCGTGCCGGTCTTGTCGAAGACGATGTCGGTGACGCCCGCCAGGCGCTCGATCGCGCCGGCCCGCGCCACCACCACGTTGAGCCGCGCGAGCGTTCCGCTCGCCACGGTAAGCGCCGCGGGCGTGGCGAGCGCCAGCGCGCAGGGGCACGTCACCACCAGCAACGAGACCGCGATCCACACCGCGCGCGAGGGATCGACCTGCATCCAGTACACCGCCGCCGCGGCGGCGGACACCAGCACCGCGCCCACGAACCAGCCCGAGGCGCGTTGCGCCGCTTCGGCCCAGCGCGGGCGCCCGTCGAGTGCGCGTTCCATCATTGCCTGGATAGAGGACAGCGCCGTGTGCGCGCCGACCCGGCGCACGCGCAGCACGAAGGCGCGCCCGGCATTGACCGACCCGCCCAGCAGGGCGTCGCCGGGGCGGCGCTCGATCGGGCGGCTTTCACCCGACAGCCACGCCTGGCTCACGAGCGCCATTCCCTCGCCCTGCAACTCGCCGTCGCAGGGCAACGTCTCGCCCGAGCGCACCAGCACACGGTCGCCGGGCACGAGCTGCGTGACGGGCACGCTTTCGGTGGCATCGCCGTCGGCGAAGCGCAGACGGTCGGCCATGCGCGGCTGAAGCCGCGCCAGGTGGTGCAATGCGATGCCCGCCTTCTGCCGCGCCATCAGCTCCAGCCAGCGCCCGCCGAGCAGCAGGAAGACGAACATCGTGATCGAATCGAAATAGACCGCGCCGGTGCCCGCAACCGTCGCCCACGCGCTGGCGGCGAAGGCGACCGCGATCCCGAGCGCGACCGGAACGTCCATGCCCAGCCGCCCGAGTCGCAGCTCGCGCCATGCGCCGACGAAAAACGGCCCCGCGGAGTAGGCCACCACCGGCAGCGTGAGCACCAGCCCGGACCAGCTCATGAGCGCGCCGATGTCGGCGGTGATCTCGCCCTCGCCGGCGATGTAGGCCGGGAAGGCGTACATCATCACCTGCATCATCCCCAGGCCCGCGACCCAGAGGCGCCGCAGCAGCCGGCGGCTCTCGCGCTGCTCCACCAGCGCGATGCGCCCCGCCTCGTAGGGCCAGGCCGCGTAGCCGACCGAGCGGATGGCGGCCAGGACCGGGCTGAGCGCCGGAACCTGCGCCTTCCAGCGCACCAGCGCGCGCCGGCTCGAATAGTTGAAGCTCGCCTGCTCCACGCCCGGCGAGCGCTGCAGCACGTGCTCAAGCAGCCAGGCGCAGGCGGCGCAGCGCATGCCCTCCACGAGCAGGTCGGCCTCGAAGGTGCCGTCGGCATCCACGCGCACGAACCTGCTCGTGACCTCGGGGGTGTCGAAGGCCTCCAGCGCGGCGCCCTGCGCCGGCGCGCCCGCGGTGGCGGCGGGCTCGGTGCGCAGGCGGTAGTAGTCGGCGAGCCCCAGGCCCTCGATCGACCGCGAGATCGCCTCGCACCCGGCGCAGCAGAAGAGGCTGCCCGCGGGAGCGGGAAGGTCGCAATGTTTGCAGCGGCTTTCCGCAAGCCGGACGGGGCTGGGCATTCCGCATTGTTCGCCCGCGGCGCGCGCGCGGCTTGACGCGCGTCAAACCCCGCTCAGGCCTTGCGGCTGATCCCCCTCACCAGGCGCACGGTGAACCAGATGGCGACGGCGTAGAACAGCGCCGGCAACGCGGGAAAGTCGAGAATCTGGGGGCCGGACTTGAACTGCATCAGCAGGCTCGCTGCCAGGTACAGGCCGAGCGTCACCAGCGCCAGGGCCACGCGGTTGGCCCCCGTCACGATCTGCTGGGCGAGCTCCGGCAGGCCCTCGTGGTCGATCTGGAAGCGCATGCCGTCTTCGCGCAGCCGGCGCATGGTGCCCGCCAGCAGGCGCTGCCACTCGGTGGTGGCGATCGCGGTTTCGTATTGCAGGCGGCGCGTCTGCGGCTGGCCGGCGCCGAGCGCGGTCTGCACCACCTCTCGAGAGCGCCCGGCGAGGGAGTCGAGCAGGCTGAACCCGGGATCGAGCAGGCGCACCGTCGCCTCCAGCAGCAGGAGTGTGCGGCCCAGCACCAGCAGGTGCAGGGGCACCGCGAAGTTGTAGCCGCGGCTGGCGGTCACCATCTGGCTGAACGCCTCGCCCACCGACCACTCGCTGATCGGACGGCGCGAGTAGTCCGACATCAGGGCGGAGACCACCGCGCGCATGCGGTCGCGGTCGGCGCTGCGCGCCAGCATGCCGAGCTCGAACCAGGAATCGAGGACCCACTCGGTGTCCTGCTCCGTGAAGGCGAGCATGAAGGCGGCCAGGGCGTGGCGCGTGGGACGGTCCAGGCTGCCGACCACGCCGAAGTCGTGCATGCCCAGGCGGTTGTCATCGCTCACCAGGATGTTGCCGGGGTGCGGGTCGCCGTGGAAGGCACCCACGACGAAAAACATGTGCACGTAGGCATCGATCAGGTTCTGCGCCAGCTGCGGCCCGTGGCGCGAGACGTCCTCGTCGATGCGCTTGCCGTGCAGCCGCGTCTGGACCATCACGGTCTCGCTCAGCATCTCCTCGACCACGTCGGGCACGTCGATGAAGGGCGAGCTGCGGAACTCGCGCGCGAAGCGGTGGACGTTGCGCGCCTCCTCGCGCAGGTCGAGTTCGCGCTTCAGAGTCATCCACACCTCGCGCACCACGGCCTCCGCGCGGTAGCGCGCGAGCGTGGCCGAGAATTGCGTGAGGAAACGCACCACCACCATCAGGATGCGCATGTCGCGGTCCACCTGGATCGCGACACCCGGGCGCAGCACCTTCACCACCACCTCGCGCCCGCTGAAGGTGCGTGCCGAGTGCACCTGCGCGACCGAGGCCGCGGCCAGCGGCACGGCGTCGAAGCGGATGAAGAGCTGCGCGGGCGGCTTGCCGAACGCCTGCTCGATGGAGGCGATCGCCTCCTCCACCGGAAAGGGCTGCACGCGGTCCTGCAGCTTCTGCAGCTCCACCAGGTAGTCGGGCGGGAAGAGGTCGCTGCGCAGCGAGAGATGCTGGCCGAGCTTCACGAAGCTGGTTCCCAGGTTCTCCAGCAGCATCGCGAAACGGCGCCCGGGCGTGGGCGACTGCGCCAGGCTCAGTCGCCAGCGCAGCATCCAGAAAACGTAGGCGGCCACGCGCAGCACGATCTCGATGGCGCGGCCGATGGTGCTGCCGGTGCGCGGCGGCTTGTGGGCTCGGGTGTCCATGAGCCAGACAGACCTCACCGCACCCCGATATGTTCCCTAGGAAACCTTCGCGGCGGGCGCGGGCGGCGGCGGCGCTTCGGGCGCGGGAATGGCGACCGGCGGCGGCGCCGGCGGCTGGAACGGCGCCTCGCCCATCTGCCAGAGCACAAACGAGTAGATGTCGGCCAGCTCCGCCTCGCGGCTTGCGCGCGCGCGTCCCGCCGAATCGCCCGCCGGATCCACCCGCAGCAGCACCGGCTTGCCACTCGAGCTCGCGGCCTGAAGCCGCGCCGCCATCTTGGCCGGCTGCCACGCCTCCACACGCGGATCAACCATGCCCGCGGTCAGCAGCACCGCGGGATAGGGCGTGCCGTCCTTCACCTGGTGATAGGCGGAGATGCCGCGCAACTGTTCCACGCCCGCGGCACCGGCGGCGGAGCCGAATTCGGGAACCTGCGAGGGCCCCAGGGCCATCCGCTCGTAGCGCACCATGTCCATCACCGGCACGCGCCCCACCATCGCGGCGAAGAGGTCGGGCCTGCGTGCAAGCGCGCCACCCACCGGGATGGCCCCGGCGGTGGCGCCTTCGATCGCCAGCCGCGACGGATTGGTGAAGCCGTAGCTCACCAGGAACCCCGCGACCGAAAGGAAATCCATCACCGTGTTCATCTTGGTGGCGCGCCGCCCGCCCTGGATCCAGGGCTCGCCGAATTCCCCGCCGCCGCGCACGTGGGCGATGGCGTAGATGCCCCCGCGCTCCAGCCACGCCAGGCGCGCGGGATCAAACACCGGGGCGATGGTCTCGCCGAAGGCGCCGAATCCCACCAGCAGCGTGGGGTTCTGCCCGGTCAGCGTGGTGGACTTGCGATAGACCAGTGTCACCGGGATACGCGTGCCATCGTGGCCGGGCGCATAGAGGCGAACCTCGTCCATTTCGCCGAAATCCACCGTGGGCGGCGGCTGGATCGGCAGCTTGCGCACGTTGCCCGACCGCGCCTCCACCTGCACCACCTGCGGCGGTTCGATCCAGCCCTGCAGGCGCAGGATCGCGCCGGCGACACGCGGATCGGTCACGAGCTGGCTGATGGCGTTGTCGAACGGGATGCGCAGGAATTCCGGGGCCTTGATCCCCAGCAGGCCAAGCGGCGCGCGCTCCAGGCGATCGACCCCGCCGAGATTGTTGCGAAGGTAGATGGCGTCCTTCGCCAGCGCCATCTCCTGGATCACCACGTCGCCTTCGGGAACCACCACACGCGCGGCGGAGAAATCCGCATTGCCCTTCATGCGCACCACGCGATGACGCGGCGCGCCGTGCCGGGTCAGCAGGTAGAGCTCCTCGCGAAAGGCGGTAACGGAGAGCACCTCGTCTTCCGGGCCCACGATCTTGCGCCAGCGCGGCTTGCCGGCGGCCAGGTCGCGCTGTTGCGCGACGTGCACGGCGATTTCGCGCCGCACGCCGTCACGCGCGATGGCATAGGCGTAGCGCGATTCGGCCGGCACATGCAGCGACGGGAACACGAATTCCGGCACGTCGCGCGCCCCACCCACGCCGGGGGCGAAGACGATCTCGTCGCGCGTGTTTTCACGGCCGAGCGCGTGGCGATAGACGCGGATGTTGGCGAAGCGCCTGCCGGGCTGCGCCGCATCCGGATAGGCCGCGTAGTAGAACGAACGCCCGTCGGGATGCCAGGCGAGTTCGCGGTTGAAGCGCGCGCGGCCGATCTCGATCGACAGGTCGCGACGCGTATCCACGGCCAGCACGCGCAGCACCGAATCCTCGCTGCCCGCGTGTGAGACACCATAGGCGACGTGGCGGCCATCCGGGGCCGGCACGTACCAGTCGATCGACGCCTGCAGGCCGCCGCGGTCGAGGCGCGCGGGATCGAGGATTTCCCTTTCCGCCCCGGCCGGCCCGTCGCGCACGCACAACACCGGCTGCGCGCGCCCCGGTTCCTGCTTGAGGTAGAACGTGCGCGTGGGCGTGACCGCAAGCGCGGTGACGGTGACGCCGGATTCCGACAACGCGTGGATGCGCGCGAGCATAGCCGCGCGGCCCGGGATTGCGTCGAGCTTCGCCCGCGCCTGCGCGCCCTGCTCCGCCAGGAACGCCTGCGTTCGGGGATTGGCCGGGTCCTCGAGGTATTCGAACGGGTCTTCGGCGATCGTGCCCGGAGATTGGCCAAAGGCGTCGGGTAAACAAAATGCACTTGAAACGCAGATGAGCGCAGATGAAACGCAGACCGCCGCGGGGATACCTCGTACCGTGGTTCGCCATGGCCGTGTTGTGTTGGATATGCCATCTGCGGCGATCGGCGTTTCATCTGCGCTCATCTGCGTTTCCAGGGCCTTTTTCCCGAGTCACTCGGTGGTGAACTGCAGCGCCGCGAGGCGCGCATAAAGCCCGTTCTCGGCGACCAGGGATTCGTGCGTCCCGGTCGCCACGATCCTGCCGTGGTCCATGACCACGATGCGGCTCGAAGACTTGACGGTCGCCAGCCGGTGCGCGATGACGAGGGTGGTGCGCCCCTGCATCAAGCGCTCCAGCGCCCGCTGCACCGCCTTTTCGCTTTCGGCGTCGAGCGCGCTGGTGGCTTCGTCCAGCAGCAGGATGGCGCGGTCGGCGAGGATCGCGCGCGCGATGGCGATGCGCTGGCGCTGCCCCCCCGAAAGCTTCACCCCGCGTTCACCCAGCGGCGTGTCCACGCCCTGGCCCAGCCGTTCAACGAAATCCAAGGCGTACGCCGCCGACAGCGCCTGCCGGACCTCGTCGTTCGTCGCCTCCGGGCGACCGTAGCGGACGTTCTCGAGCACGGTGGCGGCGAAGATCACCGGGTCCTGCGCTACGACTGCGATATGGCGGCGCAGTTCCCGCGGATCGGCCGCGCGCGCGTCGACGCCGTCGATGGCGATGCGCCCCGAGCCGGGATCGTAGAAGCGCAGGAGCATCTGGAAGACCGTGGTCTTGCCCGCGCCCGAGGGCCCCACCAGTGCAACCGCCTCGCCGGGCGCCACGGTGAGCGAGAAATTCTCCAGCGCCGGCGCCTGCGGGCGCGACGGATAGTGGAAGGTCACGTCCTCGAAGACGACCTCGCCGCGCGCGGGAAGCGGAAATGCCCGCGGCTGCGCGGGCGCCACGATCTGCGGCGGCGTCGCAAGCAACTCCAGCAGGCGCTCCGAGGCGCCCGAGGCGCGCTGCAACTCGCCATACACCTCGGCCAGCACGAAGGTCGCGTTGGCGACGATCACCGCGTAGAAGATGAACGCCGTGAGGCCGCCGGCCGACAGCCGGCCCGCGAACACGTCGTGGGCGCCGACCCACAGCAGCAGCCCGACCGCGCCGAACGCCAGCACGATCACCGTAGCGATGAGGCCTGCGAGATAGTTGGAGCGCTGCACCGCGACCGCAAACACCGCCTCGACGCGATCGGCGAAGGTGGCGCTTTCGCGGTCCTCGTGGGCGAAGGCCTGCACCGTGCGGATCTCGTGCAGCGTCTCGTCGACGTGGCTGGAGACGTCGGCCACGCGGTCCTGCACCGCGCGTGAGAGCTTGCGCACGCGCATCCCGAGCAGGCCGATCGGCAGCAGGACCACCGGCATGCACGCCAGCGCAAGCACGGTGAGCTTCACGCTGGTGAAAAACAGCATCACCACGCAGCCAGCCATGGTGAAGAACATGCGCAGCGCATAGAGGAAGGTGCCCCCCATCACCGCCTCGATGAGGGTCACGTCGTTGGTCACGCGCGACGAGACCTCGCCGGTGCGCGCCTCCTCGTAGAAGCCGGGCGAGAGCGTCAGCAGGTGGTCGTAGACGCGCCGGCGCAGGTCGGCGGTGAAGCGCGCGCCGATCCAGTACACGTTGTAGACGCGAAACCAGGTCAGCACTCCGAGGAGCGCGATGAACCCGACCATGGTGGCGAGGGTGGCGTCGAGCAGCTCCTTCTGGCCGCGCGCGAACCCCTCGTCGATCACGCGCTTGAGGCCCTCGCCGATCACCAGCACCATCGCCGCCGACAGCACGATCGCCACGAAGGCGACCGCGATGCGCGCGCGGTACGGCAGCAGGAGCCGGAAAAGCGGGAGCAGCCGGCGCGAGGTGGGCCCCTTAGCTGCCCCGGCGGATGATCGGCCGCGCGACGGTGCCCGAAACCGGGAAGGTGCCGCGATCCTGCGCGACCTGCGAGCGGATCTCGAGGTTGAGGCGCCCCGAGAGGTTGCTGTTGGCGCCGATGTCGAGTGCGCCCGTGCCGCGCAACACCCCGCCCTGCAGGTTGATCGAACGATAGGAGACCGCGCGATTGGCGATCACGGTCTCCCCGGTGAGCTCGGCGAACTTGGTCACGCCCGCGCGTTGCCCGGCCGCATCGGACTGCATCACCGCCACCAGGTCGATGTTGCTGACCGAGCCCTCGGCGAGGCGGAACTTGCCCTGGGTGCGCGTCTCGGCGAACAACTGGTCCACGCTGGGGCCGGAAGCCACGAAGGTGAAGTTGCCGTCGAGCTTGCCGGTGACCGACACGTCCTTGGTGAAGGCGCGCACCAGCTCCTTGGCATCAACACGCGCCAGCGCGAGGTCGCTTTCCAGCTTCACGCCCTGCGCCCAGCTGATGCGCAGCGTGCCGTTGACCTTGCCTTCCATGGTGGAGGCCTCGAATTCGGGCACGACCACCTCGCTGCCCGACCAGACGCCCTTGAGCTGGATCAGGCTGATGGGGAAGTTGGCGCCGTACGGCAGCGCCCAGTTGCGCGCGTAGAAATCGAGCTCGACGCCCTTTTCGCCGGGCTTCATCGCCAGCGTCCAGCCGGACTTGCCGGCGATGTTCGCGCTGGCGAGGGCGCCCTCGCGCGAGAAGGCCAGGGTGGCGTCGAAATTCTCCAGCGCCGGCTTCACGTCGATCTTCACGTTTTTCAGCACGATCGAGTTGATGGCACCGGTCTCCGATTTGCCCTCGGCGCGTCCCCACACCGGGATGCGGCGGGCCGCGTCGCTGCTGACGGTGACGTTCTCCAGTTCGATCGCGCTGATCGAGAGCTTGTCGCCGAAGATCGAGCCCACGTCGAGAAAAATCTTGCCGGTGGCGGCCTTCGCGTCGAGCAGCTTGCCCACCGCGAGGTTTTCCACCCGCAGGTGCGGCGCGGGCACCAGGCGGAAGGTGGTTGATGCGATGGACACATCGTCGTGCAGCCAGGCGGACATGGCTTTTTCCACCTTCACCGCGAGGTTGCGCATCGGAATCACGTGCACCGCGATGATCGCCAGGATGATGCTGCCCAGGAGCGTGAAGAAGATGTTGCGCACCGTGTGGCCCTGCTTGCGGCGCGCGCGGCGCTGCGATGGCGTGAATTCCGGCGCCTCGTCGTCGGGCGTGACCTTGGTGCGCAGGATGTCGGCGATGTCGCGCGCCTTCTTCGCCTGCTCGGCGCGGATGCGGTCGTCCTCGTCGCGCTCGGCCTTGTCCTTGGCCTGCATGTAGGCCTTGGCCTGCGCCTTGCCCTCGATCTCGGCGCGCTTGACCATGTCGCCTTCGATTTCGGCCTGCACCTTGGCGCGGGTGTCCTCGGCGATGGTTTCGCGGGCGCGCGATTCGATGCGCGCGCGCATTTCCGCTTCTTCCTTCGCCTTGCGCTCGGCCTCGATCGCGGCGGAGAGCTCGCGCTGGCGCTTGTCGCTTTCCTCGGCGTCGATCTTGGCGCGGGCTTCGGCCTCGTATTTGCCCTGGCGCTCGGCGTTCACGCGTGATTCGACCTCGGCGCGTTCGCGGGCGGCGGCTTCGGTTTCGAGCTTCGCGCGCGCCTCGGCATCGCGCGCGCGCGCTTCGGTTTCCTTGGCCTTCTGGGCCTGGGCTTGCGCCACCGCGCGCAGCTTGCGCTGCTCCTCGTCGGCCTGCGCCTTGATGCGGCGGGCCTCCTCTTCGGCCTTGCGCGTCTGCTCCTCGGCCTGGGCGCGCAGCTTGCGCTGCTCGTCTTCGGCCTGGGCCTTGAGGCGTCGGGTTTCTTCCTCGCCCTGCTGCTTGAGCTTGCGCGCTTCCTCTTCCGCGCGCCGGGTGGCTTCCGCGGCTTGCAGGCGCAGCTGGCGCGTCTCTTCCTCGGCCTTCATCCGGGCTTCGGTTTCGGCGGCGGCGCGCGCTTCGGCGGCGGCGCGTTTCTTCGATTCTTCCTCGGCGCGCGCGGTGGCGTCGCGCTCGGCGCCGACGCGGGCATCGGCTTCGGCGCGGGCGATGGTCTCGCGCTCTTCGCGCAGGCGCTCTTCCAGCTCCGCCTTCGCGGCCAGGCGCGCTTCGGCCATGATCTCGGCCTGCATCTCGGCGCGGGTCTGGGTCTTTTCCTCGACCTCGGTGCGCAGCAGCACTTCCATTTCCGCGCGGATGCGCGCCTCGATCTCTTCCTTCAGGCGCGCCTTCATCGCGGCTTCGGCGCTGCTTGCTTCCGCGGCCTGCTTCATCGCCGCGGCATCGGCTTCGGCGCGCGCCTTGGCCATTGCGGCGGCTTCGGCTTCCGCGCGCGCGCGCGCTTCGGCGAGCGCCTTGGCCTCGCGCTCCGCCTTCACCCGCAGCTCGGCCAGGCGGCGGCCTTCTTCCTCTTCCTTCGCCTTCTGCTCGGCGGTGAGCTTGGCCTGCTGCTGCGCGATCGCCTGCTTGCGCGCTTCTTCCTCGCGCATCTTCGATTCGAGCTCGAGGCGGGCGCGTTCGGACGCTTCCTTCGCCCGGTGCGCCTGCTCCATCGCCTGCTGTTCGGCCTGCTGGCGGGCCTTGGCTTCGGCATCGGCGCGCACACGCGCTTCGGCTTCCGCCTTCGCCTTGACGCGCGCGGCCTCGTGGGCCTGCTCGCGCATCTTCTTGTCCGCGTCGCCTTTTTCCTGCTGGCGAACGAGCTCGCTGATGTCGTTGGCGGCTCCAGCGACCACGCGCTGCGTCGACGCGGGCAACTTATTGGGCGCGGTGAAGTCGAAATCGTCTTCGGACCCGCTCGCGAAGGGGTCGATCTCTTCCTTGCGCGTCTCGAAAATGCGCGCGAAGCCGTCCTTGGCCAGGGTATTGAGGGCCTTTTCCAGGACCCCCTTGTCGATCTCGGCTTTCTCGAGGAGCTGGCCGAAGTTGGACTTGCCATCGATCAGCTTGAGGACCTTCATCAGGTCCTTCGACAGCGAGGCGGATTTCTGGTTGACCTGCGTGATGCCCTTCGCGGTCTTGGTGAAAACGGTATTGCGATCCATCCGACTCCCCGCGGTGGTTTTGTCTGCGCTGTTCTGTTGTCAATAATGGCATGAATTCAGGGCCTTGGAAAATGAACCTGTGTGCCTCGGGCACGTTCCAAGCACATGATGTCGTCCCGAAGACGGGATCGTGCGTTAATTCGAAAACAAACCCGATTCGTACGGGCCTAGCCCGGAGGAAGGTAAAAGCACCATGCGCATCATCGCCAAGCTCTTGTTCGCCATCGCCCCGCTGATCGCGGCCGCGCCGGCCGTGGCCCAGGACATTCCCAGCCGCGTCGGTCGCGTCGCTTTCGTCGAAGGCCAGGCATCCGTTTATTTCGACCCCGACGCAGGCTGGGAGCAGGCCTACGTCAACTCCCCGGTCACCTCGGAAAACTCCGTCTGGACCGAACCCGGCGCGCGCGTGGAATTGCGCGTGGGCGGCACGGCGCTGCGCCTGGACGAGACCACCCAGGTGGACATCGCCCGCCTGGACGAAGACGCGCTGGAAGCCTTCATCCCCCGCGGAATCGTGTCGGTGCGCGTGCGCCACTTCGATGCCGCGCGCAGGCTGGTGTTCGACACGCCGTATGCCCGCATCACGCTGCGCGGGGATGGCCGTTATCGCATCGACGTCGACCCGGAACGCGAAGAGGCCCGCATCACCGTATTCGCCGGCGACGCCCGCGTGGGCTCCGACAGCGGCCGGGTGCGCGTGCGCGCCAACCAGACCGTGCGCATCTTCGGCGGCGACTACTCCTCGTACGTGGTGGAAAGCGCCTATGCGGATCCGTTCGACAAATGGGCCGCCTCGCGCGACACGAAATGGGTCGAAACCCGCTCCGTTCGCTACGTCTCGCCCGACATGACCGGCTACGAGGACCTGGATTCCAACGGCAGCTGGCAGGAGGAACCCGATTACGGCGCCCTCTGGTACCCGAGCCGCGTCGCCAGCGACTGGGCTCCGTACCGGTACGGCCGCTGGGAAAACGTCCGCCCCTGGGGCTGGACCTGGGTCGACGACAGTGCCTGGGGTTACGCGCCGTTCCACTACGGCCGCTGGGTCTACGTTCGCAACCGCTGGGCCTGGCATCCGGGGCCGCGCCAAGCGCGTCCGACCTGGGCCCCCGCGCTGGTCGCGTGGGTGGGCGGCAGCAGCTTCAGTGTCGGCGTCTCCAGCGGCCCCTCGGTCGGCTGGTACCCGCTTTCGCCCTGGGACAACTACCAACCCTGGTACAACGCCAGCCCGACCTACGTGAACCGCATCAACATCGTGGTCATCAAGCAGGCGCCGCGCCAGGACCGGCGCCAGTGGCGCGAATACACGCGCGAGCGTGGCATCACCGTCGTGAGCCGCGAAACCGTGGTTGATCGCCGCCCGGTGCAGCAGGCGCGCATCGAAGTCCGTCCGGAACAGATCCGCCAGGCGCAGGTCACCACGGCCGCCGCGGTCCTGCCGCCTCGCAACGAGGTGGTGCAGCGCCGCGTAAGCCAACGCACCCAGGAAGCGCAGAAAACCGGCAAGCCGGTCCCGGCACCCCGGGTCGCTACCGCGCCCAACCAGGCAGGCGAACGTCCGGCCGGCCCCGCCGTGCGGCCGGAATTCACCCGCCGCACCCCACCGGCCGCGGCCGAAACGCCGCAGCCCGCGAAGGCGGCCCCGCCCGCGGTGCAGCGCGTGAGCGCACCTGGCAAGGCGCCGCCCGCGCGTGAAGCGAAACAGCGCGAAGCGTTGACGAAGGAAGCGTCGCCCCCGCGCACCCCGGTGGGGCGTGAAGCGCCCGCGCCTCGCGAAGCCGCCACGCCACCCGCGCGCGAAGCGCCGCCGCGCACCCCGGCAACCCGTGAGGCGCCCGCGCCCCGCGAAACGCCGCCGGGCCGCGAAACGCAAACGCGGGAAGCCCCCGCGCCCAGGGCGCCCGCCACTCGCGAAGCACCCGCGCCGCGCGAAGCACCCACGCCGCCCGCACGCGAAGCCCCGGCGCGCGAAAGCGCCAGCCAGCAGCAGGCACGAGAAGCGCAGGCGCAGCAACAGCGCCAGCAGCAGGAACGCGCCGGGCAACAGCAACAGCAGGCGCGCGAGGCCCAGCAACAGCAGCAGCAACGCGCGGCCGACCAGCAGAAGGCGCGTGAGGCCCAGGTGCAGCAGCAACAGCAGCAGACCCAGCAACGCGCCGCCGACCAGCAGAAGGCGCGTGAGGCCCAGGTGCAGCAGCAACAGCAGCAGACCCAGCAACGCGCCGCCGACCAGCAGAAGGCGCGCGAAGCGCAGTCGCAGCAGCAACAGCAGCGCGCCGCGCAAGCGCAGAAGGCGCGGGAGGCACAGGCGCAGCAACGTGCGCAACCGCCGGAACGCGCGCAACCGCCGGAACGCGCGCAGCCGCCGGAACGCGCGCAGCCGCAGGAGCGTGCACCGCGCCAGGCGCCACCGGCCGCGGACCGCCCGGCACGCGATGCGCCGAAGCGTGACGACAAGGACAAGGACAAGGACGACGAAGAGAAGAAACCGCGAGGGCGCTGATCAGATCCCTCGCCACAGGGCCCTTCGGGGCCCTGTTTTTTTGTGCCGCGGTGCCACCGCCCGGGGCCGGGTCACGAGAGTGACAAACCGTAACACACGGCAAGTCCCGAACCATTGTTGGCGTTGCCTGCCGTGGCGCAAACTTCCTCCATCTTGAAGCAGGGAGAAACACGATGAAGCTCAAATACGTCGCACCGATACTGCTCGCGCTCGGGTCGACACCCGCGACCGCAAGCTGCACCTGGGACTGGCTCTGCAATGGCGAGGGGGCGTGCAAGCTGATGCCGATCTGCGACAGCGTGAACGAGATCCCGCCGGGCCGACCCGACAGCCAGCCCCCGGCGACGCCGCCGCTGTCGATGCGTCCGCACCGCATCGCGGGCACCGGCGTGGGCCCCGGCAACACGCTCACCTGCGAACACATCATGCGCAAGGGCAAAAGCGGGCGCTGGTACTGGAACGAAGCCTGTTTCTGCAGCGACCCGAACAAGGCCAAGGACCCGAGCGCGCCGTTCGCAAACATCGTGCGCTGCGACGCGCGCTAATCGCGCGGGGACCAGTCAACAAACACACGGCCGGCGCGCTTTCCTCATTGCGCCGGCCAGTTCACTTCAAGCGCCGGGGCGTGTACTCCTCCTCGATGGCGTCCTTGAAGTAACTCGCCGGGCTCGGCGAATTCATCAGGCGCCGATAGACCTCCGACGGGACGTTTGCATATTCGAAGGTCCCGGTGGTGGTTTCGATCACCAGCTTGCGGTTGCGCTCGTCGTAACCCGCGGCCTTCAGGCCGCTGGCGTTGAGGCGTTTCATTTCCATTCGGTCCCCGCCTTTGCCTGGAGCAGCTGCAACAGGCGCCCGATGTCGTCGCGATGTTCGCGGTCGTGCGCCACCATCATCGCGACCACCTCGCCGAAAGTGACCGGGCGATCGCCGAAAAACGCCGGACGCGCCATCTCGTCGCGGGTCAGCGCGGCGAGCAACCCGGTCAGCTCGCGGCGGGCGGCGGCGAATTCCTGCGCCGCGATACCCGCATCCTGCGCGGGATAGTTGCGCGCTGCGGCCACCGCATCACCATCGAAGGGCGCCAGCCGCGGCGCCTGCTCCGCGATCAGGCGCCGCACGCGCTCCAGGAAACCTTCGCGTTCCAGGTCGCGCAGGTGGCAGGCGTGTTCGCCGAGCGAAAACCCGCCGTCCCCCGGGGCATGGCGCAGGCCGCGCGCGCCGGCCGCCGCCATGGCCGCGTCGAGGAACGCCGGCATCTCCTCCAGGCGCGCGATGGCTTCGGAAAGCTCCAGTGGTCCGGTCATCGGCCTATTCTAGTGCCCCGCCTTGTCGCCCCAAAGCTGCTTGAGCCGCGCGTCGCGACCGCAACCGTTGCGATAGAAGTTGTAGCGCACGGGATTTTTCTTGTAGTAATCCTGGTGGTAGTCCTCCGCCGGGTAGAAGGTGCCCGCCATCTCGATCGGCGTGACGATTGCATCCTTGAACGGCTTCGATTTCTCGAGCGCCGCCTTCGACGCCTCCGCGGCCTTTTTCTGCGCGTCATCGTGATAGAAGATCGCCGTACGGTATTGCGTGCCGGTGTCGCAGAACTGGCGATCTTTCACCGTCGGATCGACGTTCACCCAGAACACCTCCAGCAGCTTCTCGTAGGAGATTTTCTTCGGGTCGTAGGTCACCTGCACCACCTCGACGTGGCCGCTGGTGCCGGATGAGACCTGCTCGTAGGTCGGGTTGGCGCTGCGCCCGCCGATGTAGCCCGAGATGGTGGCGCTGACACCCGGCAGCTTGTCGTAGGGCGGCTCCATGCACCAGAAGCACCCGCCGGCGAAGGTGGCCACGGCTTGCCCGGGCGGCACGGCGGGCGGGGCCGCCTGGGCGGCGCCCGAGAGCGCGATCAATGCAGCGAGGATCGGAAGGGTTTTCATGTCGGGTTTCTCCGTGGTTCGAATTCAAGGACCATCTCGCGCTCCCCGTCCTCGTCGACGGCGCCGGTGTGGCGGAATCCGAGGCTTTCGTAGAGTCGAGCGGCGCTGGCATTGGCAGGTACGTACGAAAGGCTCATCCGGTTGCAGCCCGGCGTGGCGCGCGCCTTGTCGATCGCAAGCGTGAGGCCGGCGCGGCCGTAGCCGCGGCCCTGGTGGCGGAAATCCACCAGCAGGCGGTTGAGATAGACCTCGCCCGGACGGTCACGCAGCAGGATGTAGCCGACGGGTACGCCGCCCGCGTAGATGGCATGGGAGTGGAAGCCCTCGCGTCCGTTGACCTGCCAGAACGACTTGGCGAGGCTCGCGACGTGGAAGCGTTGCTCGCCGGTCACGCGCAGCTCTCCCACCAGGTCGATGTTGTTTTCGTCGATCTCGCGCAGCGTCACCCCGCCACCGGCGCCGGCCGGCTGCTCGCCCGGATCCCATAAAAAGGCCGCCCCGCGCACGCCGCTCGAGTCGCCGTGGGCGGGGGGCAGCAGGACCGTGCGCACAGCATCCGAGAACACGTGCCGGCCCCACAGCTTCGGCACGTTTTCATACAGGCGCGCCACGTTCGACAGGCCCCCGCCCAGCACGATGGCGTGGGGGTCGACGATATTGATCACCGCGGCCAGCGCTCGCGCCAGGCGCTCCTCGTAGCGCGCGAGCGTGGCGTTGCAAACATCGTCGCCCGCCTGCGCGCGCGCCACGATTTCTTCGGCCGGCAAGCGATCCCCGGCGAGCTTCGCGTGGTCGGCGGCAAGGCCAGGCCCGGACAGGTAGGTCTCGACACATCCGCGGCGTCCGCAATAACACGCCGGCAGCGGCAGGTCCGCGGGCTGGGGAGATGGCAGCGCGTTATGCCCCCATTCGCCCGCGATCGCGTTGGCGCCGGGACAAACCCGGCGCAGCACCACGAGGCCGCCGCCGACCCCGGTGCCCAGGATCACGCCGAAAACGACCTCCACGCCGCGCGCCGCGCCGTCGAGTGCCTCCGAAAGCGCGAAGCAGTTGGCGTCGTTGGCCAGGCGCACCGGGCGTCCCAGCCGGCGTTCCAGGTCCTGGCGCAGCGCGCGGCCGTTCAGGCAGGTGGAGTTGGCGTTCCTGACGAGCCCGTCCACCAGCGACAGCGCGCCGGGCATGGCCACGCCAACCGTCGCGCGAATGGCGAGCTCGCGCTCGGCTTCATCAACCAGCGCGCCAACCGACTCCACCGTCGCTCCGTAGTCGCCGGCCGGCGTCGCGCGTCGGCGGCGCAACACGAACTTCCCCGCGTCGTCGATCGCCGCGAGCTCGATCTTCGTGCCGCCCAAATCGATCCCGATCCTCATTCGCCGCGATGGTACCTGTAAGGCGCGCCCTGCAGCGAGGTCGGTGAAAACCCGATGGATGGCTACGAATCGATCAGCGACGGCCTGCTGCTCGCGGCGGTGATCATCGGCTGGGCATCGCTGATCGACTGGCTCGACTACCGGTTTCCCGCCTGGCACCTGGTCGGGGCACGCGAGATCGCGCTGGTGCAGGACGGACGCATCCTGCGCAAGAACCTGGCTCGCGAGCAGATGAGCGAGGAGGATCTGATGAAGGCAAACGGATTCATGTTGTCCAGGGCCATGACTGTTCCTTCAGGGGCCGTGGCGGCCACCGGTACGCGAGCGGACGCCTTTGTTGTGGGTACACGGGGGGCGGAGGAAAAAACTCAACGCGCCGCCGGGGGACCACCGCCGGGCGACACGCCTTCGCGGAGGGTCTCGGGCGCGAAGCGCACGGTGACGAGAGAGCCCGGATTGGCTTTGCCACCGGCCCAACCCGCGTATTGGGTGGAGAGTTGCGCGGCGTTGGACTCGGGCGCGGCAATGACGCTCGCCGCGACCATCACGGCCGAGGTGAACGAGATGAAGACCAGCGCCAGGACAAGCTTTCTCATGCGGTGCCTCATCGATAGTTGATCCCACTATCGCCCAGCGGCCGCCACTTTTCAGTCAGCTGCGACCGACCTTGGCGTAGGAACATGGGAAGATCGAGGCATGAATCTGCCGATCATCGCCACCGTGGGGGTGGGCCTCCTGGTCGACCAGTATTGGACGCCCCACGGGCAGCTCGCCGTGAACCTCTTCGCGTGGGGCGTGTTCGCGGCCCTCTGGATACGCAGCTCGCCACAGCGCCGCCCCGCCCTGGCCGCGTGCCTGGTCATCGCAACCGTCGGCGAGGTTTTCCTGTCGCTGGTCTGGGGGCTGTACACCTACCGGCTGGACAACATCCCCCTCTTCGTGCCGGCGGGCCACGTGTTGTTGTTTTATCTCGGCATGGAAATCGCCGATCGCCTGCCCGAGCATTCGGAATGGGTGGTCGCGGCGGTGGCGGCGCCGGTAGTGGCGATCTTCGCCTGGAGCGGGCGCGACACCCTCGGCCCGCTGCTGTACGCGCTTTTCATCGCGTGTTTGTGGCTTTCGCCCTCACGGCGGCTGTACGCAACGATGTTTGTGCTCGCCCTTGCGATGGAGCTCTACGGCACGTGGCTGGGCAACTGGGTGTGGGCGCGTGAGGTGCCGTGGCTGGGGCTCACCACCAACAACCCGCCGCTCGCGGCGGGCGCCTTCTACTGCGTGCTCGACCTGCTGGTGGTGAGCCTCACCAGAATCGGTGTTTCTCCCGCGAAGCTTGCTACCCGGCGAGCCCGGGCTTGAATCCGAGCGTTGCCTCGCACCAGGCGGCGACCTGCAGCGCGCGTTCGTCGCCGCGATACCCACCCACGATCTGCAGGCCCAGCGGCAAGCCCTTCGGACCGCGCCCCGTGGGGATGTTCACGGCCGGCATGCCGGCCTGGGTCCAGAGCGAACAGAACGAGGCATCGCCGGTGTTCGCGAGGCCTTCGGGCGCCTCGCCGGCGGCCGGCAACGTGACGATCGCGTCGAAGCGATCGAACATGGCCTTGAACCAGTCGCGGTAGGCCTCGCGCCTGGCGAGCGCCCGCGTGTATTGCTCCGGGGTCACCTTGTGGCCACGGTCGAGGATCTCGATCAACGGCGGCGACAGGCGGATGCGGTGGCGGGATTCGATCAGCAGGAAGCTCTTCACCGCGTCGCGCGACATGATGACCATGGCGTTGTCCCACGCGTCGTCGAAGAGCTTCGGCAGGTTCACTTCCTTGGCCTGCGCGCCGGCCTGCGAAAGGGCGCCCACGCAGTCATCGAAATGCGCGCGCTGGTAGTCGGCGGCGAGGCTCCACTTCTGCGTGCGGACCACGGCGATGCGCGGCATGTGTTCCATCGGCTCGAGCGGCACGCGCAGCATGTGCACCGGGCCCGGCACCGAGGTGGCCTCGTCGCGTGCGTCCTGGCCCATGAGGCAGGCGCCGAACCACGCGGCATCCGCCACGGAACGCGCGAAGACGCCGACGGTATCGAGCGTGGGGGCGAACGGGTGCACACCGGTGCGCGAGATGGCGCCGAAACTCGGCTTGTAGCCCACCACGCCGCAGAAAGCCGCCGGCCGGATCACCGAGCCCAGCGTCTGTGTGCCAATGGCCACCGGAACAAAGCCGGCGGCCACGGCGGCGGCCGAGCCGCTCGACGACCCACCCGGTGAATGCGCGGGGTTCCAGGGGTTGCGGGTCTTGCCCGCGCTGCGATAGGCGAATTCAGTCGTGACGGTTTTGCCCATCACCAGCCCACCCAGGGCCTCCAGGCGTCGCACCACCCAGGCCGAGAGGCTGGGGACGTTGTTGTAATAGATTCGCGTGCCCATGCGCGTGGGGATGCCGCGCGTGTTGATGATGTCCTTCACCCCCACCGGGATGCCATAAAGGGGAAGGTCGGCCAGGATGCCGCCGGCGCGTTCCTCGGCATCGGCCATCGCGCGTTGCGGGTCGAACCATTCCCAGGCCTGGACGCGTGGTTCCAGCGCCGCGATCCTGGCAGAGCAGGATGCGACGTAATCCTGGACGGTGGCGCGGCCTTCGCGGTAGGCGCGCAGGGCTTCGGTGAGCCCGAGCGGGAAAAGATCCATTTTTTCGAGTTTTAGAGGCAAGAACGTGGTTTTTCCAACGTTCGGCGCTTGCTGCACCACGTTGGAACGCCATTTTGCCGGTCCGCCGGTGCGAATACTAGCTCACTGCCGCTTTCAACGCGTCCACGCCGGCCTGCGCAACGATCTCATCGTCGGACGCCTTCACCCCGGAAACCCCAACTGCGCCAATGACTTGGCCGTCAATTTCGAGCGGTACGCCGCCCTGCAGGACGGCCATTCCCTGGGTGATCGAAAGGAAGGCAAATCGGCCGTTGTTCACCGATTCCTCGAGCAAACGCGACGGTCTTTTCCACGCCACTGCCGCGCGGGCCTTCTGGATGGCCGTATCGAAGCTCGAGGTCTGGGTGCCGTCCAGGCGTTGGACCAGGATCGCGTGGCCACCTTCGTCCACGACGGCGATTACAACTCGCCACCCGTTCCGTTGAGCCTGCGCTTCGCTCGCGGACATTGCGATGCGCGCTGCTTCCAGCGTGAGGGACTTCTTGACGGGGAGGACGAGAGCCATGGCGGTGAGAGAGGGGGCGGGTCTTCGAGCGGATGATCATAACCCGCGCCCGATTCGCCGCTGCCGCCGCCGTGGCGCGCGCGCTCGCGTTCCTCGAAGCGCTCCATCGCGCGGAACATGTCGTGGCAGAGCAGCAGCAGCTCGCGGCCCAGTTCCGAAGGCTCGATGCGCCGCTCGCGGATCACGGTGACGGGGCCGCCGAGCGTATCCGAGAGCTTGCGCAGCATGCACGACACCGTGGGTTGCGCGAGCGAGAGCTCCTCGGCGGCGCGTGTGACGCTCCCCAGGCGGACACTCGCCTCGAAAGCCATGAGCTGGGGAAGGAATCCGTGCCTGAAAAATCGTCGCAGTCGCGCGCGTGCCATGGAAGTGCTCCTCGTCTCGTTGGCCATCCCGCGGCCCGCGTCCCGAAACGGGCGCGAGCGCGGCCTTTGCCCCGGTCGTGACGAAGATCCAAACGAAAAGACCTTTGCCGCGACTGGCAAAGGTCTGGCTAACGAGCAGCCCCTGGAGGGACTGTCGCCGGACACGCCGGAGCACACGCACAACATGCCCGGACTGACGACGTGGCCGTTAAAGCTACTCCCCTTTGAGGGCGGTCCCGAAGATTCAAGCGGAACCAGACCCCATCTTATGGGAAGAATTTCGATGGGCAAATCATTATTTGCAATGGGCATCCGACATTCGAATGGCGCCATGCGAAATCGCCATCACAGTCCGGATGCCGCTCGACGATCATGGATCCACTCTCGAGGCCGCCGTCAGGCGTGCGGCCACAAGGGGGAGTAGCCCACGAACACCGTAGCGGCCGTCATCACGGGTGGCAGTCCATCGCGCCCCGGCCCTGCGCGCGGCGTGCAACGCGCCGCGGGGCGAGACCCTTGCCGGACAGGCAAGGACCCTTTCGCCCAGCCCTTCCCGAGCTGCAACTCGAACCACTGAGGGGAGTCCGGGATGGAAATTCTTTCGATGCAATTCCTTTCGAGCCTGCTGGCGATTGTGGTCATCGACCTCGCGCTGGCCGGCGACAACGCCATCGTGATCGCGCTGGCCGCGCGCAACCTGCCCCCGCAGGAACGCCGGCTCGCAATCATCTGGGGCACGGTGGGCGCGGTGGGCGTGCGCATCGTGATGACCATGGCCGTGGTCTGGCTGCTGGGAATCCCCGGCCTGATGGCCGCCGGCGGCGTGATCCTGGCCTGGATCGCATACAGGCTGATGCGCCCGCAGCACGACGCGGGACCCGACATCAAGGCCGCCGCGGGCTTCTGGCCGGCGATGCAGACCATCGTGATCGCCGACGCCGCCATGGGGCTCGACAACGTGCTCGCCGTGGCGGGTGCGGCCCACGGCTCGTTCGTGCTGGTGGTGCTGGGCCTGGTGATCAGCGTGCCGATCGTGGTCTGGGGATCGACGCTGGTCCTCAAGTGGATCGAGCGCTACCCATGGATCGTGCAGGTGGGCGTCGCCGTCCTGGCCTTCACCGCCGCGCAGATGATCCTGGGCGAGCCGGTCTTCAAGGACTATTTCGCCGCCCACCGCCCGCAGGCATTCGCCGTATATGCCGCCATGTTCATCGCGATCTTCGGGTTGGGCTTCGCCCAGCGCCGCCGCACCGAGCAGGCCGCCTGAAACCACCACGTCCAGAGGAGAGAGCCATGAAGAAAGTCCTGATCCCGGTCGACGGAAGCCCCGAAAGCCTTGCCGCCGTGCGCGCCACCATGCGCGAAGGCCCTTCCGCGGTTGATCGCATCGACCTGCTGAACGTGCAGCCGCTGCTTCACCGCCACATCTCGCGCTGGGTCGCCCCGGCGCAGCGCGAAGCCTGGCGCGCGGAACGCAGCGCAGCGGCGCTTGCGCCCGCCCGGGCGCTGCTGGAATCCTCGGGCTTCGACTGGACGGCCCACGCCGCCGCGGGGCCCGTGGCTGCCACCATCTCACGCACGGCCAAGGCGCTGCGCAGCGACGAGATCGTCATCGGCGCGGCACGGCGCGGACCCTTCGGGCGCGCCTTCGCCAATTCGGTGAGCACGCAACTGCTGGAGACCTCCGGCGTGCCGGTGCGCGTCATCCCGACGGTCGAGGCGCCGATGTTCCAGCGCATCGCACTTCCCGCGGGGCTGGGGATCATCGCGCTGCTGCTGCTGGCTGATGAGTGACGGACCCATTCAGGGCCGTCCAAGCACCTCGCGAACGACAGACCAATTCAGGGAACGCCGATTTCCGCCGATGCCACGCCGATGGCCGCCGATAAAAGCAAAAAAGAATGGTTCGTGGCCAATTCAAGCCATGGCACGAAACCCATAGGTCTCTAAAGAATGGTTCGTGGCCAATTCAAGCCATGGCACGAAACCAATAGGTCTCTAAAGAATGGTTCGTGGCCAATTCAAGCCATGGCACGAAACCCATAGGTCTCTAAAGAATGGTTCGTGGCCAATTCAAGCCATGGCACGAAACCCATAGGTCTCTAAAGAATGGTTCGTGGCCAATTCAAGCCATGGCACGAAACCCATAGGTCTCTAAAGAATGGTTCG
>Ga0163153_10000919_pt1 | contig 48609 bp, 32 predicted proteins | sample OliLakLV19MP6IB1_FD_148629 | JGI IMG/M metagenome (GOLD analysis project Ga0163153, IMG submission 148629) | Freshwater microbial mat bacterial communities from Lake Vanda, McMurdo Dry Valleys, Antarctica - Oligotrophic Lake LV.19.MP6.IB-1 | ecosystem: Environmental > Aquatic > Freshwater >... | reverse complement strand
GGGGTCAGTTGCTTGTCCCAAAAGTCCTTGGCGAACGAGACCGCATCAAATTGACCGTTGCTCGTGGCCGTGGCCACTTGCTCCAGCGGCACAATACGAAACAAGGGAAACATCCAGGTGATTCCCAAGCCAAGTAGAACGGCGATGAATACGGTAATATTTCGATTCATGACAGGTTCGCCAGATGGCTTCAATCGTCCTTGAGCCCGAAATTCGCATAGTCTTCGACATTATCGGGGGTGACCAATTCGACATCGACCGGAATCTTTTGGGGAAAATCTCGTCGACCTTTAAGATACTCATCCGCGAATTCAGCGGCTTGTTTCGCCATCAATTTGGGAAACTGCATGGCAGTCGCGGCCACCTTGCCTTCGTTGATGAGTCGAACAACATCGTCGGACCCGTCGAAGCCAAAAACCTTGATCTTGTCTTGCCGACCCGCGGCGACGATGGCTTGATAGGCCCCCATCGCCATGACATCGTTGGCACAAAAGACGGCGTCAATTTCGGGGTTGGCCTGGAGAATCGATTCCATGACTTCAAGTGCCCGTCCTTGATCGAAATCGGCACTTTGTTGAGCAACCATTTTCAGGCCTTCATACCGGTCAACCACGCTGTGAAAACCTTTGGAGCGATTCCAGGTGTTGTTGTCACCCGAAGTGCCCATCAGCTCGACCCAATTGCCTTCTTCGCCGATCACGCTGACAAAATACTCGCCGAGTGCCACGCAGCCCGAATAGCTGTCGGAGAGAATCTGCGAGGTGGCGGCGTCGGTGGCGTTGATTTCGCGATCGATGCAAAACACCGGAATGCCTGCTTCCTTCGCCCGTCGCACGTTGGCAATCGAGCCATCAGCGTCGGTGCAGTTAAAGAGCACCGCCTTGTACCCTGCGGCGATGAGATTCTCAAAGTGACTACCTTCCTTGGCCGTATCGCTTTGAGAGTCGAACACCGTGGAATCGTATCCCAGTTCCGCGCAGCGCTGCTTGGCGGCGTCGGTGAGCACCACGAACCAGGGATTGTTGAGCGTCGAAATGATGATGGCAATTTTTTCTTTCTCACCGGACTCAGTTGGTTGAACGGTTTTAGCCGACGCTGCTTTTTCATCAGAAGCAGATCCGCTGCAACCCACAAGAAAAACGAGTAAAAGAGTGGCGAGGATAGATTTGTTCATCGAATTGTTATCCTGGAGTTCGAATTCTAGAAAAGTGTTTTACAGCAATCGCGAAACGGCAGTCTGCCAACCCACGCGAAGACGCTGGACTTCGACAGTGTTTCGTTGCGGTCGATAAGTTTTAGTCTCGCGCGGCAATTGCGCGAGTGTTTCAAGCGAATCGTGAATGCCCAGCCTCAACATGCCCGCGAATACTGCCCCCAGGCACGAGGATTCCGGGGCGTTTGTCACAACCAAATCACGTTCAATCATATCCGCTGTAAACTGCATGAGAAACTCGTTGCAGGTCGGGCCGCCGTCGGCAAGCAACATTTGAGGAAAGATGCCGCTTTCTTGTTGCAACATGTCCAACACGTCGCGGATTTGGTAGCTGATCGATTCGAGGGCCGCACGCACGATGTGGGCCTTGCGAGTGTGCCCCGTCATGCCGAAGATTGCTGCCCGCGCGTCGGATTTCCAGTGAGGCGCGCTCAACCCAGCAAAAGCCGGGACAAGATAGACGCCATCACTATCCTCGACTTCCCTGGCCAGAGTTTCGCATTCGGCTGGGTCGGCGATCAGTTGCAATTGGTCCCGCAGCCAAGTAATGGTGGCTGAGGAATAATTGATGATCCCTTCAAGAGCGTAGGTCGGTTTTCCAGCCAAGACCCAGGCGAGTGCTAGAACCGCACCTCCAGTGGAAGCTTGCGGTTGATTGCCAACATTCAGCAACACGGAAGTTCCCGTGCCGAACGTGGCCTTGGCCATACCGGGGACAAAGCAGCACTGAGCAAACAGCGACGCCTGGGAATCGCCCATGACGCCACAAATGGGGACTGATCGTGGGAGGGTGCCTTCGACGTTGGTTTCACCAAAGCGGGCGGAGCAATCACGTACTTCGGGGAGAGCTGCGAGGGGAATCCCAAACAACGCGCATAATTCACTCTCCCAGGCAAGCTGATGCACGTCGTAGAGCAGTGTGCGGCTGGCATTGGTGTGGTCAGTGGCAAACACTTTTCCGCCGGTGAGCCGATACACGAGATAAGCGTCGATTGTGCCGATGAGTGCTCGTCCTGATTGAATTTCCGCAGCGATTGCCGGTAGTTCGCGCATCAGCCAGGCAATTTTCGATGCGGGAAAATAGGTATCGAGTTTGAGGCCGGTTCGTGCTTGAACCAGCGGCCCGCGACCGGCTGCACCGAGCTCCTGGCAGATGGCATCCCCGCGCCGACATTGCCATACGATAGCGTTGTGCAAAGGTCGGCCCGATTCGCGGTCAAAGACCACGAAGGTTTCGCGCTGGTTGGTGATGCTGAGGCCCACTAAGTCAGTGAACGCCGACTCATGTCGCGCGGCGAGTTCCGCGACGACGGCCAACACGTTCTGCCAAATCTCTTCAGCATCGTGTTCCACCCAGCCACTTTGGGGATAAATCTGGCGATGCTCGCGAACCGCTTTGTCGATGATGCGGCCATTCTGATCGAAGAGCACTGCTTTAGTGGCGGACGTGCTTTGGTCGATGCCGAGGATGAGGCTCATGCGGTCGCCCCCGCTTGTTGCAGGAGTTTGATCGCGGTTGCCGCAAGGCCTTCCATCGAAATGCCATAATGGCGAAAGATGTCGGCTTGGCTCCCGGTGACGGTGTCTTCGTCGGGGAAGCCCACAATCTTCAGCGGCACGACGACGCCCGCTTGCATCAACACCGCCGCGCATGCTTCCCCTAAGCCACCGTGAACCGAATGTTCTTCGACAGTGACGACGGAGCGGCAATTGCGACCCGCATCCAAAATCGTGTGCGAATCGAGTGGTTTGATCGTGTGCATGCTGACGACGCGACAACTTAAACCTTGCTCGGCGAGTTTGGCAGCGGCGAGCAAGCAGTGGATGACAGTTTCTCCTGTGCCAAGGAAAGCCACGTCGGTTCCTTCGCGAATTGTGGTGGCCTTACCAACCTCAAACTTCGCTTCGGGGGCGTGGAGATCGTACATCGCAGCCTTGCCAAACCGCACAAATACGGGATGCGGCGCTGCAGCCGCGGCTCGAATCGCTTGGCGAGTTTCAAAATTGTCTGCCGGCAAGAGAATCGTGAGATTGTGAATCGCCCGTAAGGCGGCGATGTCGTGGAGTGAGTGATGCGTGCTGCCGAGTGCTCCGTAACTCACTCCCGCGCTGATGCCGACCAATGTGGCGGGAACGTCGGAATAGCAAACGTCGTTTTTGATTTGCTCCAAGGACCGGGCCGTGAGAAAACAAGCGGGGGACACGCCGAACGATTTTTTTCCAGCAGCCGCTAAACCGGCGGTAATGCCCACCAAGTTTTGCTCGGCGATGCCGACTTCCACAATCTGCTTTGGCAAGGCTTTACCGAATGGTCCCAACTTGCCCGAACCGCGTGAGTCGCTTGTCACCACGACAATTTGCGAATTGGCCTGAGCGAGTTCTTGCAGTGTGGTGGAAAATTCTTCGAGATTCGCACGGCCTTTTTTGAGACCTAAGCGCGCGATCATCTCTTGGGCTTCGACGGAAAACATGGCAGGTGCGGGTGCGCTCATGGAACCTCACCCATGAGCGCGTGCTCGACTGCGGCCAATTCACTTTGGGCGAGTTCGTATTGTTCGGCCGACGGCACGCCGTGGTGCCAAGCAACAACATTCTCCATGAAACTCACGCCCCTGCCCTTCACGGTATTTGCGATAATCATGGTGGGCTTGCCGGTTGTTGGTTTCGCGGTCAAGGCATCGGTCAGCTCCGCGAAATCATGTCCATTGACCGTGCGAACGTGCCAGCCGAAACTCGCAAACTTTTCATCAATCGGCTCATTGCTGCAAACGTCGCGGGTATGGCCCGTGATCTGGAGCGTGTTGTGATCGAGAATCGCCGTGAGATTGTCCAACTCGTAATGAGACGCTGCCATGGCTGCCTCCCAGTTCGAACCCTCCGCCAATTCACCATCGCCAAGCAAAGTAAACACGCGATAGGGAGCCGCATCCAACTTGCCGGCAATCGCCAGCCCCACGCAGATTGGCAGGCCATGTCCCAACGCGCCGGTGTTCATCTCGATGCCGGGGACTTTACGCGTGGGATGTCCCACGAACGGTGATTGATATTGGCACAAGGTCTCTAATTCCGCTTCGGGGAAAAATCCCTGATCGGCGAGGACGACATAGAGTGCCTCGACGGAATGGCCCTTGCTTTGGACGTAGCGATCCCGGTCCGGCGAATGAAAGTTCCCTGGCGAGACATTCATCACGCGGTTGTAAAGCACGTTCAAGATATCAACACACGACAGGCTGCCACCCGTGTGGCCAGCACCCGCCTCGGTAATGTAGCGCAGCAGCTTCTGGCGATATTGGATCGACTTCAGCTTGAGCTCGTGATCGGTCATGGCATCTTCCGTCTAACAGCCGGCCTTGGATCCATGATGATAAGTTTCCCAGCCCAAGTAATTCTCGAAAGCCTCGGTGAGGATTTCAGCGGAATGAGAATTAGTCATCACCACGTGGTGCTCGAAGCCTTCGCGGCAGACATAGCGGAGCAAATCTTGCAGTCGCGGCACATGGGCCACGGCTCGCGTGCCAAAGGTGTTGAGTTCGTCATCGGTCAGTTCCCCTTCGCCAACGTAAGCGCGAATTTTGCCCTCGCAATCAGCCGTGGACAGTCGACCATAGGTAAGTGGGCCTGCCGGAGTACGGCCTTCCAACGCTCCGTAGGTATTTTCGACTCCCAACGTGCTGCCGAGAATCGGAGCAGTAGCGATTTTGATGTCAGGTAGGAAACTCTTGGCCCAGTTGCCACAGTGGAACAACGTGCATTTGTCGTCGTCCTCGCCGTAGTTGTTGTTCCAATCCACGATCGCTGCGGGAGATTTGGCAGCCAGTTGCATCGCGTACATGGTGAGCACGCCGAGCACGTCGACTTCGCACGCGCTGGGAAGGAAATTCTCGCTCATCATGCTCATCAGCGTGCACACGTTGCAGCCCAGGTTCTGTTGTACCGAAGTCCAGCATTGGATCGCCGTGGCATCGATGGCGTTAGTTTCCATCCATCGCTCCAGCACCACCCCGAGCCGCGCCATTTGTACCAGCTTTTCATGCGGCACACCGGGAGCCGGGGCGTAGGAAGTGATGCTGCTAAGTTTAGAAACAACCGAGGGGTCATTCTCCGCAAAACGATCGACTTGAGCAATGATTTCCGACAAATCGACAGTGGTAACACTAATTCCGTGACGTTCGAGAATTTTTTCACTAAAACGCACGGTGTTGAAGGCTCCGGGCCGCGCACCCACGGCACCGAGCCGCACGCCCCGCAGGCCGTTGACCACGCGACAGACGCCCACAAACTTGGCGAGGTCTTTTTTGAAGCTTTCGGATGTGGGTGAAATGACATGCTTGTGGGTGAGCGAAAACTTGACACCGGCCTGCACCAGATTATTGCAGACTGATATTTTGCCACAGAAAGCGTCTCGCCGTCGCGCAACCCCTAATTGACCGAGGTCGTCAGGGTAAGCTTGCACCAAGACGGGAACATTGAGATTCGCGAGCTTCAAGACGTCTGCGACTCCCTTTTCGTCGCCGAAATTCGGGAGCACGACCAAGACACCGTCGATCTCGTCGCGGTGGCGGCGAAACAAAGCGGCACACTTGCGAGCCTCGGCATGCGTTTCGACCCCACCGAGCTTGGTTTCCTCGGGCGAAACCCAAATCGGGTGAATGTCGTATTTTTCAAATAGCCCCGTCAGGTCGGCACGAGCTTCCGAGACCAGTTGATCCGGAAAGAAGTCACGATTGCCGATGATCACACCGAGCGTTGTTGAAGTTTTTTTCATAACTTACTTACTGTCTCTGGCAAAGTTACTCGCTCGGCATTTTAAGCCCAGTGATTTTCAAGCTGAGGGCAAATTCAGTCGGCCGATCAGTAGGTAATTCGACGGAGAGGCCAGTTTCCGATTGGTGCCATTTCAGCTTGCCGTCGTGTCCCAAGAGCATGACATTTTCTACCTTTCCCACTGCCGTGGGCAAGGATTTCACTATCAGTTTGCCATTTTCGGGCCAAGCCAACGCTATGGCGTACAAAGTATCGCCGTTGGTCGTAAATCGCAGGTCTGCCCCCGTAAACGGCTGGCGTACGGTATCGGTAAACGAACCACCCACGTCCATGGTTGGTCCTTCGCCAAAGGTATGCCAAGGCCGCGTGCTGTAGATAGCTTCACCGTTCACTCGGAGCCACTTGCCAATGTCGCGGAGCATTTGCTGTTCGGTTTCCGGAATCGTACCGTCGGCCCGTGGGCCGATGTTTAGCAGCAATGCACCATTTTTGCTTACCACGTCAACTAGATCGTCGATGATGCTGTCGACCTCCTTGTATTCGTGGTTGGTGACGTAGCCCCACGAGTTTTTTGAGACCGACGTATCGGTCTGCCAAAAGTCGGGGCGAATTTCTCCTGCCCGGCCACGCTCGATGTCGAATACCCCCGTGCCATCGGGAAAAGATCGGCCTTCCCATTCCTTGAAGTCGATGGCGACTTCTTTGTTCCACTCCGCACCTCGATTGTAATAATAAGCCGCAAACTTCTGTAGGTAGGGTTGAAAAACTGGCTGGCAAATCCACCAGTCGAAGTACATCACCTCGGGTTGATATTTGTCAACGATCTCGCAACACCGCAGCAACCAATCATCGAGGAACTGCTGATCCGGCATCTCGGCATGGGTTTCGGCAACACGCTTATTGCTGGCGGGGCCGTAGAGACTGCTGTACTGGGCATCGAGCACGTCCGAGTCGATGACCATGCCTTGGTCAAAGAACCACCAATGCTCGGCACGGTGCGAGGAAGCGCCAAACACGATGTCTTGGTCACGGAAGGCTTTCGCAAGTTCGCCGATGATGTCACGTCGCGGACCCTTCTTTACGGCTGACCACTCGGTGTACTCGCTGTCGTACATGGGAAAGCCATCGTGATGCTCGGCGACGGGGATCACATATTTGACCCCCGCCTCGTGAAACAGCTTGGCCCATTCGTGGGCATCAAACTTCTCGGCCTTGAAAAGCGGAATGAAATCTTTGTAACCGAATTCCGCCTGCGAACCGTATTTTTCGAGATGATGCGTGAACTCAGGCGAACCTTTTAAGTACATGTTGCGCGGGTACCACTCACTGCCAAAGGCGGGCACACAGTACGGCCCCCAGTGGATAAAGATGCCAAACTTACCCTCGCGCAGCCAACTTGGTGTTTGGAAATTACCGAGTGATTTCCAGTTGGGCTGAAAAGGGCCCTGCTTGGCCACCTTGTCGATCGCCGCGATTCGTTTGGCTGTTTCTTCAAGCGACAGTGCCGGTTTAACGGGGAGTCGCACGTCGCGAATTTGTTCGCTGCCAACCCGCAGCAAATAAACGAGCTCCTCCCGCGTGATTTCGAGGGCCGTGCCATGCTTGTGACCTGGTGAAAACGCGACTTCCGCCGAGATGTCTGTGAAATTCTTGAAGTCGCGCGTTTGGGCGGCACCGTAGGTGCCGTTCTGGTAAGCGTCGTAATAGATGATCCAATCGTCACCCCGCTTGAGCGTTGTCGGGCCTTCCGTGAAGTTCGCCGTGAAAGGGGGTGAAATGTCTTCCCAGGGACCAAGCGGCGTCCTGCCAAAGGCGACGCGCAGATTTCGTTCGGGACGCGTATTGTCTTTTAGCACGAGTACAAAACGCTCGCCATCTTTGATAATCTGACAATCAATCACACTGAAATCAGGATCGAGAAACAGTTTTGTCGGCGCGAAGGACTTGAAGTCGCGGGTGGTCGTGTAATACATCCGCTGGTTGTTCTTGCGATCTTCAAGATGATTGGGAAAGCGGTCGGGAATCGTCGAGGCCCAGCAGACAATAAACTGCTTCTCTGTTTCATCATAAAATAGCTCGGGTGCCCAGACGTTCACGGTCGTCGGTTCGTGCTGCATCACCGGGATGAATTGCTGCGGCGACCAATGCACCAAGTCCTTGGAACTTGAATAGCCGAAGCCCTGATCTTTTTGCCAACCCGTCGTCCACACGAGGTGGTAGACGCCATCCGGTCCGCGCAAGAGGCTCGGATCACGCATAAATTTGCTGTCACCGACCAGGGGCTTGAGAAATGCCCCTGGTACGTTGCTCCATTTGTAGCTATCGAAGCTATAAAGGAATCGCAGGCCGTCTTCACCATTGCCGCGAAACGATGTGAACAGATAGACATTCTCTGGCACGGCATTTTTCTTAATCGTCTCGGCAGCGAATGTGCTCGTGCAGAGACACAGCAGGCACGTAATCGATTTCCAATCTGGCGAAATCATGGGTTTCTATTTCGCTCCGACTACGCGAACATTCACGAGTCTCTCGGTCGAGTTGCCTTCCGCATCACGGACTTGAAATTGAAAGCTTGTAAGTCCCGTGAAGCCTTCATCGGGTGTAAATCTCGCGACGATATCTCCATCAAGGACAACACCGCCATCTTTGGATCTCAAGAAATCGAATTTGCGTTCGCTGGTGATATAGCCGCGCGAGAGTTCTTCCAGGTCGACATTCACCGATTTGCCTGCTCGGCAATTGAAATGCGGCGTGGCGATCCAATTCAGGTAATCTTCCAGATTTGTGAAGCCATCGCCGTCTGGGTCGCCGTTGGCATCCGTGTAGTCTTTCTCAGATGATTGCGGGTTCAAGTTATGAAGTTTCTCCCACCAAGTGGGAAGACCGTCGTTGTCCTGATCCCAATCCGCGCCGCGCTTCTCGCTGCCGTAGTCATCCCAGCCGCCAACATCGTCTTGCGTGTCGGGAAGTCCGGCCAGTCCGGTGATACTCCCCTTGTATTGGGCCTTGCCGTGCAGAGTTTCGTCGATTACACGCAGATCATGTTTATCCAGTGCGGGTTCACTGCAGCCGACGTCCGAGAGCACATTCTTGAGCGCTGCCTTGGCCGAAGTCGTTGTCACGTACGACTCGTAGAATGGCTTGTCGACGATCCAATTCTCGTGCGGCTCACCATGTCGCTCGAAGACCCCGGCGAGCTTGTCATTTGCATCGAAGCGGCCTTCCATCACATTGCCGTCTGCGTAATACATCTGCGGACCAAAGTTTTTCACGCCTTCGCGTTCAGCCATCAACACATGAAAGACCTCGGTTGCAGCGCCTGGCTTGTAGTAGTTGTTGACAAAATTGACCTGCATCGCCCCACCATCGGTGGTGCGATGGCTCCAGTTGTAGACGACGTTGTTGCGGATATCGAGCCGGCCGGCATGGACGCCCCCCTTATCGAGCCCGCCGGCAAGGCTCCAATTTCTGCCGGCACAATGGGCCAGCAAATTGTGGTGAAAACTGCCAATGTCGCCGCTGATGCTTGCCGCGTAGCCATGCTGTTTGCCTTTTTCGTATTTGGCGTGGCCGGCGACGTTAAGGGCTTCAGAAATGAGTGTACGTTGCAGCGTGATGTTTTTCGCGCCGCGAGAGCTAAAGGATTCGTCTTGCGTCCAACTGATCGAACAATGATCGATGATGGAATGATCGCAGCTTGCAAGGCCCATGCCGTCGAGTGTCACGCCCGCAGTGTTGCCAGGTCTGACACGGATGAAGCGAATGATGCAATCGTTGTTGCCAAGTAGGCCCAGATTGTAGTTAGAGATGCAAATTCCCTTGCCGGGCGCGGTTTGACCGGCGATCGTGAGATAGGGATCGCGAATAATGAGCCGACTGTTCACGACAATTCGCCCCGAGACATCGAAGACCACCGTGCGCGGCCCACTCGCTTCGACGGCCGCACGCAGGCTGCCAGGACCGGTATCGTCGAGATTCGTGACCTTAATCACCCGTCCACCGCGCCCTCCAATCGCAAACCGGCCGTACCCCTCCGCACCCGGGAACGCCAGATGTCGTGCGCGGAAATTCCAGACATCGCCGCGCGTGATCTTGCCATCGGCAGCTTCTGAATCCACTCGCCAGGCATACTGCAGCAAACTTGCCGCGGGATCAATTTTGACTTTGTAAGCGGAGTTTTCAGTCGTGCCGACGAGCGCGGTCGATTCCAACAAATGTTGTAGTTCAGCCGGATCTGTGTGTGACGCAAAATAGACATGATGTTTCACCGCGTTGGAGGCCGGTTGCCATGTCAAGGCAACACTTCCCGAGTCACCATCCGCGTGTCCATCATGATTTGTCGGAATTGGTCGCAAAGCCTTGGTTTTGGGATTTGTGCCATCGATCTCAATGCCATTGAGCACGATTTGGTTCTGATCGCCGACAATTCGGACGACGATGGATTCTTCGTTTTTAACTTCAAATTCGAGAAAGGCACTCTCGGCGTCTTCGTTAGTGGCAACGCGCATCGTCGGTTGAATTGTTTCGTCCGACTTACCGCCGACAACAGAAACCGTGAGTTGGCTCAGTGGTTCTTTACCGAATCCGTTGTGATAAGTGGTGACAGAGTGTGTGCCCGATTTGAGGCCGCTGAGCTCGATTTCAAGAGCCGTCGCCATGATGCCGTCGGTGGCCATCGTGGCTCCCGTGCTCAATCCCGCCTTGTACCATTCTCCGCGTAAGGTTTCTCCTTGCGGGGCGCGAAGAGTGACGGCAACTTCACCAAACTTCCGCGTCGCTTCCGGACCATTCGCGACCTGCCATTCTTGCCAGCCGGGAGTGGCCGTGTCGTTGCGGCCAGTGTCCATGCTCAAGTCGATGCGGAGCGGTTCAGCTAAGCATGGCGTCGCGAACCCAAGGAACAACAGCAGGAAATGCCTGATGCAAACCATGGCTTTTCCTAGCGGGGTTGCGTGACGTTGTGGAAAATGATTTCGCCGACGTGCTCGAACACGCTCGCTCGCTTTGCATTCCTGAACTCACAATTGCGAATCTGTACGTTCTCGATTTCATGGCCTTTGATGCCGACCAGATACAGTGGCATGTCACTCTTTTGGGAAGTGACATTTTCGATAAACAAGTTACGCACCGTTGGCGGGAAATCGCCCGTTTCGTTGGCGTATTCGAGATCGATATGCACGACCGATTCTCTGACCTCACCCACCTCGATATTGCGGACATAGAGATTTTCTAGGTAACCCCCCCGCAAGGGATTCGATTTCAAGCGAATCGCCCGTTCCAGTTGGGGGCTATCCATGCGGCAATTCTCGACGAAGACATTATGAATTCCGCCGCTCATTTCGCTTCCCAAGACGACCCCACCGTGCCCATCGGCCATGTCGCAATTGCGGACAATAATGTTTTCGCTCGGCACATTGATACGACGCCCTTCACCGTTGCGGCCCGATTTGATCGCGATGCAATCGTCACCGGTGTCAAAGCGACAATCTTCGATCAAGACATTGCGGCTCGATTCGGGATCGCAGCCATCATTGTTCGGACCATGGCTAACGACAGTCACGCCACGAACGATCACGCTGCTCGACAGCACGGGGTGGATGATCCACATGGGGGAGTTCGTAATCGTCACCCCTTCGATCAAAACGTCTTCACACTTGTAGGTCTGGAGAAAGTTGGGCCGCAGACGATGACCCGTGCCAAAGACACGTTCGCTGGCGGGCACCCCCTCGTTAGCTTGCTTGGAGAGCACCGCGAGATCGGTAAGTTGATCGGGATCACCCGGTTTCCAACCGATGTCGGTTTCGCCTTCCCAATGGCCTTTCCAGTTCCACCACTTTCCCTCGCTGGCTTGGCCGTCGAGAGTTCCGCTGCCAGTGACCGCGATATTTTTCTGTTCATAGGCATAGATGAGCGGAGAATAGTTCATCAGCTCCGTGCCCTCGAACCGGGTGAAGACGACGGGCAAGTAATCCGTTGGGTTGGTGCTGAAAAGAACGGTCGAGTTGGCGGACAGATGCAGGTTGACGTTGCTGCGGAGGTGAATCGGCCCGTTCACGAGCCAATTGCCCTCGGGCACGACTACCCGACCTCCCCCGGCGTCGACGCAGGCCTGGATCGCCTTGTCGATGGCGGGCTTGCAGTCCGACTTGCCGTCTCCCACCGCGCCAAAATCCGTGATCAGAAAATCTTGATCGGGGAAGTGCGGCTCGTGGATTTGACGAAGGATTTCGGGTAGTAAATCCCACCCAGATTTTTCCTGGGCCGAACTGTCGTTTGTGAGAATCAAAAGGATGATCCCTATTGCGGTCAATGCTTGAAGAAGTAATAGGGCGACAGAGTTTTTCAATTTTTGGCTCACTGCAAACTTTGCGGCAACGGAGAAAAGATGGGGCATGTGGGATGGACAAGTTGTGCTAACGCTCTAAACCATTCCCCATTAACAGTTTAATGGTTCATGATTGGGCCGCAATCGTTGACGGAGTTTCCTAGGGATCATCCGGGAAAAGGTGAAGCGTTGTTCCATCCTTGAGGTTATTCGCTCGCAGCAGAGCAATCAGCGCGTGTTTTTTGCAATTGCAACCGGAAAAAGCGTATCGCGCATGTTAGTTCCGAGGAGTATGCGTTTTTGACCTACTTCGTTGCAAAAAGCGTGTCTTGAGCCGTTTTTGGCCATGCCTACAGTTGAAGTAGGTGATTCTCTTCGCACGGCTGAAGTCAGCACTTTTCCGGAACCTGAGAGGTTGGTGTGCGTCTCATGCAGAAATACTGCGTCATTTGTCTAGCTCTGATTCTGTACGTTAACCCAGCGATTGCTCAAACGATTCCCGCGTTTTCGGGGGCGGATGGTGCGGCGGCGAATGTCACGGGGGGGCGCGCCAACGTGATGGGTGGGATCGTTTACCACGTCACCAAATTGGATTCCGCGATCGACGACCCGGAACGCAATGATTTCGGCACGATCCGTTACGGCTTGAACTCGGCGAACTTTCCGGCCGGTGTTCCGCGAACCATCGTGTTTGATGTCGGCGGCGTCTTCAATTTGGGTCGGCTGCCCCAAGTTGGTTGGGATCCGAACGGGAATGGCTGGGATGCTCAGTCGCGTCTCACGATCGGTGGCTCGAACGTGACGCTGGCCGGACAATCGGCACCGGGCGCGGGCGTGATCTTCATGGGAGGCGGGCTCAAGCCGCAAGGCAATAACAACATGATCCGCAACATTACGATGGCTTCGGGCTACGGCATGAGGAATTGGTGGGATCCGGGTGAAGCTTATCCAGTGCAGCCCCCCCCGATACCGCCTAGTCCTGGCGTGGGGATATTTCCAGATGCTACGGTGTACGATGCGCTGGATATTGCCGGAACGAATCTGATGTTCGATCACATCAGCACGCTTTATGCCACTGACGAAACGATCTCGATGAACGAGGTGGCGAACAATATCACCGTTCAATATAGCAACATTTCCCAAGGTCAGAATTACCCGCAATGGGACGCTGAAGGCGGTGGATATACTGGGCATGCGCTTGGTTCGTTGTTGGAGGCCGGTTCCTCGACCGCTCAGGCCGCGATCAGTTTCCACCACAATTTGTACGCGCATCAGAAAGCACGGGTGCCTCAAACGCAGGCGGGCGGCCTCGGTGCTTATTACGATTTCCGCAATAATGTCTTCTACAACTGGTTTGGAACCGCGGGCAGCAAAAGCGGGGCCACGTTCTTGAATCTTGTTAACAATTTCTACTTGGCGGGTGACGGGGGCGATCAGCCCGTTGGTGGCACGAACACTGGCATTAATCAACAAGGCGGCGGAACCGGTGTGTTGAGCGCCAGCAGTAGCGTTTATCGCAACGGGAACTTGCTTGACAGCAACAAGGACGCGGATGCCAACGACGGCGTATCTCTGTCGGCGGGTGGTGCGGCCAATCCTCTGTGGAAGGGTGGCGTGGTAACCTATGCCGGCACGACCGATACCGCTGCTCAGGCTTTCGACCGTGTGCTCGACTACATGGGGGCCAATTGGTGGACGCGCGACGGCGTGATCGATACCCCCGATGAGCGGATCATCAACGAGGCCCGCACGGGAACCGGCAAAATCATGGCCTGGGCGGACGACCCCTGGAACAACGATCCGGCGGAAGGAGCGGAATGGCGCGCCCTGAAGAACACGCCACAAACCGATCGCGCTACCGATTGGGATACCGAAATCAGCGTGGGCTATGGCGTCGGGGACGGGATGCCCAGCTACTGGGAACTGCAACACGGCCTCGACCCGAATGTTCGTGATAATGCGGGCGACTTCGATAGCGACGGATACACGAATCTCGAGGAATACCTCAACGACATCGCCGCTTGGCCCGCCCCGGCACCGATCATTTTCGATGGGACGACCAACAGCCGTTACGCGCAAATCACGAACTGGGACGCAAATATCAACGTGACGTTCGATCATCCTTGGCAGCCCTCGAAATATGACGAAGCTCAGATCAACAACGGCACGGTTGTCGTTGATGCCGTGGGCCAACACGCGGGAACGCTGGTGGTGGCCGCGAATGCTGCCAATATGGCGCAGCTCGACATCACGGGTGGGTGGCTCAATGTCGCTGATGCCGTGATTGTGGGGGGCACGGCGACTTCCGTCGGCACGTTGAATCTTAGTGGCGGCAAACTGCGGACGGAGCTGCTCACCAAGGGTGCCGCTAGTTCGTTCAATTTTACTGGCGGGGTGCTGGCCGCCGACGTGGTAACATTTTCGGTTCTAAACCAAGGGGGCCAAATCGCGCCCGGTAACAGTCCGGGCGTGACTTGGGTGATGGGCGATCTGACGATGCAAAGCGGTTCGATTGAGATTGAGATCGCGGGCAATCAAGCCGGCGAGTATGACGCGATTCTCGTGGATGGCCTGCTGACCGCTGGCGGTACGCTCGAAGTCTTGCTTGATGGTTATGATCCCGTTGACGGAGACGAATTTGAGTTGTTCAACTTTGGCTCGGCCACGGGCGGGTTTGCCTTTTCGTTTCCGTCGCTCAGTGGGAACTTGGCTTGGGACACGGCGGATTTGCTCTCGACCGGCGTGCTGTCGGTCGTGGCCGTGGTGACCGAGAACGCTGATTTCGATGGCGACGGCGACGTGGACGGTCGTGATTTTCTCACTTGGCAACGCGGTTATGGAGAGACCGGGCAAGAAAACAACCTGCTGGGTGACGCCAATGGCGATGGCACGGTCGACAGCACGGACCTGGAGGTTTGGCAGGGCCAGTACAGCGATGGCTCGCCGTTGGTTGCTGAGTCGATCGCGGTGCCGGAGCCGAGTGCTGTGGTGCTGTGGGGATTGGCGGCCATGATTGCCAGTTACCGTAGGGTGCCACTGGCTTGCCAGTGCTCCTAATAGCCTTATTCTTGCGGATGGAATTTGTTTGGGCCGCGGAGCATGTTTCGGTATAAAGGGGGGTGATATTCTCTGCACCAAGCGTCAGGTTACTGTATGAACCCGGCTCCCCATCGCAAGACGGTCAAACATTATCACCGGCCGGGTGATCTGCACGAGCTGACGTTTAGTTGTTATCAGCGAATGCCGCTTTTGACCAATGATGATTGGCGGAAACGACTCAGCAGATTTGTTGACGAGGCCGTGTCGGCGTCGGCCATGCAGTTGGTGGCGTTTGTGTTCATGCCCGAGCATGTTCATCTTTTGGTCGATCCTCTCGAAAGCGAGCCCAATCTGGGTCGGTTCTTAGCCAGCCTCAAGCAGCCTTTTTCTGCCGAAATCAAGAGCCTGCTCGAAAGTTGCGGTTCACCCCTACTCAACAAGCTCACCATTCGTGAACGTCCTGGCAAAACCGTCTTTCGCTTCTGGCAAGAAGGCTCGGGTTACGATCGGAACCTGCAAAAGCCGGCGACGACACTCTCAGTGATTGACTATCTGCACATGAACCCGGTCCGCCGGGGGTTTTGTGAAAAGGCCATCACTTGGAAATGGTCGAGTGCTCGCTGGTATCTCAACGATCCATCCCGAGTGCAAGACCCAGATCTGCCGGTCATTCACGGTTTACGTGCCGGAGCACTGGATAAAAATTTCGCAGAGTAGTGATCCACGGAGAATCCGCTAGATGCAGCACAAGTTTGCCTGATGGTATGTCTTGCTTGATTCGAGAAGAGCACTGGCAAGCCAGTGGCACCCGCCGCGCAAAAAAAGACCCGGGGAGTGCCAGCCCCGGGCTTGGTGTTTTTACTTGAAGGGCGTTCAGTTGAGATCGCCGTCGGCACGTCCGCCGATGCCATCCCAGACGAGCGGATCGACGTCGAAACCGTAGTTATTCACCGAGCCATCGCACATGGCAATGTTCACTCCACCGGGATGAGCGCTACCAAAATACTTGGGGTAAGCGGAACCTTCATTCCCAGGTGCGGCCTCGCCTTTGTCGGTGTCTTGTTTGGGCGTCGTGCTTTGACCGATACTACGGATCGTATCTTGGTCCCAACCTTGGTACATCGAACCGTTGTCAGCAGGATTGTCGGAAGGTTGAGCAGGTGCGACTTTACGCGTGGCAATTTCATAGAAGAACGAACTGACCCATTTTTCGCCGGCGGCGGCAGTTTTTGAAGTTCCGTCAGAGATCTCGGCCATACGAGCACCACCGTGGTCGCAGACGGCGCCCGTGCAATTGGAGTTGTCACTCACCCAATCACAATTGGGATAGCCATCTCTGCAGTCATTAAAGGCAGGAACTTTGGGAGCGGGTTTGCCAGTTGAGAAGCCTATACCATGTCCTCCGTTGGCCGCGTAGTCGGATTTCGCGGCGAATTCCGAAGGATCAGCATTGAAGATGACCGTTTCGTAATTCGGATAGAGCTGAGAAGGCCGGCGACTGGGGCAGTTGAACATGGGAATGAGCACTGTCGCTTGGTCCTTTAACGCGGCTCGCAATGCAGGGCCCGTCAAGCCGCTACCTCCAAATTTCTTTACATTCTGATTTTCCAAATAGTCGGAAACTTGATATATCCAGCCACCTTCTTGGCGTGGGCCGACTCCATGCTCTGGATTGCCCATCCAATTGAAACTCCAACCACCGGCTGGAAACGTCTTGTTCGCGGTCTCGTAATTGAGCATGCCAATACTGATTTGGCGGAGACTGTTCTTGCACTGCGCATTCCGTGCCGCTTCGCGCGCCGCTTGAATGGCTGGCAAGAGCAGCGCGACCAAGACGCCGATGATGGCGATGACGACCAAGAGCTCGACGAGGGTAAAGCCGAGGTGCCGTGAAGGCCGTTCGATTCGTTGAATCGCGGCTAGAGAGCGCAATTGAGTTTGTGTTTTCATGCCACTGATCTCCCTGACGAGACAGCCCGAAGGAATAGAAATAGAATCCGTGAACAGACGACAAGCTACCGTTTTGATGAGTGGAGGTTTGATTCCCTCCTGAAATCGAACCAACGCCACAAATCATATTCACTCAGAGTTGGGAATGACAACTCACCAGCCAATTGGCAGAAGTTTAGTGGGTATTAGCGATTGCTGGCCCCGGCTGCCATTCTGCCAAGGAGTCTCTGCACTCAAACTCTCTTCGTGATAATTCTTAACTTACCTTGCTTTTTCCTTGCATTGGAGGGGGTGTTCTTGCAATAATAGGGTGAAAAGCCGCAGGCTCATTCTTCTTCTCTTCATACTTCTCTGTTGCAGGCACCAATCATGGAACGAGTCCTCGAAATTGCATTGGCCTATCCGCGCTTTCCTCATCGTGAATCGTTTTTTGAAGGCGTGCTGAAATACGCTAACGATACGAATCGCAATTGGTCGTACATCACTGGTCTCGAAGCGCTTTCGATGTCGGTGCTCGATCTGGTCGGCTGGCCGGGGGATGGAATTCTCGCGGCCCTGTGTACGGAAGAAGAAGCGGCTTGCGCGGCAGCGCTGCCGATTCCGGTGGTGAATATCTCGTGCGCGCTCGAGCAGTCGCCGGTGCCGCGGTGCGCGGCGGATTTCGTGGCGATGGGCAAAATCGCCGCTTCGCACTTGCTTGACAAAGGATTTCAATCGTTCGCTTACTACGGCTTGAGCGATGTGGGCTATTCCAACCAGCGTCGCCGGGGTTTTGAAGAGCGCTTGGCGGAAACCGGCGTGCAACCATCGGTGTATCTCTGCAAGCCGACGTTCCGCCTTGGCGGGAGTGAGTGGCTGCAACAAAACCGGCAATTGGCCGAGTGGATTTTGAGTTTGAATCGCCCCGTGGGGTTGTTTGCGGTGTCGGATTATCGCGCTCGGCAAGTGCTCGATGCCTGCCGACTGGTGGGGCTCAAAGTTCCCGAGGAAGTGGCGATTGTGGGCGTCGATAATGAACGGATCATTTGCGACCACGTGCATCCAACGCTCACCAGCATCGCTCGCAATAATTTACTCGAGGGCTACCGGGCGGCAGAACTGTTGGATCGGATGATTCAGGGTGAAGACGTGCCGCTGGAGACCGAGCCCGTTTCGCCGCTAGAAATCGTCGAACGGGATTCGACCGCGACGTTTGCGGTGTCGGACCCGCGGCTGCGTGATGCGCTGAATTATCTGCATTTACACATCGAAGACCCGTTGTCGATCGATGAAGTGACGCGCCATGCGGGTGTTTCGCGACGTTGGTTGGAATATGCGTTTCGCGATGCGTTGGGCGAAACCCCTTATCAGTATTTGCGGCGGCAACGGCTCGCGCACGCGCGGCGTTTGCTCTCCAGCGAGCCGAGCGCCAAGATTTACAATGTGGCTCAAAGAAGTGGCTTCACGTCGGCGAAGCAATTGACGATTGCGTTTCATCAGGATTTCGGGATGAGCCCGCGTGATTATCGCCGTGCGGCGCAGTCGTAGTGGGCTGTCTGGGAATTTCCTGGTGTAGGGAACGCCGCGGATGGCGTTCCCTACAGTTTTAGAACCGGTTTCAAAATCAAGAGAGAGAACCGGACGCTAGCGCGTGGCGGCTGATTGAATCGGCCGCAGGGCGCTAGCCCTCGGTTTTTGACACTGCCTCTAACCTGTTTAGGGGTGGAATTGTTCCCTTCTAACGCACTCGAAGTTCCATTTTATGCAATGCGTTATTTGGGATGATTTATGCGGCAATATCTTGTTTACAGCAATGCAGTGATAATTAAATTGAATGAAGCTGCCTGGAACGTCTGGGCGGTGTGTTACGAAGACTGATTCCTAGTGTGGCGGTGTTTGGATTCGGTGACTTGTCTTAAGCCGCAGGGGGCATGACGCGGGCTCGTCGCGCTGGGGTTGCTTCGTTTCCGGTCTCTTTTCCGATTCGCTTTCTTAATCACTTTGAGATGGACTGCGTCAGTCCGTCGTGTCAACTAATGGGAGTATGACTAATGAAGAAACAACTGCGATTCACTTTTCTGCTGGCCTCTGGGCTCGCTGTCGCGCTGATGCAGGGTGCCTCGGCTCGCACGATTAGCACTTTTGATCTCGGTGGCGCCGACGCGGAAGTCCGCGAAGCCGCGCCGACCACCCCTCGTGGTGCAATGGTTGAGCTTGGCATGCGCGAAGCCACCGCGCATAACGGCCACGTCTACATGAAGTTTGGCGTGCAAGGCGTGAACGCCGCCAACTTGAACCATCCGATTACGGTACGCACGACTTGGATGCTCAACAACTTGGGCAACGCCCGTATTGAAGATGAGATTGACCAAGTGAGCGCCACGTTTAACGACAATCCGAATGTGATGTTCGACTACTTTGTCCTTGATCCGAATAATGCGAAGGCGAACTGGAATGAAGCGACCATGATCTATGGTCCTGGTCCCCAGGCCGCTCCCGCGTTGGCGTTTGATGGCAATTTTGCCACGGACGATTTGATCATCGGTCCAGGCAATTTGACTTACTTGGGGAGTAATGAGCTGAGAAGTCTGGCACGCAATGGGAATGGCCCAGGTTCCATCCCCATCGAGAATCGCATTCCGCTTGGCGAAGCCTTTGATCTGACCTTTGCCCCCGGTAGCGCGTTGCATCTTGCCATCGTGGCAGCCCAGGCCACTGGCCACAAAACGGTGACCGTCGTAACGACACTGCAACATGATTTTAATACTGTCGGTGTTTCGCCTGACTGGGTGAATCACAACTACGTGTTCACTCCCAAGGAGAAGAATCCCATGAACATCGACACCGCTTACGACAGCGATACGACGAACCCGAATAATCCTCTGGGTTCTCCCCATAACGGTGCCGCGAATACCCAAGCCAATCCGTTTGCTCCTCAGTTGTTGTTAGTTCCCGAGCCGACCAGCATGGCGCTGCTTGGGCTTTGCAGTCTGTCTTTGTTGGTTCGCCGACGGATGGACTGATTGAGTTATTTGAGAATCAGGCGCTCGCGGAGCTCAGTCCGCGAGCGCCTGTATGTTTTTCGCTTTTAGTAGGAACGAGAGAATTCTGATTCACTATTTTTAGGCCAGGGAACCCCCGCGATACATTTGCCAGGGGGTTTATTTTTCAAGGGCCAAGAGAGCACGATCGCGTGCCGAACGGAACGAGTAACCCACTCACGAGTCATACTGATCCAAGTTGAGCAGGGAGCGCGCTCAACCCAAGACCTCATCAACAGGCTATTCAAGACATCTGATTCAGCTTTAAGGACAATAATCATGCGAAAACTCACATGCTCCCTAGCGGCCATGGTGTTGGCGGCTGCGAGTTTGGCGTCGACTTCCCAAGCCCAGGTGACCACCGTCAATTGGGGCGGAGCCACGGGTCCGCAAAACTGGCACGACAATGGCGTTTGGGTCGGCGGGGTCTTTCCCAATGATTCGCTCAAGAAAGCCAACCTCTCGGTCAATCTTGGTGCCGGCCTGAACGTGAGTCTGGGGACCACCGACGCGACCGTCGCGGGGTTGGTGATGGGGGGGACTTCCAGCGCGGTGACGACCGAAATTAGCGGAACGACGGGTCGGTTGATCTTTCATAATGAAGACGAAGATGTGCCAACCCAATTCGAGAACGCTGACTTCGACAATAGCACGGATGTCACGGGCCGTGACTTTCTGATTTGGCAGCGCGGTTATGGCATGACCGGTCAGGTCAATAACGGCAATGGTGACGCGAACCTCAGTGGCGTCGTCGATAGTGTCGATCTTGGTATCTGGCAGGATCAGTATGGCCTGGGTACGGGTCTGTTTAACATTGGCACGCCCTCTTTGGAAACGACCGGGGTGGTCGGTGCCGTGAACACGATCAGCGCGCCGATTCACATTATGAATCAGCAACTCGAAATCGGCGGGCCGAGAGCCCTCTCGATCAATAGCGGAATCACCTATGAAGGTGACGCCATGGCCGCCGGCGCGAGTAGTTCTGGTCTCCGGGCCATGAATTCCGACTTGACGGTCACGATTAACAACGGCCTGAACTTTGTGAATTCGGACGCTGGGGAATTGGTTGATTTTACGATCAACAACAATGGCGAAGCCCAAGGGACTTTTGTGATCGATGCGGTAATGTCAGGGGTGGGCGATATTATTTTAGGCCGCAATAGCTCGGGTGGCGGCACTCTTGGGACAATCCAGTTGAACAATAACAATACATTTCACGGGAGTATTCGCGCGGGGCGTGGCAACTTGATCTTGGGTCATAACAATGCCCTCGGTAAGAGCGACGTCTTGAACAATAACGGCACGCCGATGGATCCCATGGACGACTTCTTTCCGCTGGCGACTTATCGACAAACGGGACCGGTCACCACAAGTGGCTACAACATGATTTCGACCGCCGACGATCGGGTGATCTCGAACGAGATCGTGTTTGCTCAATGGCAGACCATCACTGGCGCAAATTCGATTGAATTCAATGGACATTTGACTCAGACCAACAACCGTGGCCTGATCAACATGCTGCCGGCCGGCAAGGTGGTGAAGATCAGCGGCGATTTGGATATTTGGGAGGATGACGAAGTTCTGGAACGTCGCTTCCAGATTGACGGCTCGGGCAAGACGTTGATCACGGGCACGATTAGTGATGATGCGCTCGGCACGACCGGTCAAGACCGTCGTATCACAAAGACGGGTACAGGCGTTTTGGTCATCGACGTGGCGGCTGGTGCGAATAATCATAGCGGCCCGGAAGTCATCATGATGGGTAACTTGCACTATGCGGACAACGATTCGCTGAATGTGAGTACGAATGTCTCGGTCGGTTATTCGGCCAATATCCGATCCACCGGTGGAGCGGTGGGTGTCGATGTTCACCCCGTCGGTCAAACCTTGCCGACCAATACGACCTTTCTGGGAAAAATTGACCCGACGAGCACGGGGGGGTTGATGTTGGCTGCCTCGGATGCCGCGGTGAATATCAACTTTTCCTCGGCGGCTTTGAATAACGTGGAGAACATGAGTTTGGCCGCGCCGGAAACGGGGATTACCTACACCGGCACTCTGACCCCCAATGCCAACCAGTTTCGTTTGGGTGGTGGCACGGGAACCTTGACCATGACAAACGTCCTTTCGGGGGCTGCTCGGTCGATGTCGGTGCGAAATGGCGGAACTGTGCGGCTGCTGGGCAACAACAGTTATGGCGGTGCCACGGTGATCGAGAGCAAATACACGCAATCGAACCAAGTTCCCGGCCAGAATATTTTTATTAACACCTTGGTGAGCCCCACGCTCGAAGTGAATACGTTGGCGAACGGCGGTTCTAATAGCAGTATTGGCTCGTCGTCGAATGCCGCCGCGAACTTGACCATTCAGGGTTCGACTCTCAAATATGTCGGCACCGGTCACACGACCGATCGACTGTTTACCATCGGTACCGCGGGTGCCACGCTGGATGCTTCCGGCACGGGGGCCGTGGTTTTCTCAAACACAGGGAACGCTGTGTCAGCCGATGCTGCTGACATTACCGGCACGCTCGATGATTTTTCCGGTGTTCCGAATGTTGTTTACAATGCTTCCAATTCGCGGGACGTGATTATTGGCATGACGATCAGTGATCCCGATCCGAAGAATTTGGCGACCGACTTCACGCAAGCTCCTTGTAATGAACCGAGTGGCACAAATTGCATTCCCGCACTCGACGCTCAGACACCTCCTGAACCTGTTGTTGTTACCGGAGTGAGCGACAACGGCAAGGAGATAGGCATCAGCGCAAATTACGGATTCATTTACAAGGAAAACACACGGATTGTGTTAGGCACCGTGGCACGAACTTTGAATTTAACCGGTTCCAATACCCAGGCCAACATTCTCAGCCCCGTGATCAGCAACTCCGCCAAGGGGGGCGTGGTGAATGTGGTGAAGAGTGGGGCGGGCACTTGGTTGCTTGAAAGCTTGAACACAACCACCGGCACAACCACGGTGAATGCTGGCACGCTGGGCGGCAACGGCGGTGTTGGTGGTAGTTTGACCGTCAACACCGGCGGCACGTTTGCACCGGGCGGCACGGGGGGTTCGGCGATTGGTGACTTTAGCGTGGCGGGCAGCTTTGCGCTGAACGCGGGTTCCGTTCTGGCCGTGCAATTGGGCGGGACCGCACCGGGCACTTTTGACGTGCTCAACGTCACGGGTGCCGCCACGCTGAGTGGTGCGCTGAATATTTCCGCAGTTGCTTTCGCCCCGGCCATGGGGAATGCCTTTACCGTGTTGACTGCGGCGGGTGGGATCACCGACAGTGGTTTGACCCTGACCGGCCTGTCGGGATTCACCAAGTCGATTGTGGGCAACAGCTTGATTATCACCAAGACGGCTGCCCTGTCGGCCTTGGCCGCCGTGCCTGAACCAACCAGCCTCGTGCTCATCGGTTTGGCCTTGGCTTGTTGCGGGGTTGTTCATCGGCGAACGATGTAGGCGGGAGTGAAGTCGAGTGCGCCAATCAACGGTTCCATAAATGGCAACCCAACGACACGCTTGTCGTTGGGTTGCTTTTTTTGCTTGTGGGGAACGCAAGGCTGCGACTTATTCTCGATAGCGATACAGCCGATGTCACACATTTCTGTTGGAAATTCTTACGAAATCGGAATATTCAGTTGCAACTCATGGGTGCCAGCCATGCTCAAAACAAGGGTGCTAATCAATTGACATAGTTACTTGTGGCCAAGGATAATGGAGTTTTTAGGGCTATCGTTGCCTCCAGTCCAGGGATTAAGAAGAAACAGATGAGTGCCGCCACGACCGACCAATTCCGCTACGTTTCTTATCTTTGGGATGATGCGACCGCCGAGCGTCTGAGTCCCGCGGAGCGTTTGGTTTATCGCTCGAATTGTCTGGGTGCCGACCAGCGAATCACCAACACGGGTGGTGGCAACACGTCGTCGAAACTTGTGGAACTTGACCCACTCACCGGCGAGGACGTGGACGTGTTGTGGGTGAAGGGTTCGGGGGGAGATTTGCGCACCAGCAAGCTCGACAACTTCGCCTCGCTCACCATGACCAAGCTGATGGGCTTGCAGCAAGTTTACGCCGATCAGCCGGAACGCGGTCCCAAGACCTCGGCCGAGGACGTGATGGTCGGCTATTTCCCGCATTGTACGTTCGCGCTCAACCCGCGGGCGAGTTCGATCGACACGCCATTGCACGGCTTCCTGCCGGCGAGACACGTGGACCACATGCACCCCAATTCGGTGATCGCGATTGCCGCGAGCCGCGCGAGCCAGCGGCTTACCTCGGAAATCTTTGGTGGTGAGATTGGTTGGGTTCCTTGGTTGCGGCCCGGTTTTGAACTCGGGCTACTCATGCAACGCGAAGTCGAGGCGAATCCGCAACTCAAAGGTTTGGTGATGAGCCAACATGGTCTGATCAATTGGGCCGACGACGACAAGGAATGTTATGAGTTGACGCTGTCGCTGATTGACAGAGCGGCGGAATACATCGAGTCGAAAGATCGGGGAGCCGACACCTTTGGCGGGCAGAAATACAAATCTCTGGAAGCTCAGCGCCGCGATGACTTGCTCGTGGAGCTGTTGCCTTGGCTGCGAGGGAAAGTGTCGCAGCAAGCGCGGTTCATTGGCACGGTGCAGTCGGACGACGCGATCTTGCGATTTGTGAATTCGCATGATGCCGCGCGGCTGGCGGAGTTGGGCACGAGTTGCCCCGATCACTTCTTGCGGACCAAGATCAAGCCGTTGTACGTGGATTGGAATCCCCAGCAAGAAGAGAGCGCCGCGCTGCGGGAGAAGCTGGCCGCGGGATTGGTCAAGTATCGGCAGGATTACCGTGATTATTACGAGCGCTGCAAACATGCCAACTCGCCCGCGATGCGTGATCCCAATCCGACAGTGATTTTGATTCCCGGCGTGGGGCTGATTGCGTGGGGCAAAAATAAGAGCGAGTCGCGCGTGACGGCGGAGTTTTACAACTGCGCCGTGGAGGTCATGCGAGGCGCGGAGGCGATGGATGAGTATATCGCCCTGCCCCAACAAGAAGCGTTCGACATCGAGTATTGGCTGTTGGAAGAAGCCAAATTGAAGCGGATGCCGCCCGAAAAAGAGTTGGCCCGCAGCATTGTTGTGGTGGTGGGCGCGGGGTCGGGGATCGGCAAGGTGATTGCTCATCGCGTGGCGAGCGAAGGGGCCCACGTGGTTTGTGCCGACTTGAACCGCGAAGCCGCCGAAGCGACGGCCCAAGAGTTGGTCAAGAAATATGGCCAAGGGATCGGCGTGGCGGGGACGGGCATCTCGGGCTGTGGACCCGCGATTGGCGTGGGAGTCGATATCACTAGCCGCCAGTCCATCGGCGAGCTCTTGCGGCAGACAATTTTGGCTTACGGTGGTATCGACAACCTAGTGGTGACCGCCGGTGTGTTTCTGCCCCCCAGCCGCGATGGCCGCGTTTCCGATGATGCCTGGAAGCTAACTTTTGAGGTGAATGTTCGCGGTAGTTATAATGTGGCTGACGAGGCGAATAAAGTGTTCGTTGAGCAAGGCTTATCTGGCTCGATTGTGATGACGACCAGCGTGAACGGCATGGTTGCCAAGAAGGGGTCGCTCGCCTACGACACGTCGAAGGCCGCGGCGAATCATTTGGTCCGCGAGTTGGCGATTGAATTGGCACCGTTGGTGCGAGTGAATGCGATTGCCCCGGCGACCGTGGTCGAAGGCTCGACGATGTTTCCGCGCGATCGGGTGCTGGCCTCGCTGACGAAGTACAATGTTGCTTTTCAAGAGAATGAATCCGACGACGAGTTGCGCGGCAAGTTGGCGAACTTTTATGCCCAGCGCACGTTGACTAAACAACCGATTACCCCTTCCGATCAAGCGGAAGCGGCTTATTTTCTCCTCTCCAGCAAGTCGAGCAAAACCACGGGCCAGATTATCTGCGTCGATGGCGGCTTGCACGAAGCGTTTCAACGCTAGAATTGAACGGCATGAAGTTGATCGCCCACTTATCCATTGACCTCGGCGCAAGCTCTGGCCGGGCCATGATTGGCGTCTTGTCGGGCGAGCCCCAGTGGTTGCAACTGGCGGAAGTCCATCGCTTCGAGCATCATTCGTGTCCCACGCCCACTGGTCCCGTGTGGGATCTCACCGGCATCTGGCAAAATATCCTCACCGGGTTGCGCGCCGCCGCCGTTTGGTGCAAGGCCAATCAAGCTGAACTGCGGAGCGTGGGCGTTGACACATGGGGGGTCGATTGGGCCCTCGTTGGCAAGTCGGGCGAGTTGCTGGCCCTGCCCCATTGTTATCGTGACCCACAAAACGACGCCGCGTGCGAACGTGTGTTGGAGCGAATCGGCGGCTTTGAAAAGTTGTACGCCCGCACCGGCATTCAACTGATGTCGCTCAACACATTGTTTCAAGTTGCGGCGCGCCATGAGCGCGAACCGCGTTTGTTCGATGTGGCCGAGCGGTTGCTGTTTCTCCCCGATTTGTTTCATTACTGGCTCTCGGGAGAATTAAGCACCGAACGAACCATCGCCTCCACGAGCAGCATGCTCGATGTCCACACGTGCCAGTGGGACGGCGAATTGATGAACCAACTGAGGCTTCCCACGCACATCTTGGGCCCCATCACCGAGCCGGGGACCAACATCGGTTGTGTGCGCGCGGAATTGGCCGCTGCCACGGGTGTTCCCAAATCCTTGCGGGTCATTTTACCCCCCTCGCACGATACGGCGTCAGCCGTTGCGGCGGTGCCGGCGGTTGGTGATCGCTCGTGGGCTTATCTTTCCAGTGGCACTTGGTCGCTGTTGGGTGCCGAAATCGCAAAGCCGATTGCGACGGACGAAGCACGTCAGGTACCCTTCACCAATGAACGCGGGATCGATGGTACGGTGCGATTCCTGAAAAACATCGCCGGGTTGTGGTTAGTGCAAGAGCTGCGCCGCGAGTGGGACTTGCAAGGCGAGCGCCGCGACTACTCCGAACTGATTCGTGAAGCCGAGCAAGCGGAACCGCACCGCACGTTGATTGATCCCAATCACGCGGAGTTTGTGAGCCCCGGCAACATGGCGGAAAAAATCCGCCAGTTCGCGCGTGATACCAATCAACCCGTTCCTGAAACCGTCGGCCAGTTGATCCGCTGCTGCTTGGAAAGCTTGGCCAATTGTTACCGGCAAACAACCGATCAACTCGAAGCTGTGCTAGGCCGACCGATTGAAGTGCTGCATTTGGTCGGCGGCGGCACCCAGAACCACTTACTGAATCGTTTAACGGCGGAAGCCTTGGGGCGACCGGTGATTTGCGGTCCCGTCGAAGCGACCGCGATTGGCAACGTGTTGGTGCAAGCTCTCGGCTGCGGCGAGATTGCCGACCGCGCGGAGTTGCGGACCATCGTGGCGCGTTCGTTTGATTGTGAAGAACTCAACAGTGGCCAACAGTCCGATCATCGGATTAGCCGCTCGGTTCAATTGTCCCACTGAGGCAAAGAAAGCGTTCTATGTCGAAATTGGAAAAGGCTTACGAAATTGCCAAGCATCAATACGCCGAGGCGGGCGTGGATACCGACAAGGCGCTCGAGCGATTGGCGACGATTCCGATTTCGCTCCATTGTTGGCAGGGCGACGACGTCCGCGGCTTTGAAAACAGCGGCGAAGACCTGGGGGGTGGCTTGGCCGTCACGGGGGCTTACCCTGGCAAAGCGCGGACAGCCGACGAATTGCGGAGTGATCTGGAGCAAGCGTTGTCGCTGATTCCGGGAAAACATCGGCTCAATCTGCACGCCTGCTACGCCGAAACGGGTGGCAAAAAAGTTGATCGCGACGCGCTTGCGCCTCAGCATTTTGAGCGCTGGATCGACTGGGCGAAAACCAATCGCCTGGGGATGGATTTTAACCCCACTTACTTTGCTCACGCGATCGCGGGCGATGGCTTTACGTTGTCGCATCCTGACAAAAAGGTGCGCGAGTTTTGGATCGACCATGGCATCGCTTGCCGTAAGATTGGCGCGGCGATTGGCGCGGCCCTCGGCAAGCCGTGCATCACGAATGTGTGGATCCCCGATGGTTTCAAGGATATACCTATCGACCGCAAAGGCCCGCGGGAGCGTTTGGCCGCGTCGCTCGACGCGATGTTTGCCGAACCGCTCGACAAACGCCACAATCTCGATGCCATCGAATCGAAGCTGTTCGGACTGGGTTCGGAAAGCTATGTCGTCGGTTCGCATGAGTTTTATCTGGGTTACGCGATCAAGAACAACAAAGTGCTGTGCCTGGACGCGGGGCACTTTCATCCGACCGAAGTCATTTCCGACAAGCTCTCCGCGGTGTTTTGTCACTTGGAGGAAGTGCTGCTGCACGTGAGCCGGGGCGTGCGTTGGGACAGCGATCACGTCGTGATTCTGAGCGATGAGTTGTACGCGATCGCGCAGGAGTTGGTGCGCGGCGACTATTTGAAGCGCGTGCATATTGGGCTTGATTTCTTCGACGCGAGTATCAATCGCATCGCCGCTTGGGTGATTGGCACGCGGGCGATGATCAAAGCGCTCTTGGTCGCCTTGCTGGAGCCGATTGATCGCTTGCGTGACATTGAGTCATCGGGAGACTTCACGAGCCGCTTGGCAATGCTGGAAGGGCACAAGTCGCGCCCCTGGGGAGCCGTCTGGGATTATTACTGCCAGCGCTCCGAGGTTCCCGTTGAAGCGCGATGGCTGGCCGAGGTCAAGCGGTACGAAGCCGAAGTGCTGGCCGGACGGACATAAGTGGTTCTTCAAGAATTTTGTGGGTCACAAGTTGCGATTGGTGGTGTCTGCCGAGAAAATGTTTTGCTTGCTGAACGCCTCCGGTATCCCGTGAGGGATTGAAGCCATTAGCCCGGGGTAAGAAAAGCGAGCCTTGGCGAGTCTTTTCGCCACCCCGGGTTACGGAAGAAATCCAATTCTCGTCCGAGGTGGTAACATTGTGTTCCGACGGTGCGCAAACAAGGACGAAATCAACCGCGGCTGGAATTTCGGCCTCGACAACATGCCTTTGGTACACAACGCGTATTGTTCGGCCGAGGAATCTCTGTGGATGTGACCCGGGGTAGCGACGAAGCTCGCCAAGCTCACTTCGCCGCAACCCCGGGCTAATAGCTTTAATCCCTGACGGGATATCAGAAGCCTGTGCCATGTTGAAGACAAAACACGATGCGCGTTGAAAGTAGCAAGTTCACGCACTAAAAATCCTGAAGTATCAAATAATTTGGCTTAAGCTATTCTCAGAACCCCTCCCCAGAGTACTGGGGAGGGGGATTGGTAAGTAGACTGAATCGAGTTCCGGCCATGCGAGTTGGTCTGTTTATCCCCTGCTACGTTGACCAATTCTATCCGCAGGTCGGTCTGGCCACGGTCCAGGTGCTCGAGCATTTTGGGGCGACGGTCATCTATCCCGCCGAGCAAACCTGTTGTGGGCAGCCGCTCGCGAACGTCGGACTAGCCGACGATGCCCGGCCGTTGGCCCAGCGGTTCGTCGACTTGTTCAGCGAGTATGATTACGTGGTCGGGCCGTCGGGCAGTTGCATTTCGATGGTCCGCAACCATTACGCCGATCTGTTGGGCGAAGAACCTCGGTATCTGGAGTTGCAACGGAAAACCTACGAGCTCTGCGAATTTCTCGTCGATGTTCTGCAGGTTCCCGAGATTGCGGGACGATTTCCCTACCGAGTTGGCATTCACCAAGGCTGCCACGGCTTGCGGGAGTTGCGGACGGGAAGTTCGAGCGAAATCGTAGGCGCATCGTTTAACAAGACGCGGAAATTGCTGGAATCTTTGAAGGGAATTCAACTCACCCCACTCGAACGGCCTGACGAGTGTTGTGGTTTTGGCGGGACGTTTGCGGTTGCCGAGGAAGCCGTCTCGTGCATGATGGGCCGCGACCGTATTCTCGACCACCTCCAGTCGGGGGCCGAAGTGCTGACCTCGGGCGATATGTCGTGCCTGATGCATTTGGAAGGTTTGATTCGCCGCGACGGCCAGTCCTTGCGGGTGATGCACGTGGCGGAGATTTTGGCGGATTGTTGCGCGCAGAGTAAAACGCTTCCATGACCACGCATCTGGACCATCCGACCGCTGCGAAGGAATTCGTCGCCAATGACGAGCGTGCCCATTGGCATGACCAGGCATTATGGTTCGTGCGCAAGAAGCGTGATCGGGTGGCCCATGCACTGCCCGAGTGGGAAGCGCTCCGCGAGCAAGCGTCGCGGATCAAGCTCCACACGATGAGCCGCTTGGCTCAGTATCTGGAAGAGTTTGAGCGGCAAGCAACCCAACTGGGAGCGGTCGTGCATTGGGCCACCAATGCCGCGGAGCACAACCAGATTGTGCTTCGCTTGCTCACAGAACGTGGCGTGAGACACGTCGCCAAGAGCAAGTCGATGCTCACCGAGGAATGTGGGCTCAATCATTTCCTCGAACGCCACGGCATCGAAGTGGTCGATACCGATCTGGGCGAGTGGATCGTGCAGCAACGGCGCGAGCATCCGAGCCACATTGTTTTGCCGGCGATTCACATCAAGAAGGAAGAAGTCGGCCAACTGTTTCACGAACGGTTGGGAACCACGGCGGGGGCCACCGATCCGCAGTATCTGACCGAGGCTGCGCGGCAACATTTGCGGCAAGAATTCTTGCGAGCCGGCGCGGGGATCACGGGCGTCAATTTCGCGATTGCCGAGACTGGCGGAATCGTTGTTTGCACGAATGAAGGCAATGCCGACTTGGGCGTGTCGCTGCCGAAGTTGCACATCGCTTGCTTGGGGATTGAAAAGCTGATTCCCCGCGCGGCGGATTTGGGGGTGTTTTTGCGGCTACTGGCGCGTTCGGCAACAGGGCAGCCGATCACCACCTATTCGTCGCACTTCCACGGCCCGCGGGCTGGCGGGGAGTTGCATATCGTGCTGGTGGATAATGGCCGGAGCGAATTGCTGGCGAGCGATGATTTTCGGCGGTCGCTCAACTGCATTCGGTGCGGCGCGTGCATGAACACCTGCCCCGTGTATCGCCGCAGCGGGGGGCACAGTTACGGCGTGACCGTACCGGGGCCGATTGGTTCGATCATTAATCCGTTCGCGGACCCCGCCGCCCATAGCAGCTTGCCGGGCGCGTGCAGTTTGTGCGGTTCGTGTACCGACGTGTGCCCGGTGAAGATCGATCTGCATCATCAGCTTTACGTATGGCGACGCCGGTTGGCGGAAAAAGGTTTGTTGTCATGGTCAAAGCGAATCTCGATGAAGCTCGCGGGTGCCGTGTTGCGAAATCCGACGCTGTACCGGATTGCGGGTTGGTTTGGTCGCAACTCGCTGCGGTTCTTGCCGCGATGGCTCGTTTACAATCCGCTCAATATCTGGGGCCGCCAGCGGGAGTTGCCCGTGCCACCGGCGCAAACCTTCCGCGAGTTGTACCAAATCGACATGGAGAATAAGAACTCGCTCGGAGACAATTCGCATGGATAGCCGGCAGCGAATTCTCAATCGGGTGCGACAATATCAACCTGCTTTGGTGGAGTTGCCCGCGCATCTGCAAAGCGGTATCACGTTCGCCGATCCGCGCGCCCAGTTTCTTACCGTGCTTGAACAAGTGGGCGGGCGCGGAACGGTCGCGTCGGATCTCACCGACGCGGAGAGCTTCGTGCGCACATTGCCCGTGATGGAGGATGCCAAGACGGTCGTTTCGTTGGTGAAGGGGATCGGCGTGGGGAACCTCGACATCAATAGTTGTCAGGAGCCGCGGGAGTTGGTGGGAGTCGATGTGGCCATCGCCGCCGGAAAATTTGCCGTTGCAGAGAACGCGGCGATTTGGGTGACGGATGAAAATCTCAAGCATCGTGCGATCTATTTTATTTGTCAGCATTTAGTGCTGGTCGTGCCGGCCAGTGAGATTGTCGACAACATGCACCAAGCCTATGCCCGCTTGGGGGGTGCGTTTGACCGGCCGGGTTTCAGCGCGTTTATTTCGGGCCCTTCTAAAACTGCTGACATCGAGCAAGCGCTGGTGATCGGTGCGCAGGGGGCGCGGTCGCTGACGGTGGTGTTGGTGGAAAGTTTGTAAGTGGGTAGGTGGGGGTTGGTCTGGCGCGCTCGCGAAGCCGTAAGCGGAGATACCTTCAAGGGTAGTCCGGGTTGTCGCGACTTACGTCGACGATGAAATCGTCTTGGAGAAATTCGCGGCCAAGAAGCAAAGGATACTTCATGGCCGAGCGGTCATTGAGCGAGACGATTGCTTCCTTTGCAACGCCCTGACATAACAGTCGTAAACGTACTTGGTAACGGTTTGTGGTACCCGAGGCACTACGAACCCCGGCGTACCCCAAAATCGTGGATTCAAGCCAATGAGTGTCACCGTCTGGACTTTCCAACAGAAAGCGAACTTTCTTGCCGGAATTCTCTTCTGGAGCCTCCTCGGCATCCGCGATGACGATGTTCTTGCAATGCAGTGAACATATGGACGCACCGGTATCGACGCGAGCCTTCAGGACCGTTCCTGATGAGGTTTCCTTCACATCAACGGTCGCTCCAAGGAGCGTTTTCTTCGGAGTGAGTAAGCTTGCCAAGAAATATCCGAGAATGATCAAAATAACTGCGGAGAGGAATAGCCGCGGTAATTTCGATGGGACGGCTTCGGTGCTCGGTGTGAATTGATCGTCCATCTGTGTCTTACGAAGTGCGCGCTGGCGAAACCGCAAGCGATGTGGTGGCACGAGTTTTATGTTGACCCGGGGAGTGCCATCCCCGGGCTTGGAGAGAGATATTATTTTTTTACAGAGAACTTAAACACCGTTTTGCTCTCGAAGGTTTCACCCGGCTTCAGAATTGTGTTGGGGAATTCCGGTTGATTGGGGCTGTCGGGGTAGTGTTGGGTTTCGAGGCAGAGGCCGCCGCGATATTCGTAGGGTTGGCCGCTTTTGCCCTTGAGTACGCCGGTGAGGAAGTTGCCGCAGTAGAATTGGATGCCGGGTTCGGTGGTCAAGATTTCTAGCAGGCGGCCTGAGCTAGGTTCATAGAGCGTGGCGGCGAGTTCCAAATCCTCGTCACCATTATAGGAGCCGCTCTTACGGCTGAGCACCCAGTTGTGGTCGTAGCCGCCGCCGAATTTGAGTTGTTCGTCGGCTTGTGCGATGTCGCGGCCGATGGGTTTGGCGGCGCGGAAGTCGAATGGCGTGCCTGCGACGGGGGCCAACTCGCCGGTGGGGATGAGTGTGGCATCAACCGGGGTGTATTTGTCGGCGTTGATCGTGAGCTCGTGATCGAGGATCGTGCCCTCCCCTTCCCCCTTCAAGTTAAAGTACGCATGTTGTGTGACGTTGACCGGAGTGGCCTTGTCGGTCGTGGCGTGGTAATCGACGACGATTTCGTTGTCGTCGGTCAGCGTGTAGGTGACCGTGACGGTGAGATTGCCGGGATAGCCCTGTTCCATGTCCTTGGCAAGATAGGTGAGCTTGACGGCGTTGTCGCCAACAGTTTCGGCATCCCAGACGACTTTATCAAAGCCGTAAAAGCCGCCATGGAGGCTGTTGGGGTCATTATTGATGGGGAGCGAATACTCGGTACCGTCGATGGTAAACTTGCCCTTGGCAATGCGGTTGCCGTAACGACCGACGATTGCACCAAAGTAGGGCTTGTCGACGGCGTTGATATAATCGGCCACGTCATTGTAACCCAGGGTCACGTCGGCGAGCTTGCCGTCGCGGTCGGGAACTTTGATCGCGGTGATAATGGCGCCATAATTTGTGACACCGACCTCCATTCCCGCAGAGTTCTTGAGTGTATAAAGCTGAATGTCGTCGAAGTCACCGACGGATACCTCGGCATGGGAACGGCTAGCAAGGGAGAGCAGCAGGGCGAATATGGATAAGAAACGGATCACGTTAACTCCTGTCAAATGAGACGGATGAGGGCGAGAAGAGAAAGTATTTCAGAGTGTGGCTCACTCTAGGCACTGAATTTAACGCCCTGGGCTGGTGTTGGCAACGATCATGAATGCGAAGTTGAATTTCCAGAAAAGCGTACGGCACAGGCTGATGGTTGCATGGTATTTTGGGCGATTATTACCTTCCGTTCGCGGCGTTTGGATTGGATAATGAATGGATTGCTTTTCACACACGTCTTGCGAGTTCTGCGGACATGAAAAAATATGCTATCGGAGTCGACTACGGAACCAACAGCGTGCGGGCGTTGGTGGTCGACATTGGGTCCGGCGAGGAAGTGGCCACCGCTGTTTACAACTACCCGAGCGGGGAGGCGGGGATCTTACTTGATTCGAGCGACCCGAATCTCGCGCGGCAGAATCCGGCGGACTATATTGCGGGGTTTTTGCAGTCGGTGGGTGAGGCCGTGAGTGCGGCACGCTCGAAGTCGGGTTTCGATGCCAAAAATGTGGTGGGGATTGGCGTCGATACGACGGGCTCCACGCCGATTCCTGTCGATAAGCATGGCACGGCACTCGCCACGCTCGACAAGTTCAAGAATGAGCTGGCTGCCCATGCGTGGCTGTGGAAAGATCACACTTCACACGGCGAGGCGGAGGAGATCACGCGTAAGGCTGGCGAGGCGGGCCTGCCTTATTTGGCCAAATGCGGAGGCACGTATTCTTCGGAATGGTATTGGTCGAAAATTCTGCATTGCCTGAGAACCGCGCCGCACGTGGCCGAGGCGGCTTACTCGTGGGTCGAGCTCGCCGACTTCGTGCCCGCTTATGTGACAGGCAACACCGACCCCGACAAGTTGGCCCGCGGCATCTGTGCGGCGGGGCACAAGGCGATGTACCACGGCGAGTGGGGCGGGTTGCCGAGCGCGAAGTTTCTGGAATCGCTGGAACAAGGTTTGTCGCGGTTTCGTTACGAAACTCGGGCCGTGCCCTCGAATCACAAAGCGGGGGAACTTACGGCCGAGGTCGCGGACAAGGTGGGCTTGCCGGCGGGGATCCCCGTGGCGGTCGGCGCGTTCGACGCGCACATGGGGGCGGTGGGTTCCGGCTGCGGTAAGGGAACGCTCGTGAAGATCATGGGGACGAGCACCTGCGACTGCATGCCCGCGCCGTTGAGCGAGAAACTCCCCGATGTGCCCGGTTTGTGCGGGATTGTTCCTGAGTCGATCATGCCGGGGATGTACGGCCTCGAAGCGGGTCAATCGGCGGTGGGCGACATTTTTAATTGGTTTGTGAAGCACCTCACACCCGCCGCTTACGGCTGTGAAGCGGAAGCGCATCTCAGGTTAACCGAAGCTGCCTCAAAATTAAAACCCGGAGAATCGGGGTTGGTCGCGCTCGATTGGAACAACGGCAATCGGACAGTGCTGGTTGATCCACTGCCCACCGGGTTGTTGGTGGGCCAAACATTGCACACCACCGCGGCGGAGGTTTATCGGGCACTCGTCGAGGCGACGGCGTTTGGCGCGCTCACAATTATCAATCGGTTTGAAGAATATGGCGTGCAGGTTGAGCAGGTGATTAACTGCGGCGGGATCGCGGAAAAGAATCCGCTCGTGATGCAGATTTACGCCGACGTGTGCGCGCGGCCGATGAAGATCAGCCGTTCGGCGCAAACGTGTGCCTTGGGAGCGGCGATTTTTGGGGCCGTGGCGGCCGGAGCGCATCCCACGGTCGAAGCCGCGCAAGCCGCGATGACGGGCGTGAAGAAGACGGTTTACGAACCGATTGCCGCCAACGTGGCTGTCTATCGCGAGTTGTATCAGGTTTACAAGACGCTGCACGATGCCTTCGGCACGAAGGAGTTTACTGGCTCACTGTCGGGCGTGATGAAGAATTTGATTCGCATTCGGGAACGCGCTCGCAAGGGCCAATCTTTTGAGGGAATGGCGCATGCTTGAAGACCTCAAAGAACAAGTCTGCCAGGCGAATCTCGATCTTGTCGCGCAAGGATTGGTCACGCTCACCTGGGGGAATGTGAGCGGGCTGAGCGACGACCGACAGTTCGCCGTGATTAAGGCGAGCGGTGTGGCTTACGACAAGATGCGGCCCGAGCACATGGTGGTGGTTGATTTAGAGGGCAACGTCGTCGAAGGAAATCTGCGGCCTTCGAGCGATACGGCGACGCATGTGTTGCTCTATAAGGCGTTTGTCGGCGTGGGCGGGATCACACACACGCACAGTCGCTATGCGACGATGTTTGCGCAAGCAAGACTGGAAATTCCGTGTTTGGGCACGACCCATGCGGACCATTTTTATGGGCCCGTCCCGGTGACCCGCCCGTTGAGTGAAAACGAGGTGGCGGGTGGCTATGAAGCGAACACGGGACATGTCATTATTGAGCGGTTTGGTGGACTCGATCCCGTGGCGCTGCCGGCGGTGCTGGTGGCGGGGCATGCTCCGTTTGCCTGGGGAAAGTCGGCGGCGAAGTCGGTGGAAAATGCCGTCGCGCTAGAAGCGGTGGCGGAGATGGCGTGGGGAACGCGTCAGCTTGTGGACCCGCCCCCTGAGCTGGAAGCTTACATTTTAGAAAAACACTATTCCCGCAAGCATGGCCCCGATGCGTATTACGGGCAGCGCCGAAGATAAGTCCAATGAGAGAGAAAATTGATGATTGATCTCAAACAATATGAAGTCTGGTTCGTCACCGGGAGCCAATATCTGTACGGCGAGGAAACGCTCAAACAGGTGGCCGACCATTCGCGCACGATTGCCAAGGCGCTGGACGAGTCGAGCGACATTCCCGTGCGGGTGGTGTTCAAGCCGGTGCTCACCACGCCCGAGGCGGTTCTGGAAATCTGCCAGGAAGCCAACCGCGCGGAGAAGTGCATTGGGCTGGTGACGTGGATGCACACGTTCTCGCCGGCGAAGATGTGGATCGGCGGGCTGAGCGTGCTGAACAAGCCGTTCGTGCATCTGCACACGCAGTTCAATAGCGAAATTCCGTGGTCGACCATCGACATGGATTTCATGAATCTCAATCAATCGGCTCACGGTGGGCGCGAATTTGGTTTTATTTGCAGCCGGATGCGCATTCCCCGCAAGGTGGTGGTGGGGCATTGGCAAGAAGAGCGCGTGAGACGCGAGTTGGGGATTTGGACCCGCGCCGCCTCTGCTCGGGCCGACGCGCGGACCGCCAAGATCGCGCGGATTGGCGACAACATGCGCGAGGTGGCGGTGACCGAAGGGGACAAAGTCGCCGCGCAGTTGCAGTTTGGTTATTCGGTGAATGGCTACGGCTTGGGCGACGTGGTGGCTCATGTGAACGGGGCGAGCGAAGGGGCCGTTGACGAACTGTGTGCCGAATACGATGCGACTTACCAAATGGTGCCCGCGTTGAGTGCCCACGGCGAGCGCCGCCAAGCGCTGCGTGATGCCGCGCGGATCGAGTTGGGTTTGCGGTCGTTTCTCAAGGAGGGTGGGTTTGTCGGCTACACCGATACGTTCGAGAATCTGCACGGCCTCAAACAGCTTCCTGGTTTACCGACGCAGCGGTTGATGAACGACGGCTATGGTTTTGGTGCCGAGGGGGATTGGAAAGGTGCCGCGCTCGTGCGGAGTGCGAAGGTGATGGCCGCCGGTTTGCCGGGAGGGACATCGTTCATGGAAGATTACACGTATCACTTGGTGGGCAACGAATCGCTCTGCTTGGGATCGCACATGCTCGAGATTTGCCCGTCGATTGCCGCCGACAAGCCGTCGTGCGAGATTCATCCGCTGGGAATCGGTGGTAAGGAAGACCCCGTGCGGTTGGTGTTCAACACGCCGGCTGGTCCGGCGGTAAATGCGGCGTTTGTCGACATGGGCAACCGCTTCCGCATGGTGCTAAGCGAGGTGGACGTGGTGGCCCCCGAGCAGCCGCTGGAGAAACTGCCGGTCGCGCGGGCGCTGTGGAAGCCGCGACCCGATTTGAACACCGCGGCGGCGGCATGGATTCAAGCGGGTGGTTCGCATCATCCCGTGTTCAGCCAGGCTCTCACCACCGAGCACTTCGAGGATTTTGCGGAGATGTGCGGGGTGGAGTTTTTGGTGATCGACGCCGAGACACGGATTCGTGATTTCAAGAATGTGATTCGTTGGAACGATGCGAGTGGGGTTTATGATCATAGGTAGGCCGGAACAAGCGGTAGCGCAGTTCCGGCAACAATGGGTGGATGCCGGAACTGCGCACGGCTTGTTCCGGCCTACAGTTTTCTTTCAGATGGCATCCGCAGTCTTATGATCGACATCAACGAAAAACTGCGGGCTGATGATCTGCTAGCGCGATTGGACGTGTTTTGGGCGGCGTCGGCCAAGTGTATTCGGTCGATTGAAAAGAGTTGCCCCCCTGGTTCGGGTTCGCCCGTGTTCACCGTGCAGGGTCGCTACACGGCCAAGGGTTGGACCGAGTGGACGCAAGGTTTTCAGTACGGCTCGGCGATTCTGCAATTCGATGCCACGGGCGACGAAGAGTTTTTGGAACTCGGTCGTAAGCGGACCGTCGAGGTGATGGCCCCGCATCTGACGCACGTGGGGGTGCATGATCACGGTTTTAATAACGTGAGCACCTATGGCAACCTGTGGCGACTGATGAACGAGGGCCGGATTCCGGAGGATGCGTGGCAGCGCAACTTTTATGAGCTCGCGCTCAAGGTGACTGGGGCCGTGCAGGCGTCGCGCTGGGCGAACACTTCGCTGGCGGCTGGTGGAACGGGTTACATTTATTCGTTCAACGGGCCGCAATCGCTGTTTGTCGATACGATTCGTTCGTGCCGGGCACTGGCGCTCTCGCATCAGCTAGGTCACGCGCTGATGGGTGAACGCGATGGCAAGATTAGTTTGCTTCAACGGCTGGTCGAACATGCCTCGAACACCGCTGGCTTTAACATTTGGTATGGCGTGGGGCGCGACGCCTATGATGTGCGCGGCCGGACGGCGCATGAATCGATCTTTAACACCAACAACGGTGAATACAGGTGCCCCTCGACGCAGCAGGGTTACTCGGCGTTCAGCACTTGGACGCGGGGACTCGCATGGGCGATGGTCGGTTTTGCCGAGGAACTGGAATGGCTGGTCACGCGATCGGATAAAGAACTTGAACCCATGGGGGGACGCGCGGAGACCGAAGCGGTCTTCTTGAACGCCGCGCGGGCGACTTGCGATTTTTACATCGAGCAGACGCCCGTGTGCGGCGTGCCTTATTGGGATACCGGAGCGCCGGGACTGGCGAAGCTGGGCGATTATCTTGCGCGGCCGGCTGATCCGTTCAATGATTTCGAGCCGGTCGATAGCTCGGCGGCGGCGATTGGGGCGCAGGGTTTGTTGCGGTTGGGGAATATTCTCACTGCTCGCGGCGAAACCGCCAGCGGGGAAAAGTATCGGCAGGCGGGTTTGACGGTGGCGAGTACGCTGCTCTCGGACCTTTATCTTTCCACCGATGAAAAGCATGAAGGTTTGGTGTTGCACTCGGTTTATCACCGACCCAATGGTTGGGATTACATTCCACCGGGACGGAGCGTGCCGTGCGGCGAGGCGAGCATGTGGGGGGATTATCATGTGCGTGAGTTGGCACTGATGATCGGACGTGAGGCGACCGGCCAGCCGTATTACACTTTCTTTGGCCCGACAGATTAGCGAAAGGCACCATGCCCAGCGCAACAAAAAAAGTGGCTTTGGTGACCGGCGGGACGCGGGGGATCGGCCTCGGCATTGCGCGGCAATTGGCGAGCGACGGTTTTAATTTGGCCGTGAATGGGCGGCGTGCCGAAGCGGACGTTTCTGAGTCGCTTACCGAACTGAAAAAGCTCGGAGTCGACGTGCTGTACTGCCCAGCCGACGTGGCTGACGCGGCGGGGCGTGAGCAGATGGTTGAGCAAATTCGCGCGAAGTTTGGCCGGCTCGACGTGCTGGTGAACAATGCCGGCGTGGCCCCCGACGTGCGGGCCGATTTGCTCGATGCGACCGAGGAAAGTTTTGATCGCTTGATAAGCATCAATCTCCGCGGCCCCTATTTTCTCACGCAGTTGGTGGCGCGGTGGATGGTTGAGCAGCGCCAGGCGGACAAAAATTTTTCCGGCGTGGTGGTGAATGTGTCGTCGATCAGCGCGACGGTGGCTTCGGTGAATCGGGGCGATTACTGCCTCAGCAAGGCGGGGGTGGCGATGGCGACGCAATTGTGGGCGGCGCGGCTCGCGGAGTTCGGGATTCAGGTTTATGAAGTTCGGCCCGGCGTGATTCGGACCGACATGACGAGCACAGTCACCGAGAAATATGATAAACTGATTGCCGAGGGGCTTACGGTCGATCCCCGTTGGGGAACGCCCGAGGACGTGGGTCGCGCCGTGGGAGTCCTTGCGCGGGGCGAGTTGGCTTACGCGACGGGGAATGTCATTTTGATCGATGGGGGTTTGACCCTGACGCGGTTGTAAAAATGTAATTCTGAACATCTTTCGGAGGAGCATTCGCTCATGTTGGTGCGCTGGTTGGCAGGGCTGTTGTGTTCATGCGTATGCTTGCCGCATGGCGTTCGCGCTGGGGAAGGGGTGCAATGTCGGGCCACGGACGGCGATTATGAGTTCACCGTGAACGGCCAGTCGGTGCTCGTCTACAACGCCACTCTCAAGGAATGTCCGGTGGCAGGGTTCGCCGAGTGCCGACGGAGTGGATTTATTCATCCGATCCATGCTCCCGACGGTACGGTGGTGAGCGACGATTTTCCGCCTGAACATGCGCATCAGCATGGCATCATGTTCGCGTGGGTTGAGAACGCTTTTCAGGGCCAGCCAATCGACTTTTGGAACTCGATGAAGAATCAGGGCAGCGTCGAGCACGTCGAAGTCTTGGGGATTACCCATGAAACAGAGTTTGCGCAACTTGATGTGAAGCTACAGCATTCTCAAATTGTCACAGGAAGCGAGAATCAGCCTATCCTCAATGAGAAGTGGCGGATTCGGGTTTATAACTCGGCGGACCCGCATGTGATCGATATTCAATCCACGATCACGTGTGCGACCGACCATCCACTGCATCTCAAGGAATATCACTACGGCGGGATGGCCTTCCGCGGTGCGCGGGAGTGGTCGTTTGGCAAGGCCGAGTTTCTCACGAGCGACGGCAAAGATCGCGCGAGCGGCAATCATACGCGACCCCTCTGGACGGCGATCACCGGCCAAGTGGGTGAAAAGAGCTACACGATGGCTGGCGTGGAATTTCCGAAAAACTTTCGTTATCCCCAGCCCGTGCGTTTGCACCCCGACATGCCCTACTTCTGTTGGTCGCCGACGGTGCTGGGCGAATTCGATATTACGCTGGGGAAACCTTACGTGTCGGAGTATCGGTTTTATGTGTTCAATGGTGCGCCGGATGTGGAGCGACTTGATGAGTTGCAACGAGCGACGGTGACTCCGGTCGCGGGGATGTTGGTGGAGTAGGATAAGTCCCACGGCATCGGGACGATGCCGGCTAACGTGGTAGCTTTTAAGTTGCCGTTCCAGCCATGTGACTGCTTCGTGCCGACTATTCTTGTATTGCAATCGTGGTACACTGACCGATGCGGTGTTCTTATCAGGAGCGCGAGTTTCTTTCGTGGGAGGCACGAGTGGAATAGACCATCAGCTTGCGAGTGAACGGCAAAGATGTGACGGTCACCACCGTCGCCGCGCGGCCGCTCTTGGATGTGTTGCGCGAGGAGTTGCATCTCACGGGCACCAAATATGGTTGCGGCGAAGGGGAATGTGGGGCTTGCACGGTGCTTAACGGCATCGTGGCGATCCGCTCGTGCATTACCGAGGTCGGTGACGTAGCCGGGGCGGAGATCACGACCATTGAAGGCTTGGCCCCGCGCCGCGAACTTCATGCCGTACAGCAGGCGTTTATCGACAAGCAGGCCATGCAGTGTGGGTACTGTGTGCCGGGGCAGATTTTGACGGCGGTGGCGTTGTTGCGCGCGAAACCGCAAGCGACGCGGGCTGAAATTATTGAGGGGATGAACGGGAATCTTTGTCGGTGTTGTAATTACTCGAATATTCTCGCCGCGGTGGAACAGGTGGCCGCGCAACCATGAACGAACCCTTGCCACAAGATGGGCCGTGGGAAGTGGAGCGTTACGAGTTGCGCGCAGCGCCGGTGCATCAGTTCGCGGCGAATCGACGGGAGTTTGTGCAGGCCCTTGGCGCGGGCTTGGCGGTTGCTGTGACGTTTGAGGTGGCGCAAGCCCAGCGCGGTGGTAATGGCGAAATTAAGCTGTCGCAGCGCTTTGAATTTCTTGGTAATAATTTGTTGGTATTCACGAGCAAGGTGGAAGTTGGGCAAGGTTCACGTACGCAACTGACACAAGCCGTTGCCGAGGAATTGAATTGGCCGCTGGATAAAATCAAACTGGTGATGGCCGATACGGAGTCGTGTCCCGATGACGGCGGCACGGCGGGGAGTCGCACTACGCCGGCAACGGTGCCAGCCGTGCGTAAAGCGGCGGCAGCGCTAAACAATTATCTGGTCAAACTCGGTGTGGTGAAGGATGAAGCTGCGATTCTCGAAGCGTCCCGCGCTGGAAGGAATTATCAACCATTTATCATCGCAGAATTGCTCAAGGGCAAAGATATTCCGGCGGGTTTGGCAGCGGCTTCCGAGCATGTGAGGCTCTCCCCCCCGAGCCATTGGAAAGTGCTGGGGACTTCGGTGGCGAAGACCACGGGCCGGGAAGTGGTCACGGGTCAGCACAAGTATCCGAGCGACATTCAATTGCCGGAGATGCAGTATGGCAAGGTGCTGAATCCCCCGTCGTTCGGCGCGAAGTTGGTTTCGATTGACTTGGCCCCTGCCGAGGCGCTCGACGAGGTGACGGTGGTCCGGGACGGGGAATTCGTGGGCTGCGTGGCGAAAAATTCTTGGCAGGCGAAGCAAGCCGTGGCCGCGATAGCCGCGACGGCCAAGTGGGAAGAAGTGCCCCAAGTTTCCAGCGAGGAGTTGTTCGAGCACCTCAAAAAAACAGCACGGCCAATAGGTTCAGGTCGGGACGGGCCGCAGGTGAAGAGTTGGGGGCCGTTTGCCAAGGATGTTCCTTACCAAAACAGTTGGGAATTTGAGGGTGAATATAAAATTCCTTACATACAGCACGCGCCCCTGGAACCCCGCGCGGCCGTGGCGGAGTGGCAGGATGGTAAACTGACCGTGTGGACCGGCACGCAGCAGCCGGGTCGGGTGGTCGGCGAGCTCAAGCAAGTCTTTCGTTTGAACGACGATCAGGTTCGCGTGATTGTGCCCGATACGGGTGGCGGATTTGGTGGCAAACATTCGGGCGAGGTCGCCATTGAGGCGGCCAAACTTGCCAAGCAGGCGGGCAAACCGGTGTCGCTGCGGTGGACGCGCGAAGAAGAATTTACTTGGGCGTATTTTCGCCCGGCGGGACTCATCGAGGTGAAGGCGCGAGTTCGCAACGGTCTGCTGGGTATGTGGTACTTTACGAACTACAATGCGGGGAGTTCGGCGCTTGATACGCCTTATGAAGTGCCCAATGGATCGATTCGTTTTTTGACGACGGATTCCCCGTTGAGGCAAGGTTCTTATCGCGCGTTGGCTTCGACAGCGAATACGTTTGCGCGCGAGTCGGCGATGGATGAGCTGGCCGAGAAAGCGGCAGTTGGTTCGCTGGAATTTCGTTTAAGCCATCTGCCGGACGGGCGACTGAAAAATGTGTTGCTCGCGGCCACGGAGAAATTCCGTTGGCAGAAAGGGCGTTCCACGCGGCGCATGGACAAGCGCGGGATGGGCCTCGCTTGCGGCACTGATAAGGGTTCGTTCGTGGCGGCATGCGTGGAGGTGGAAGTCGTCGACAAGCAGATCAAAGTCCTCAGCGTCACGCAGGCCTTTGAGTGCGGCGCGATTCAGAACCCCGCCAATTTGCGGTCGCAGGTCGAGGGGGCTTTGGTGATGGGGCTCGGCGGGGCGCTCACGGAGGAGATTCAATTTCGCGACGGCAAAATCACCAACGCGAGCTTCTCGGAATACATTGTGCCCCGCATGGCCGACGTGCCGGAACTGGACATCGTGCTCGTGAATCGGCCCGATTTGCCGTCGGTCGGCGCGGGAGAAACGCCGATCATCGCCATCGCGCCCGCGATTGCCAACGCCGTGTACGACGCGGTCGGAGTCCGTTTGCGGTCGCTGCCTTTACGAATCACTTGATGCGAGAAACTTGCCTCATGAAATCTTTTCGTTGTCTGATTGTTGTTGTGCTCATGACCGTGGCGGGAGTGGCCCACTCCGCGGCACCGGCGTCGTGAGTTGATCTGATATTCTGCCGAAATAGGGTTGACGGATGCTAGGACCAGTAACTTTGCAGAAGCTTGCAAACAAACTTGCGCGCTGGCAACGCTTTTGTTGCAGTTTGCCTAATCGGCACGGTGGGCTTATCCAGTCGGTTGGGTTGAATGGTCACTGCCATTTGAACGCAAAGCAATTTCTTGATTCGCGCAAAGGGGAGCTTCTTTGGCGAATTCTGAGGGTAATTTCGCCCCGTGAACCACTGGAATTAGGCTTTCGCTGCTATTAGAGTGGTGGTTTGCGAATCATTCGCCGCGGAGGCTCTGCGGCGCTCTTCATTTTCTTCTCCGTATCGACGGAAAGGCTGTTTCATGGAAACTCTCGACTGGATTGTCGTCTGTGGCTACTTCGTGGGGCTAGGATTTCTGGCCTGGTGGGTAACGCTCAAGAGTAAAGACACAGCCCAGGACTATTTTCTCGCTAGTCATAGCTTGGGCTGGTTTATTGTTGGTGCTTCCATCTTCGCCTCCAACATCGGCTCCGAGCATTTGGTCGGCTTGGCGGGATCGGGAGCCACAGATGGCGTGGCGCTGGCCCATTATGAACTCCACGCTTGGTGTTTGCTCGTGTTGGCCTGGATTCTGGTGCCGTTTTACACCCGGTCCAAAGTGTTCACGATGCCGCAGTTTTTGGAGAGACGGTTTTCGAGCGGCTCGCGGTACTTGCTGTCGATCATCTCGTTGATCGCCTACGTGGTGACCAAGATTGCGGTTGGCATTTATGCCGGTGGCGTGGTGTTTGCTGTCCTGCTGCCCGATATGCGACTTGGGCCACTCGACAGTTTCTGGCTCGGCTCGTTAATGGTTCTGATTTTTACTGGCGTTTACACCACATTGGGTGGTTTTCGCGCCGTGGCTTACACCGAGGCGATTCAAACGATCATTCTGATCATTGGCTCGTTGCTGGTGACCTATTACGGCGTCGAAAAAGTCGGTGGTTGGGCCGAGTTGAGAGAGACTGTTGGGAGTGAAATGTTCAATCTCTGGAAGCCGTTGGTTGCGGAGGGGACCGAGTTCACTTGGTCGCCCGTGGAAGAACGCAACGCAGCGGGTGAGCTCACGCAACAGGCCTGGTATTTCAACAGTAACTATCCTTGGTTAGGGATGCTGATTTGTGCCCCGATTATCGGTCTCTGGTATTGGTGTACCGATCAATATATCGTCCAGCGCGCGCTGGGTGCCAATAGCGAAAGCGAGGCCAGGCGGGGTTGTATTTTCTCCTCGTATTTGAAGTTGTTGCCCGTGCTGATTTTCATCATTCCCGGCATTGCCTCTTATGCTTTGATCCTTAAATCACAAGCAGGGCAAGACACGGGGATGAACTTCACGGGAATGTACGACGTGGAGAATAACACGATCGTCGAAAGCGGGATGGCGTTTCCGATCATGGTTCGTGATGTTTTGCCAGCGGGCGTGCGCGGTGTCGTGGTCGCCGGCCTGTTGGCGGCTCTCATGAGCTCACTAGCGGGCGTGTTCAATGCTTGCTCGACCTTGTTCACCATCGATCTCTATACAAAGTTTCGACCGAATGCTTCCGAAAAGCAGCTCGTGCGGACGGGTCGTATTGCGACCGTGGTGATGGTGTTGATCGGCATGGCATGGATCCCCGTGATCCAAGGTTCCAAAGGTTTGTACGATTATCTGCAGAGCGTGCAGGGTTATTTGGCTCCGCCAATTTTCGTCGTGTTTTTCTTTGGCATTTTTTGGAAACGGCTCAACGCGGCCGGCTGCTATTGGGCACTCGTGATTGGCTTCCTCTTGGGTCTGTTTCGCTTGGCCGTGGATACTTTGCCCAAATACCACGGTGACCCCAATTACTTTACCGAAGGTTCATTCTTTTGGATCGTGAACAAGATTTACTTCCAATACTTCAGTATACTGATTTTCTTGGTGAGCGCGGCGGTGATGGTGGGCGTGAGCTACCTGACGGCCGAACCTGATTACGCAAAGTTTCAAGGACTAACTTATGGAACGGTCAGCGAGGAAGAGGCACGCAAAACGCGCGAAGGTTGGAACGCGGGAGACGTGATAGCCTCGATTTTTGTCTGCTTGTTAATTATTGGTGCTTACTCGTACTTCACGGGCTGAGCCCTTGTTGCCCTGCCGAAAGCTCAATCTTATTTGTTCGTTTAAGGAAATTCACATGGTAGTCTGGAAAGCACAAGTTGTTAGGCTGGGCGTGTTTGCCGTGATTGGCGCTGCAAGTTTGTTGGTTCATGCGGAAGAGGCTGCGAAAGTGACCCCCGTGCCCACGCTGATTGCCCCCGAGGTGCCTTACGAGCCGACGGCGGAAAACTTGGCGGCGCGGGAGGAATTTCGTGATGACGAGTTTGGGATTTTCATCCATTGGGGCGTCTACAGCGTGCTGGGTCGCGGTGAATGGGTGATGAACTTCGACAAAATCCCGTTGCAAGACTATGAAAAGCTGACCAAGGATTTCAATCCGACGAAATTCAATGCCGCCGAGTGGGTGTCGTTGTTCAAGCAGGCCGGGGCAAAGTACATCACTATTACATCCAAGCACCATGATGGCTTTGCGATGTTCGACGCCGAGACCGGAGATTGGGATATCGCTGACCGCACGGAGTTTGGCCGTGATCCGCTCAAGGAACTCGCCGAGGAGTGTGCGAAGCAAGACATGAAGTTGTTTTTCTATCACTCGCATCTCGACTGGCATCATCCTGACTATTTCCCTCGCGGCATGAATGCTCTCTCGACGGGGCGTCCTAACAGCGGCAATTTCGAGAAGTATTTGGAGTATATGGACGGCCAACTCGCGGAGCTCTTGAGTGGGCGATACGGCAAAATCGGGGGAATATGGTTCGACGGTTGGTGGGATCAACAATCGAAACGAGTTCAGGGGATGCAGGATGCCGACCCACGGGCGACACGAATCGACTGGCATTTGCGCAGAACTTACGACCTCATCCACAAGTTGCAACCGGCCTGCTTGATCGGCAACAACCATCATCTTGCACCGTTTGCGGGTGAAGATTTTCAGATGTTTGAGCGGGATCTGCCCGGCCAAAATAAGGGAGGCCATAGTCCCGACGCGAAGATCGGCAACTTGCCTTTAGAAACCTGCGACACGGTCAACGGCAATTGGGGCTACCACGCCGGCGACAACAAGTTCAAGTCGAAGAAACAACTGATTCATTACTTGGTCCGCGCGGCGGGGAACAATGCGAACTTTCTCTTGAATGTGGGGCCAAAGCCCGATGGCACGATTGACGAGGAATCGGCCAAGCGTTTGACGGAGATTGGTGAATGGCTGGCCAAGAATCAGGCCTCGATTCGACCCACGCGCGGTGGGCCAGTCGCGCCCCAAAAGTGGGGAGCCAGCACGCGGCACGGCGAGCAAGTGTACTTGCACATTCTGGACACAGATGATGCCACGGAAGGTTGGCTCACGCTCACGGGGACCGAAAAAGTCGAGTTGGCTGTCCTGAAACAGTTTCCTGATGGCCTAGCTGTAGAAACCCGTCGCAATGCCGCGGGTCAGCTTGAAGTGAAGTTGCCCGACCAAGGCGATGAGATTGATTTGATCCTCGTAGGTACTTTGAGCAAGTAAGACAGCTATTCTTGGCTGTAAGCAGCTTAATCTTTGCACAAAACTCCGCAGAACGGCCTTTTGCTGGGCGACTGGCGTTCAAAGTGCTTGGTTTTGGACCACCGCTTGAACACTTTTAGCTCACCTACTCTCTCGTAGAGATACTTCCATGGTGTGATAAACGACGAATCGCTCCATATTTTTCGCAGAAGTTTCCGACGTTTCCAGCGATTCTGGGTTTTCCCGGCATTTTTTCTGGATTTTTAAGCCACAAAGGCCCATTTTATGCACATCCAATCAGACTGAAAGTACGTATTCAATTTGTAATTGGGCAGTTTTGGGAAGATTCCCAAGGTACTTTCTCGGGATTGGCTTGGAGAATGTCCCTCCGTTAGTTGAAAAGCCGGTTCCACCGACGTTCACAATATCACGCGGACTTCTGCTCGGCGTCAATGGTCTTCGTATCGAGCACGTCGAGTTGGCTCACCAACAGGTGCAGCTGC
>Ga0163153_10000914_pt1 | contig 48732 bp, 52 predicted proteins | sample OliLakLV19MP6IB1_FD_148629 | JGI IMG/M metagenome (GOLD analysis project Ga0163153, IMG submission 148629) | Freshwater microbial mat bacterial communities from Lake Vanda, McMurdo Dry Valleys, Antarctica - Oligotrophic Lake LV.19.MP6.IB-1 | ecosystem: Environmental > Aquatic > Freshwater >... | reverse complement strand
GCATGCGTAGAGCTTCGAGCGTCTGGTGATCAAGTTTGCGTGCGTCGTCTTTTCTCATACGCTCAAAGAATCATTTCCGATTCACAGCGTCAAGAAGAAAATGAACATACTTATTGACGGATTAATACTTCACCACAAACCCTGCCTCGAGCGCCGCCTTGCAGCGGCGGCTGGCGGTGGAGTAATCGACGCCAAGGGCCTTCGCGATATCGCGCAATCCTTTCCCGACAAGATCGGCGCGCATGCGCACCGCTCTCACCGTCTGTCGCATATCGTGCGACACCCACGCCCCCACGGCCCGCGCGAAAATCGGCTCAACCAGACTGCGCACGATGTTGTAATCCCTCAACGTCGCCACAATGCGCCCATGGCCGTCGCGTTCGCGCCTTGCCCGGTGCAGCAATGCATGCGCCTCGATCAGCGACAGCAGATGTTCAAAGTCGCGCCGCGTCCGCACCGCACCTGAGGGGATCAACCCCGCCAGAGCTTTTGCATAAGGCACGCAGACCCGCCGTTCACCTATCGCCAACCATGCTTGCAGCGCCGGCCACACCGGATCGATGTTGGGCGCCTGGTCCTTGCGCACGGCGGTCGCTCTCATCACGTCGCGCGTGCAGTCCGCCGACTCGCCGGGTTCCAGCGTCATCAATCGTGTTTCGTTATCGGGGTGCAGGGTTGTTTTCGTTGTTGTAACGATCAACCCCGTAGGCCCTTGACGCACATAGCGCTTGGTCATGGCCCCGTCGGCCCCTTGTTCGGCCCTGACATAATCCAGCGTCCCTTCCGACAGCAAACTGCGGATCAGATAATCTTGAAATTGACTCGACACCCCGTCGCTCTCAGTAATCACAATGTGCTTGTGGCGCAGGTCCTCGTTCAGGAACAGCAGGGCCTTCTCGCTCATTGAGGTTATTTTGATCGCAGCGTCGTCTGGAAAGTGCGCCAGCACCTGTTTGACGGTGAAGTTCTTTCCGCTCGCCGACGGCCCTTTGAAAGCCAGCGACACAGGTGCGCGGAGCAAGCGCGACGTCAGCGCCAGAAAAATCATCGCCGCATTCCGCTCTTCGCCCGCCAGTCCCGAGGCCTTCACGCTTTTCAGGAAGGCACCCAGGATCCACTCCTCCCGCGCCAGCCCTTCGCACAGGCCAAACAATTCGCGTTCCACTCTGGCTATGCGATGGTTGTCAACCACCTCCCAGGGCGTGGCTTGCTGAAGCAGCCACAAGAATGCAATTCTAAATCCCTCAGTGTTGGACAGGTAAAGGTCGCTCACATCTTTGATCCCATCGGGCAATCGCACAAAGTGCACGCGATGGCGGATGTCCGAAGTTTGAATCCACTGCACTACCGCACCTTCCGTTTCAAGTGTGCGGGGCGAAATCACATAAATTTTTTGTACGTCGCGTAGTGATGCTGCATCGCGCGCTTCCCGCCAGTGCACCGGCCGCACCAATGCCAGTGCCGCGAAATCGTGCGCCCACAAGGTATGGCAATCGCTTTCGCTGCTCGAAATCACCACAGCCCCTTGTGCGCGAGCCGCGCCCAGGCGTTGCAGTCCATACAGCGATGGCTGCGATCCCGTCTGCCAGCGAAAGCGTTGTGGCCCATTAAGATCAAGCCGGTAACGTGTGGCCAACAGGGCGCCATCTTCATCCGTATACGGAATACGCAGATACGGACCCGCGTTCGAACGATGTTCACTGATGCCCGATGCGCTCACAAGTGCAGGCGTGAGCTTTTTGGCTTTGGTATAATCTTGCAGTGTCAGGCCCATAGCGGCGTTCCTCAAAAATGAATGTTCAGGGGACAATTGACATTGGTCATAATGTTCCGTATATGTTCGTATAATACAGACTGATGTACAAGGGAAAAAACATGAACAGATCCTCTCAAGGGAATCAAAAAAATCATGCGGCAGCCCGCCGCAGTTTGCTCTTGCCGCTCTACACGTTTCTGCCAAAAACCAGAAATGACATGGCCTTATTGCAAGAATTGCATGCAAAAAGGGGGGGTGTACGGGGGGGGACTTCCCCTCATCGCCGCAGCACAATGAAAACGGCACCACGAAGCGCGAAGGCCGCAGTGACTTTTATCTTTGCTCTCGCCTCTTTTCGCTGAATAATTTGGCTTCCCATTTGTGCCGAGCCGGTGACAGGACGGCAGGACGCGGGGTTGCACCGCCTCGCCCCTTCATGAAACTCTCCGCTCTGCCACGAACAAGGACCACCCCATGACCCGCGCCAACGGCCTGCACCATCTAGCGATCTCGACCGGCAACATGAAGGCGCAGATCGAGTTCTTCTCAGACGTGCTCGGCATGGAACTGGTAGCGCTTTACTGGATGCACGGCGTCGAAGGCACGTGGCACGGCTTCATGCGCCTCAACGACACGGCCTCCATAGCCTTCGTGCAAAACGAAAAGATCGCTGCAACCAAGCCGGCCATCGGCGTCAGCCACGCCGGCAACCCAGGCCTGCCATCGGCCCCCGGCACGATGCAGCACCTCGCCTTCAACGTCGACAGCGATGAAGCGCTTCTCGCCATGCGCGACCGCATCCGCTCTCGCGGCATCAACATCTTCGGCCCCATCGATCACGGCATGTGCAAATCGATTTACTTCGGTGGGCTTGAAGGCCTGTCCCTGGAAATCGCAACCTCGGCCGAAGCGATAGACGCCAGAGCCTGGATCGACCCCGAAGTGGTAAAACTTGCGGGGATCGGCCCGGACGAACTCGCCGGCTTCAAACACCCCGCAAACTATGAAGGGCAGGGCGGCAAACTTCCCCAACCGCCTTTCGACGCCGCCAAGCCGCACCAGCTCTACCCGCCCGCAGCTTACAAATTCATGCTCGCCATGTCCGACGAGGACTTGAACAAGCGCGCCAGTGTCCCCGAACCGCCCGTGAATGTGGCCCGCTAAGTGAAAGCGCTGATCGCAGGCAGTGGCATCGGCGGCCTCACGGCGGCACTGTGCTTGCTCGAAGCCGGTCACGAAGTCACGGTCTTTGAACGCAACCCGGCACTGACCACCGTGGGCGCGGGCATCCAGATCAGCCCGAACGGGGTGAAAGTTCTCCAACGTCTGGGATTAAAGTCCGAACTCGACGCCATTGCCTTCCGCCCGCAAGCCCTTGAAATGCGGCTCGGACGATCAGGCTTGAAGCTCTTCTCCATTCCCATGCGCGACGAGGCAGAGCGCCGCTACGGCGCACCCTACTATCACATCCACCGTGCCGATCTTCTCTCAGTCCTCGCAAACGCCCTGCCGCCGCGCGCCTTGCATCATGGCAAGGAACTCGCGAGCTTTACACAATCCGGTGACGCAGTGACCGTCATCTTCGCCGATGGCAGCAGAGCCAGCGGCGACGTACTCATCGGCGCCGACGGCATCCACTCCCGCGTCCGCGAGCAGCTGTTCGGGCCGGACGCACCGCGCTTCACCGGGAACGTCGCCTGGCGCCTCGTGGTTCCCGCTTCCAGCATTCTCAAAAACCTCATTCCGCCCACCGCCACCATCTGGGTTGGCCCCGGCCGCCACGCCGTCACCTATTTTCTGCGCCGTGGCGAACTGGTGAACTTCGTCGGCGTCGTCGAACGCAGCGATTGGCAAAACGAGAGCTGGACCGAACGCGGCGACATAAAAGAGCTCGCCGCCGATTTCGCCTCCTGGTCAAACCCCATCACCGCACTCATCGCGCAAGCAAGCGAGGCCCATCGCTGGGCCCTCTTCGACCGCGAACCGCTTGCGCACTGGAGCCAGGGCCACGTCACCCTGCTCGGTGACGCCTGCCACCCGATGCTGCCCTTCCTGGCTCAGGGCGCAGTCATGGCCATCGAGGACGCCTGGGTCCTCTCACGCCAACTCAAATCAAACAAGGAAATCCCGGCGGCACTAACTGCCTATGAGGCCGTGCGCAAACCCCGCACCACCCACGCTCAACGCGGCGCCCGGAGCCAAACCGGCCTCTATCACAAGCGGGGAGTGCCGGCCCAACTCGCAACCTACGGCCCCATGTGGCTGGCCGCACGCCTCACGCCCGGCGTCGTTCATGCCCGCCAGGACTGGCTCTACAAATTTGACGTCACGACTTAGATGCGGCGCGCGCCATCAATCAAAAGCACACCGCGAAAGGTCACCATATGTTGACCCTGCGTCAGCGCCGCCGCCCGCGTTTTGTTCAGCTTGCCATACAGCGCCGGCGTCGCGTCCCCAGTAATCTTCGGCCAACCGTCTTTGGGCGTGTCGCTCGGCCCCGCCGAGACAATCTGAACCGAATCATTTTCCGGCAAATCCATCGACGTGCCGTCGCTGAAGTGAATGCGCATGGATGGGACCTTAGGCATGACAGATCTCTTTTCGTTGGAGAATTTCGCCGTGGTTTAACACGATCCCCGGCCCGGCCGCATCACCCATTACCTGGCCCGCATGGCAGTTCTGCGTCCAAAAGCCTGGCAAATTGGATTCCGTTGGGGTCAATTCACGCCATGGCGCCACAACATCTCCTGCTCATGCTCCTGATCTGCATAATCTGGGGCTTCAACTTTGTCGCGGCCAAAGTCGGCGTCGGTCAGATGCCGCCGCTACTGTTTGTGGGTTTGCGCTTTCTGATTCTCATGATCGTGCTGGCGCCGTTCCTCAAGCTCGCGCCCGGCCGCATGCGCGACGTAGTTCTCATCGCCCTGTTCAACGGCGCCATACATTTCGCATTGATGTTCATCGGCGTAGCGCTGACTGCGGCCTCGGTGGTGGCCGTCGTGGTTCAGCTCAACGTGCCGTTCGCGACGATTCTCTCGATCATTTTCCTGGGCGAGGTCGTCAGATGGCGCCGCTGGCTCGGCATGGCCTGCACGTTTCTGGGCGTGACGGTGATCAGCTTCGATCCCCATGTTTTCGATTCGCTGACTGGCGTCTTGTTTTCCGCCGCCGCCGCACTGTCGGGCGCCATCGCCGCGATCCTCATGCGCCGCCTGACCGGCGTTGGCATGTTCCAACTTCAATCCTGGACTGCGGTCGTCACCGCGCCGCTATTGCTGTTCTCGAGCATCCTCTTCGAAACCGGGCAGCTCGACGCGATAGCGAACGCCGACGCCTTCGGCTGGGGCGCGCTCCTCTTCACCGCCCTGGGCGCCAGCCTGATCGGCCACAATGGCTATTACTATCTTCTGCAACGCTACGAAGTCTCGCTGATCGCACCACTCTCGCTCCTCTCGCCGATCTTGGGCGTCGCTTTCGGAGTCTGGGTCCTCGCCGAACCGCTGACGTCGCGGCTGTTGTTCGGCGCCCTGATCGCTTTCGCCGGCGTCGGCATTCTGGCGATCCGTGGCCGGCAAACAGTGGAGACGGTCTGATGATCAGTGGCGTAAGCCACCCGAAGCCGAAGGCGAAGGGTGGTGCCTGGGGCCGGAATCGAACCAGCGACACGCGGATTTTCAGTCCGCTGCTCTACCAACTGAGCTACCCAGGCTTGAGGGAAACCCCTGTAAGGGCCGGGTTTATAGGGGCTAGCCGCCGCTCTGTCCAGCAACGAAAAACCCGTGCTATGAACGCCCCATTCGCCATCGCCACCACCAAGGACTGCTCAAGATGACCACCTCCACCTGCTTCAACGTCGAGACCAGGGACAAAGTCGCGCACATCCAGCTCAAGCGCCCCGAAGTCTTCAACACGATGACGCGCGAGTTCTGGAACGAACTGCCTGCAATCGTGAACCAAATCAACGATGAGGCAAAAGCCCGCGCCATTGTGATTTCGTCGACTGGAAAGCACTTTTCGGCCGGCATGGACCTGTCGGTTTTCACCGATGGCCAAGGTGTTTCGGGCGGCCGCGGAGAAGTCGGCCGTTCGCGTCTGGCCTTGCGGGCCGAGGCGATGCGCTTGCAAAAGTCATTCTCGTGTCTCGACGAAGCCCGCATGCCGGTGCTGATGGCTATCCAGGGCGGCTGCGTTGGTGGCGCGGTCGACATGAGCACCTGCGCCGACATGCGTTACGCAACCACGGATTCGTTCTTCGTCATCCAGGAAATAAATCTGGCGATGACCGCCGACGTGGGAACTTTCCCCCGCCTCTGCCATCTTTTGCCGCAAGGGCTGGTGCGCGAGCTCGCCTACTCGGGCCGCCGCCTTCCGGCCCGCAGGGCCTACGAGCTGGGTCTGGTCAACGAACTCTTCGACAACCAGGACCAAATGCTGAAACATGTGCTCGAACTGGCGGCCGAGATCGCAACCAAGTCGCCGCTCGCTGTTCACGGCTCGAAAGTCATCATCAACTACGCCCGCGACCACTCGATCAGGGATGGACTCGACTACATCGCAACCTGGCAGGCCGGCATGTTCAATCCAACCGCAGACATGTTCGAGAGCTTCAAAGCCAAACAGGAAAAGCGCACGCCGGTTTACGATGACCTGCTGCCTGTGAAGAAGGCAATGTAAGCAAACAATATGTCAGAAAATTTAGAGGGTTACACAGCGGTTTTTGCTGAGCAGGGTTTCAGCAAATATGTGGGGCCAGTTTGGCAATCCGCCGATGGCACTGAATTTATCTTTGACGTCCGCGACATCCACCTCAACGGAGGCGGCACTCTGCATGGCGGCATGGCGATGGCGCTGGCCGACATCGTCATGGACCGTACCGTTCGCGATGCGCTGCAAGATAACAAGACCCTAGCGATATCTCTCAACTGCGATCTGATCGGACCGGCGAAACTCGGTGATAGGATCAGGGGCGTCGCCACAATAGCCCGCAGGACGCGTTCGATCGTCTTCATCTCATCTGAACTCAGCGTTGACGCCCGGATCATCCTGACCGCGTCAGGCCTCTGGAAAATTCTGGGCAACGAGTGACATGTCCGGTTACAACAGCAAACCTCTGCCGCCAGCCCGCGCCGTATCAGCTCCAGAAGGCTGGAAACCTGCGGAACAATTCGACCCCTTCGAAGCATTTTTGGGGCCGTATTTCGAACGCAAACGAGACGGTGCGCGCGAATTTTCATTCCTTGCGGATGATCGTCACTCCAATGCCCAGGGCGCAGTTCACGACGGCGCACTCCTGACATTCGCCGATGCGGCTCTGGGCTACACACTGTGGGACGCAACAGAACGCGCACCCTGCGTCACGGTCAGCCAGCACAGCGAATTTATAGCTGCAGCTCAGGCGGGCGATCTCGTGACATGTCTGCCCGCGCTCGTTCACAAAACCAGCGATGTGGTGTTTATCCGCGGCGACTTCCTTGTCGGGACAAAGATTATTTTCACCGTATCCGCAGTTTGGCGCATTTGGCCCAAAGCTTAAAAGTTACGCAGTTCTAAACACCCACTGGGTTAAAGTTCCGCATACACATCTCTGCGATGCTCCCGCCCGATGAGCAAAATTCAGAAATCCGCAGAAATGGTTTTGGGCACGGCACAGCTGGGCCGTCCTGATGGCGCCAGCGCGGCAGCGGCACGGATGATCGTGCAGGCGGCCACGCGCGCTGGCATCCGTTGGATCGAAACCGCCAGTGAGTACGGGGCGTCGGAACAGCGGATCGGCCAAGCGCTCCAAGCGTCAGCCGGCACACGCATTGTCACGAAGCTGCCGCCTATCGCAACGGGCACACCTTCAAGTGCCATTCGCGGATTGATTTCCGACAGCGTGCACGTTTCCTGTGCCCGCCTCAACACAAACCGGCTTGACGTGGCGCTCGTCCACAACGTGAACCAATTGAAGTGTCACAACGGCTTGGTTTGGCGCACGCTGAGGGAGCTTCGCGACGAAGGAATAGTTTTCGACCTAGGCATTGCTGTCGCCACACCCGAAGACGCGTTGCTCGCTCTGGCCAATGCCGACGTGCGCTACATCCAATTGCAGTTCAACGCCCTCGAATGGCGATGGCAACAAAGCGGGGTGATCGACGCCCTCGCGACACGCAGCAACATCACCCTGCACGCGCACAGTGCCCTGATGCATGGCTTGCTCGCAGCAACACCCGGCGCACGCTGGCCATCGGCATCCGGCATCGATCCCGATCAGATGCGTGCCCAGCTATGGACGCTAGCGAGAGACTTGGATCGAGACTGCCCCGCCGATCTTTGCATTGCCTATGTGCGGGCACAGCCCTGGATCGATGGCGTGATCGTCGGCGCAAAAAGCACCAGCCAGTTCGCGCTCAATCTCGCGCGTTTCCAACGCCTGGCGCTTACAGCGGCGGAGGTAGCGCAAGTAAACGCAGTGCTGCCCAGGGTCACAAACGAACTGCTCGATCCCGCGCATTGGACAAGGGCGGCCTGAGTACGCCATGAGCGACAACCGTTTTGACTATTTCAAGCGCTGGGTTCCTCAACCCGCCAAGGAAGCGGCGGCCCAAGGTGCACGCCTGATGGGCATCCTGCGGCCAAATAGCGATCAGCAAGTTCCGATATCGCCTGAACTACGTGAACGCGTCGCCTCCTTTCCGATCACGCGCGAAATCGGTCCACGCGCCCTCAACGCCCTGCTGGCAAGCTCGGAATGGTTCTCACTTCCGGGCGGCGCGGTGCTGACCAGGGATGGGGACAACCACCAGGCCGTATTCATCGTGGTGACAGGATGCCTGGGTGTATTTACGCCCGACGAACTCGGCAACGATCACTTCATTGCTCAAATACCGTCCGGCGAGACCGTAGGCGAAATGTCAGTCATAACTGGCGACGCCCACTCGGCAAAACTCATCGCGTTGCGCGACAGCGAACTTTTGCGAATCAGCAAATCAAGATTTGAACGCTTGCTTGCGCGCCATCCGCGATTGTCACTGAACCTGATGCGGATTCTGATACGCCGTCTGCGCCATACAACCCGTCGTGCGGTGGGCGCGCAGACGGCGCGCACCATCGCCTTCGTCCCACTTCACCCGGGCATCGACTGCCGGGCCTTCGGCGAGAATTTGTCACGCGCTTTTAGCGGCATCGCCCTCAAGGCCGGCGCCATCGGGCCCGAAGCCGCCGGCCGGCCAAGTGAATGGTTTGCCCACCACGAGGCCGCAAACGACGTTGTGCTCTATATTGGGGACACCCCGGAAAGCGCCTGGACACAGCTGTGCGTACGCCAGGCCGACCGCATATTCCTGGTGGCAAACGCGGGAGAAGCCATAGCGCACCGCTTCCACAATCCCGAAACCCGGGGCCGCCTCAAGCGTCAGCATCCGGAACTCGTTCTGCTGCGCAAGTCTGGCGGACCAGGCCTCTCGTCCACGCCGCTCGGCCCAAATACGGCTGTCGGCATGCATCACTACCTGCGCGAGGGCGACAAGAGCGATATATCCCGCTTCGCCCGCATTCTGTCTGGCCGGGCCGTGAGCCTGGTTTTGGCAGGAGGTGGCGCCAGGGGTTTTGCCCACATCGGTGTCATCAGAGCCCTCCAGGAAGCCGGTGTCCCCTTCGATTTCGTCGGCGGCTCGAGCATGGGCGCCATCATTGCCGCAGGCGTCGCCATGGGCTGGGACAACAAGGAACTATCCCGGCGCGTTCGCCACGCCTTTGTCGATGCTAACCCCTTGTCCGACTTCACGCTGCCGCTGGTTGCTGTTCTGCGTGGCAAGAAGGTCTCCAAACTTTTGCGCGAGCACTTCGGCGACGTGAATATCGAAGATCTCAGCCGCATGTATTTTTGTGTCTCTTCAAATCTGACACTGGGCCGCGCCCACATCCATAAGGAAGGCCAGCTCTGGAAAGCCCTCAGGGCGACCGTCGCAATTCCGGGTCTGCTTCCTCCGGTGGTCCACGAGAAAAACCTCCTCGTCGACGGGGGCTTGATGAACAACATGCCCGTCGACATCATGGCGACATTTGCCCAAGGCCCGGTCATTGGCATTGACGTCGCGGGCGACGAAGCGCTGGTCGCCGAAGGCGAGGACTTTAGCGACCAGCCATGGCTGTCGCTGTTCCGCCAGCAACTGAAGGGTGCGCCATCGATCGTCTCGATCCTCATGCGCTCCGGCACTGTGGGCAACGAAGTCCAGCGCCGCCAGGCGCGCGAACAAGCCGACCTTCTGTTTGATCCTCCTCTCCCAGGTTTGGGATTGCGCTCATGGCACGCTTTTGACGAAGCCATCGAAGCAGGCTACGTCCACGCCCTGCAAGTCATGGAAGAGCGCGGCCTTGAATGTCTTGGCTCAACTCCACGACAACCCGCCATCGAACCGCTTCAGCCTTGCGCGAATGACGCCAGCGCCGCCTTCGCAATGTCACCTCCCCACTCTTGAACAAAATGGCCGCCGTCGGCAATTTCAAGTGGCGCAGGGCATCCTCGAATGGTTGTCCGCAGTTCAGCCATCACCGGCCCTCCCAGAACCGGATCTTTCATGCCCACGGCCATAAAGCTCTGCCCCTGCCACTCGTGCGCCCACCAGCGGGCCGCCCGCTTCGAAAGCTCGGCGCCCTCCATATCAGGTGACACCATGACAAGCTCTGGAAAGCGGCGGACCCCTGCCTGGTAACGCGTATCGGGAAACGGTGCTCCGTAGGCCGCGGCCTCCGCAGCGCTTAACACTGACGTTCCGCGCTTCATCAGCGCCGCGACATCAAAGTCCGGATTGGCTTTGACATAGGCCTTCCAGCCATCGAAGCCGGGCCCAGGGCTCGCGCCCACGGCCAACGTTGTATTCATCACCAGCAGGCGTGAAAACCTCTCAGGCATATCCATCGGCAAGGTCAGTCCAAGCAGCCCACCCCAATCCTGCACCACCAGCGTGATATTGCGCAGGTCAAGCCGTTCGATGAACCGGCACAACATGGAACGGTGAAAATGAAATGTATAAACAGCCCCTGCCACCGGCTTGTCCGAACGGCCAAAGCCAAAAAAATCCGGCGCCACGACCCGGCCACCTCCGGCCAGAAAATGCGGAATCATTTTACGATAGAGGTAGGCCCAGCTGGGCTCCCCGTGCAGGCACAAAAACGTTTGCAGGCCCTGCGCCTTCACGGGCCGCTCGTCGACAAAATGCAGCCGCAGCCCCTCATAGCCTGCAAGGTCTTCGATATAGTGCGGCCGGTAATCGTAGCCGGGAAGTGCCTGGAACCGCTCTTCTTGTGTACGAAGTGCTTCAATGTGTGCGGACATAGCGTTCCTCGCCCTTGTGGATATCGGTTTGGCTTACCCCCGAACAAACCTCTCGCCAAGCCTGCCTCGAAAGCGATAACGTACATGGGAACGCTATTGTTTCAAAATCTCTGGGAGACTTTTCATGCGCGATGCAGTGATCGTATCGACGGCGCGAACCGGACTGGCAAAGTCGTTTCGCGGCGGCTTCAACAACACGCATGGCGCGGCGATGGCCGGCCACGCCGTCAAGCACGCGATCCAGCGCGCCAGGATCGAACCGGGGGACGTCGAAGACGTCATCATGGGCTGCGGCTTGCCGGAAGGCGCCACCGGCCAGAACATCGGACGGCTTGCCGCGATCTGGGCCGGCTGCCCCGTCACCACCTCGGGCACCACCATCAACCGCTTCTGCTCGTCCGGCCTGCAAGCGATCGCTGTCGCGGCCGGACGCATCATCAACGAAGGTGTCCCCATCGCCATTGGAGCCGGGGTCGAGTCGATCTCTCTCGTCCAGGCCAATCTCAACGTCAACCGCATCACCGAAGAAAAATTGATGCAGTCCTATCCGGCGCTCTGGATGCCGATGATCGATACCGCCGACATAGTCGCCGCCCGTTACAACATCACCCGCGAACGCCAGGACCGCTTTTCTCACGAAAGCCAGAAGCGCACCGCCGCCGCCCAGCAATCCGGAAAATTCGCCGACGAAATCGTCCCCATGGAAACCATCATGACGACGACAAACAAGGAAACCGGCGAGACAAAAAACGTCCCCTATACGGTCACAAAAGACGAGTGCAACCGCGCCGACACGACTTACGAAGCGCTTGCCGGCCTCAAACCCATCAAAGGCGGCGACAAGTTTGTGACCGCCGGCAACGCCAGCCAGTTGTCCGATGGCGCCTCGGCCTGCGTAGTGATGGAGTCCAAAGATGCCGCCAAGCGAAACCTCAAACCGCTCGGCATTTTCAAGGGCTTTGCCGTCGCCGGTTGCGAGCCCGATGAAATGGGCATCGGCCCCGTCTTCGCCGTGCCCCGCCTGCTGCAGCGCGCCGGCCTTAAGGTCAACGACATAGACCTGTGGGAGTTGAATGAAGCCTTCGCCAGCCAGGTGCTCTACTGCATGGATCGCCTCGACGTGCCCCACGAAAAACTGAACGTCAACGGTGGTTCCATTTCGATCGGCCATCCATTCGGCATGACGGGCGCCAGACTCGTCGGCCACGCCTTGCTCGAGGGGCGAAGGCGCAAGGCCAAGAACATCGTCGTGACCATGTGCATCGGCGGCGGTATGGGCGCGGCTGGATTGTTTGAGGTTGTCCACTAATGCGGCGCCTTCGTTTTGCCATCGTAGCACTGGCATTGCTGTCCCTTGCGGCTTGCGAACAGGGTCTCTTGCGCGGCCCACCGCGGGTCGAGGCCCCGATCAGCTACGGTCCCCAAACAGAGCGCCAGATCGAAGTCTCCCTTCAGCGCTACCGATCGCTGGTGCTGGCGATGGATGCCAAGGCAGTGTCTGAAATGTATGCACCCGATGGCGTGTGGGAGCGTCAAAGCGGCCCGCTTGTGGGCCGCAACGCCATCCGCCAGGCCTTGGAAAACACCGGCGGCGTTCAGGTGCAGTCGATCGAGATGACCACCTCCTACATTTCCTACAATGGCCCGGCCGTTGTGCACACCGGCGACTTCCAGCAAACCGCGAAACTTCCCAACGGCAAGATCGTCAGCGCCGCCGGCCGCTTCGAAGCCACCTGGCTCCGCAGCGACAGCGGTATCTGGTGGATCAAGCGCATGCTCACCCGGCCCAACGCCAAACCGCCGGGCAACTGACGCAGACGCGGAGCGATCAAGCCGGCACCAATTTCCAAAACCCAAAAAGTGACACTCCAAACGTAAAATTGCACCAAAAAAACCGCGGTGATCAGCGGAATTTCACAAACGAAAGTGACACTTTTGTGCAGGATTTGACCGCATCACCTAATTCATTTCACCGTTCATAAATATAACAGAAGCCGAGAGAAGAACAAATTTAGAACAAAAAAATTCCTGTCAACCTTCAGTTTTGACGGCACCATAGCAGGGCATCCATCACTTCCACCGCACACGTTCAGCTGAAAGCACCAATGCCCACAACTGATCCGTGGGGGTGTGTGTGTCTCTTCATTTTGCATGCAGATATACATATAAGCTGTTTCGGACTACAAAAACCCATGAAATTGCTGGGGTTTTTACCGCGCACATATCTGCAAGCTTATCTGCATAACACCTGCATCTGCATGAGACACAACCCTAAGCCTTCATCAGCTCCATCACTCACAACCTCCAAGCCTCGTTTTTTCTTTTCGCGCCTGCAGTGGGTGTTCACGGCCGGGCGCGAGCGGAAGGGCTTGCCCGCGATAAATCTTCGCGCGGGCGCACGCGCGCGGGACGCGCGTGGCATATTCACGATGGCAAGCGGCGGTGTACGAAGAATAATTATCTGCACGCGCTTAAAGAACGTATATAGAACTAAATAACAGCCGTCAAGGGCGTTTGAGTTTGGCGCGCTGGTGAGCATATCTTGTGGTGGTCATGCGGCTTTGCACTAAAATTAACTGACACCCCAAATATCTGCTACATCTGCTACATCGTTGATTCCAAAGGGGATGTGCTGCTACAAATCTGCTACAAGCTGCTACATCCTCAATTTGCTGCCGCCGGTTTTTCGCAGATGAAGCTCGCAGATGAAGCTCAGTGCGCAAGTGTCGAGTCAACCGCCCTGGCCACCGATTAGAACAATAGACGAACATTTCTATTTTGCGGAATGGCACATTTCGTCGCAGACTGGGGAGGCATAACTGGGTGACCAGGGCGCAAAAAATACGCCCGCGAAAGCCTTTTGCATCTTCCGTGTCAACGACTAATGATAGTGGGTACTAAGCTCGCGTCACCCCCACGCTATTGGAGACCAGCACCATGACCTCATCCGCCGCCCGTGCAGGCTTCGCGCCCGGTCGCCTCGACCGCATCGCCGATCACCTCAGTCGGGCTTACATCGACATCGGAAAGATCGCAGGGTGCCAGATTGCAGTATCGCGGCACGGCCACCTTGCTTACTTCAAGTCGCTGGGCCAGATGGACCGCGAGCGCGCCAGGCCGATGCGCGACGATACGATCTTCCGCATCGCCTCGATGACCAAGCCCATCACCTCCGTCGCTCTGATGACATTGTACGAGCGCGGGCACTTTCAATTGAACGATCCCGTCCACCGCTTCATCCCCTCATGGCGCGATCATCGTGTCTGGGTCTCGGGCGAAGGAGACAGCATAGTAACCGAGCGTCCCAGCCGCCCGCTCAGCATGCGCGACATGTTGTGCCATACCGGCGGGCTGACCTACGGCGCGCAGCTTGAAAGCTTGGGCATGCCCGTCGATCAGCACCCGGTGGGCAAGGCCTATGCCCAGCAGGCGCTGAAGGGCATCGACGGTGAGACCCGCGACAGCTTTCTGCAGAAACTTTCACGCGTGCCGTTGCGTTATCAGCCCGGCGAGCGCTGGCTCTACTCCTATTCGACCGATGTCTGCGGCGCGTTGGTTGAAATCATTTCTGGCAAAAGCCTCGACAAATTCCTGGCCGACGAAATCTTCGAGCCCTTGAAAATGAAGGACACCGCCTTCACCTTGCCGCGCGAGAAGCTTGATCGCTTCGCTGCCAATTATCGCCGCGCGGCCGACAAGAGCCTGAAGCTGTTGGGCGACAACGAGAAGAGCGAGTATTTGAAGCCGCGCGAATTCTATTCCGGCGGTGGCGGCCTGGTCAGCACAATGGCCGATTATTTGCGTTTTTGCGACATGTTGCGACGCGGCGGCGAACTCGAAGGGGCGCGCATACTGGGCCCGCGCACGATCGAACTGATGCGCCGCAATCACTTGAAGGACAATCGCGACCTCACGCAAATGGCGATCGGCGGCTTTTCCGAAACCGCGAACGAAGGCGTAGGTTTTGGGCTGGGCTTTGCTTGCACGCTCGACAGCGTCACCTCCGGCTCGATCGTGGGTAGCGACTGGTACTGGGGCGGCGCCTACTCGACCATCTTCTGGGTCGACGCGAAGGAAGACCTCGCCGTTGTCTTCATGACCCAACTGATGCCGTCAGCCACGTTCAATTTCCGGGGGCAGCTGAAGAGTCTCGTTTACGCGGCGATCGAGGATTGAGGGCATACCAACGATCAAGATTTCCAATATCTCGTGTTTGCGCCTTCCGTGTCACTAACCAATGATAGGGGGTACTATCGCCGCGCGTTCTTGGCCGCCGCGTCTTCAAGTCCCGCACGCAAAAGCGTCTGCGCCGCCCACAGCAACACCTCCTGCGCTTCGGCGTCGTCCAGCCGGCAAACATCTTTCATGATGACCATGACCTCAGTGCCGCCCGTCAGCGCCAGCGCGGCCTGCAGGCGCCGCCATCGCGCCTTCGTCATGTCCCGGCGCGCAGGCTCGAGCACGCGATCGAGCCAGCGCATGCGCCGCCCCTCGCGAATCGCAGGTGCTTTCGCCTCGTCGCCGCGAGATGCGAACCACGTATCAAGGTAGACTTTCAGCGCCATACGCATACGCGCTTCCTCGGCGAAAGTGATCGCATTGAACTTTCCAACGAATGCCAGCAAGCGCGCTTCGCTGTCATCACCCGCGAGCGCCTGGATCAACACTTCCACCGGCGCATAGGCAGGTGTGACGCCCGCGATCTCGATGTGCAAGGCTTCGGGCGTTGGAAAATAGCGATAGGCCGTGGCGCGCGACACCTTCGCTGCTTCCGCTGCAGTAGCGACGGTGGGCTCGACGCCGCCAGCTAACAACCGCGCCGCAGCTTCGACAATGGCCGCGCGCGTGCGCTGCTTTTGGTTGGCACGAGGGTCGTGCGGTGCGGTCATCGGGTCAGCTCAGCTTCACGCCAAGCTGGCGTTGAATCGCGGCAAGATCACACCACGCTTGCTCTCGCGCAATCTTGCCGTTTTTGAACTCGAAGATGTGCAACAAACGGAAGCTCACCTTCCCACTCTTGCCGTCGCACAGGAACGCGCGCCCATCCGAAATCTGACCATGCCACATCGTCTCGTCGACAACAAAATCTTCGCCGTAATAGCGCTTGAGCGGCGTCACGCCTTCCCCCTTCACCGACGCGAACAGCATTGCGTAATAATCGCGCACCTGCGCCTTTTCGTGCTGCACGCCAACCGGGGAGGGCACCACTTCGTGCTCGACCTCGTCTGCAAGGCTTGCCATCACGCCATCAAGATTGTCAGCGGCTTCAAAACCGAAATGATCGTTGATGGCCTTGTCCATCTCTCCCCGATTCGTTCTCATCGCGCTCTCCCATAAAACAGAAACCTCTTAATGAGGCAAATGTATCATAAAGAATCAGTTGTCGTATGTCAAGGGGCCTACCCTCACCAACCTCACCCCAGGCCAAACGCGCTTTTGATCCCGTCGATGGTGAACTGGGCCGCCAGTGCCGCGAGGAGGATCCCGAATACTTTCGTCACAATCGCGGCAAGCGTAGCGCTCATCAGGTGGCTCATGCGCGAAGCCAGCAGAAACACAGCCAGCGTCAACGCCAGGTTGACCGCAATCCCGGCAAGGATCGCGCCCCGTGCCGCCCACTCCACGTGCTGTGCGAACAGCAGCATCACCGAGGCAATCGAGCCCGGCCCCGCGATCAGCGGGATGGCCAAAGGAAACACGGAAATATCCTCGTGTTCACCGGGATGGGAGCGGCGCTCTTCCAGTACTTTCTCGTTCCGCGCCTCACGTCGCCGTGTGCGCGTCTCGAACAGCATGTCGAGCGCGATCAGGAACAAGAGCAAGCCACCGGCGATACGAAATGCATCCAGGCTGACATGCAGCTTGTCCAGAACCCACTCACCGCCAAAGGCAAATCCGGACAGGATGAAAGTCGCCACCGCAATGCTTTTCCACGCCATGCGCCGCCGCCACGCCGGCGGCATGTCCTGTGTCAGCGACGCGAACATCGGCGTCACGCCTGGCGGGTCGATCACCACGAAGAACGTCACAAGCGAGGCAAGGAAAATCTCAAACATGCAGGGTCAATGCTCCTCGACGGTGCGGCGCAGGGTCCGCCGTTCCATAGAGGATTTCCTGATGGGGTTAAAGAGCCCCCTCTTGACTTTATTTCGGTAATTGCCTAAATAACGAAATATGAACCAGGTTTTCGAAGCTCTCGCCCATCCCGTACGCAGGGACATTTTGAAACTGCTGCGCAAGCGCGCGATGTGTGCGGGTGATATCGCGGAGCATTTTCCGATCGCCAAACCCACGCTCTCGGGCCATTTCACTGTTCTGAAAAACGCCGGCCTGGTCACCACGCAACGCCAGGGCACCACGATCATGTACCATCTGAATATGTCCGTCATGGAAGAAGCGCTGGGGGCCTTCATGGCTCTGGCCGGCACCAAAGGGAAGGAGCGTTAATCGCATGAACTATCGTCCGATGCTGATCGCAAATGGAGTGCTGATCGCAAGCATGGCGGGCTTATCGGCCTGGGCCTGGAACCAAATTCCCGACGGCGCTCAAATTCCCGTTCACTGGAACCTCGAGGGCCACATCGACAGGTTCGCTTCCAAATCAGAAGCTCTCGTGTTTTTCCCAGCCTTGACGCTACTGATCACGGCAATGATGTGGACGCTTCCACGCTTCGATCCGCGCCGTGCAAACCTGGAGGCAAGCGGCAAGTTCTGGAACGCCGCCACGATTTTGCTCGGCCTATTTCTGGCCTACCTCCATGTCCTGATAACGCTGGGAGCCCTGGGCCAGTCTGTCGATATGGCCAACGCCCTGATCCCGGGGCTTTGCGTTTTGATCGCGGGTTTGGGAAATTATCTCGGCAAGACGCGCTCCAACTGGTTCGGCGGTGTTCGCACCCCTTGGACCCTGTCCAGCGAATACGCGTGGGAAAAAACCCATCGCGTAACGGGGCGCCTGTTCGTGCTGTCGGGGCTTGTCACAATGATTGCGTGGTTCGTGCTCGGCGCCAAACTTTCGTTGTTCGTATTGATCGGCTCGGTGCTTGTTTCGGTGACGGCCGCCGTGGCTCTATCCTATTTCTACTGGCGCATTGACCCGGCCCGTCGCCTCGAATCTCATTGAACGTAATCCGCAAAAGAGGACTCACGCGAATCTCATCCGAAACAAAAAAACTTCGTCACCCCGTGCGCGGTGCAGCATGCTGCTCCGCAGACACGGGGCCCAAGCGAGGTGCGGTGGTTCCTGTCCAGGTGCAGTTTGTTTTGGAGCTCGAACCCCGGGTGGGTCCCGGATCTGCAGAGCGGCATTTCGCTTCGCTCCACACCGCACTGCGTCCGGGATGACGAGAATGTTTGGAGATTGACCTTCGCGGCTTTTCTACCTTCGCGCGCAATCGCGTGAAACTCTTCCTAAAGCGCCTTCTGCAAATAATACCGCTTGAACCCTGCCGGATAATCAAGCGTTCCAAAAACACTGAACCCAAGTTTCTCGTAGAACGGCCGCGCCTGAAACTCGAAGGTGTCGAGCGCTATCACGCTGCAGCCGCGCCGGCGCCCCTCTGCTTCCGCCGCTGCCATCAACGCCCGTCCATGCCCGCCCCGGCGATGCGCCTCGTCGATCCACAGCCACTTGATGAACAACAGCCCCGACCAAGCCAACGCGGAGATGCCGCCTTTAACCTCGCCATCATCGGTTTTCAGTGCGACAGCAAACTCTTCCCAGTGCGCTGGCGAAAACTGCGCATTATAGACGTCGAGCCCCTTGTCGATGACACTGAGTGTGTCTTTAGCAGGCGGCGCCTCAATGCTGATGGAAAGCTTTGTCATGCCTCCTTGCTCACGCGTACCAAGAGCTTTCCGGTATTTCCACCGGTAAACAATTTGCCCAGCGTCGTCACCGCGTTCTCAAGCCCCTCCGCCACATCGACCCGGTCCTTCACCTTGCCCGCCAGCACCCACTGCGCCATCTGCATCGCAAACTCGTCGAAGCGGTGGATATAGTCGATGATAATGAAGCCCTCAACCCGGGCGCGCTTCATCAGGATGTTGGTGAAATTATAGGGACCTGGCACCGGGCCCGTCGCATTGTACTGCGAGATCAGACCGCACAGCACGATGCGTGCTTTCAGATTGATGTTGGCGAGAACAGCATCCAGAATCGTACCGCCCGCATTCTCAAAATCGATGTCGATGCCTTGTGGACATTCACGTTTCAAGGCGCTCGCCACATCTTCTTTCTTGTAATTGATGCAGGCATCGAAACCTAGATCCTTGACCACATAACGGCACTTGTCGTCCGAGCCCGCAATGCCCACAACCCGGCAACCTTTGAGCTTTGCAATCTGCCCGGCGATCTGGCCCACGGCGCCAGCCGCCGCAGAAACCACAACCGTCTCGCCTGCCTTGGGTTGCCCAAGATCAAGCAGACCGAAATAGGCGGTAGCCCCCGTAAACCCCAGCGCACTCATATACGACGTCATCGGCACGCCCGGCAGCTTGGGCAGTTTGCGCGACGCGAAGGGTCCACTCGTCGCGCCCAGCGAATAATCCTGCCAGCCGCCCATGCCGGGCATGGCGATGTCGCCAACCTCAAATCCCGGCGCGTTTGACTGTTCGACAATGCCGATCGTTCCGCCGCGCATCACATCGCCGATCACAACCGGCGGCATGTATTGCTCCATATCGCTCATCCAGATGCGGTTTGTCGGATCGAGCGACAGATAGACATTGCGCACCAGAATTTCGCCGGGTCCCGGCACCGGCTTGGGCGCCTCGCTCAATTCCAGATCGCCAGGCTTGATCTCGCCCACGGGCCGGTGTTTCAGCCGCCACTGCCGGTTCGAATTGCGCATTTCGTTGAGTTCCTTCTGTTCACACTCGCGCGAGCGCCGCGCATTAAGCCTCTTGAGACACTCGCTGTCCCATTGTTACTCCGCTATATAACCTGAATTCAAAGCGGTGTGGGGAGCGGCATTGACGTCAGTTTTAACACGATTGTTGACGGCGCTCACCCTCGCGGCAGCAATGGGCGCGAGCGTTGCGAGGGCCGCAGATGTGGCCACGACGCCGCGCGTCGAGGCGCGCCTGGTCTCGGAAGTCATAGGCATTCCCGCAGCAGGCGGCACGATCTCTTTCGCACTCCATCAGCGCATGCAGCCCCAGTGGCACACCTATTGGCGCAATCCCGGCGAGTCCGGCGAGCCGACAACCTTGTCGTGGACCCTTCCACCCGGATTTGTCGCCTCGGATATCAAGTGGCCGCATCCCGAACGCATCCCGTTCGGTGAGCTCGCCAACTATGGCTTTTCGGAGCAAATCCTCCTGCGCTCGGAAGTGACTGTACCCGCCGGATTGCGCCCCGGCGACATCGTCACGGTCAAGGTCGATGCCGCTTGGCTGGTATGCAAGGACATTTGCGTACCCGAGCAAGCCTCCCTCGACCTCACGCTTCCTGTAGTCGCGACTGATCCGGCGCCCAACCCCGAATGGCGCCAGGCCTTCGCAGCATCCCGCGCCCGTGAACCGTCGTCGTCCGCACCGTTTGAGACGCGCTTCTCTCTGGGTGGTGAAGCGGTAACTCTGTATTTTGTTCCCACACAGGACCTAATGGAGCGTGGGCTTCGCGCTCAGTTTTTTCCCTACACCAAAGGACTGATCAAAGCCTCCGCGCTGCAAGTCTCAGAACCACGTGGCGCCGGCTTCGCCATTGCTGTGCCGCCAGGCTGGCGGCTGCGCGACGTCGAACGCCGTGGCGAGATCGACAAGATCGACGGCGTCTTGGTGCTCGCCGGTGGGAAGTCATACGAAGTCTCCCTGCAACGCGGCGGCGTACCGGCATCGCCCACAGCCGCTGCATCCCAGATGCCGCTGGTGCAAGCGATCCTGTTTGCAATTCTGGGCGGTCTCATTCTGAATTTGATGCCCTGTGTGTTTCCCATCCTGTCGATGAAGGCTCTCGCACTCGTAAAGTCGGGTCACACCGAACGCCCATGGATTGACGGCATTGCTTATCTGCTGGGCGTCATGACGACTTTTGCGGGGCTCGCAGGCGCATTGTTATGGCTGCGCAGTACCGGTGAAGACGCCGGTTGGGGCTTCCAGTTGCAATCGCCGCTTTCGGTCGCGGTCCTCGCCTATGTCTTGGCCCTGATCGGTTTCAATCTATCCGGCCTGTTTCAGTTCGGCTCCTCGCTTCAAGGTGCAGGCGAAGGGCTTTCGCGTCAGGGCGGACTGATCGGCACGTTCTTCACCGGCGTGCTCGCCGTCGTCGTCGCGGCCCCTTGCACGGCACCCTTCATGGGCGCTGCCATGAGCTACGCCTTCACCCAACCGGCGGCGATCACCATCGCAATTTTTCTCGCCTTGGGTTTCGGATTGGCCTTGCCCTGGGTGGTGTTCAGTTTTAGCCCGGCCCTCATTCGCCTGTTGCCAAAACCCGGCGCCTGGATGGAACGCTTCAAGCAGTTCCTCGCGTTCCCGATGTATGGCGCTGCAGTTTGGCTTGTGTGGGTTCTCTCGCAACAAGTCTCACCGGAAGGCTTGTTCCGCGTGATGATCGGTATCGTTTGCTTGGCGCTTGCGGCGTGGGCCTTTGGCATGGCGCAAACCAGGCGATCAGCGGCCAGTGGCATCCTCTTTGTCATTGCCTTCGCAGCCGCAATTGCGCTCGTCACGGTGCCGCTTGAAGGAAAGAAAACCGAATTCGAACCGGCGGCCGTGGGCGGACTGGCACAACCCTACACAGCCGCGCGCCTGGCCGGCTTCCGTGCGCAGGGAAAGCCGGTGTTCGTAAATCTGACAGCGGCATGGTGCGTCAGCTGTTTGTATAATGAAAAAGTAGCGCTCGCCTCTCCCAAAGTGCTCGCCGCCTTCAAGTCGGCAAACACCACCTACCTGGTTGGCGACTGGACAAATCAAAACCCCGAAATCAGCAGCCTGCTCAGGCAGCACGCCCGCGACGGCGTCCCGCTCTATTTGTATTATCCTGCAGGCGGGCTTGAGCCGGAGATCTTGCCGCAAATTCTGACGGAATCGCTTATGCTTAAAACACTGGGAACCAGCAAATGACACGCACGATTTTCGCAATCATCGCACTGTTGGGCCTTTCGCTGCAAAGCGCGAGGGCCGAGCCAAGCATCGGTCAACTGGCGCCGGCGTTCACGGCGATCGACTCAAACGGCAAGTCGCGCTCCCTCAGCGACTTCGCCGGAAAAACAGTCATCCTGGAATGGACGAACGACGGCTGCCCCTACGTGAAGAAACACTACAATTCCGGCAACATGCAGAAACTGCAGCAGGAGCTGACATCGAAGGGTGCCGTTTGGCTCTCCATCATTTCGTCCGCACCTGGAAAGCAGGGTCACGTCAATGGCGCTGGGGCCAACCAATTAAGTGCCTCACGCAGCGCCAATCCAACTGCCGTGCTGCTCGATCCCACCGGCATGATCGGCCGTGCTTACGACGCCCAAACGACCCCACATATGTTCGTCATCGATAAAACGGGAAAGCTTCGCTACATGGGCGCAATTGATGATCAACCCTCGACCGATACAGCTACAATTGCCACAGCGCGCAACTACGTCCGCGAAGCCTTTGCCGCCGTCAGAGTGGGTCATGTAGTCAAAGAGAAGGCCACAGATGCTTATGGGTGCAGCGTGAAATATTGAGTTCCGGATCAGGAAAAGTCACGTAACCTGTTGAAATAACGACAATAAATTACCCACGCCATTTTCTTTCGCGCCCCCTTGACCTTAACAGCGCCAGTCCCTAAATCCTAACCCGCGCATTAGCACTCGTCTGTGGTGAGTGCTAACAGCCGTCAATTTTCAAACCGTTTGACCAATAACAGGAGAGAACCTCATGAAGTTCCGTCCGCTCGGCGACCGTGTGGTTGTGAAGCGCGTGCAAGAAGAAACCAAGACCTCCGGTGGAATCATCATTCCCGATACCGCGCAGGAAAAGCCGCAAGAAGGTGAAATCGTCGCCGTTGGCCCAGGTGGCCGCGACGAACGGGGCGAGCGTATCGCTCCAGAAGTGAAGACCGGCGACCGCATCCTGTTCGGCAAGTGGTCCGGTACCGAAGTGAAGGTTGACGGGCAAGACCTGTTGATCATGAAAGAATCCGACATCATGGGCGTGCTCGAAGGCGCGAAGAGCCTGTCGAAGAAAGCGGCGTAAGCCGGTTTTTTTATTGCTCTGAACTCTCAGCACCCCGACAAAAAAGGAATTGAATTCACATGGCAGCGAAGGAAGTAAAATTTCATTCGGATGCGCGCAACCGGTTACTCCGTGGCGTTGACATCCTGGCCGATGCGGTCAAGGTAACGCTTGGTCCGAAAGGCCGTAACGTCGTCATCGACAAATCGTTCGGCGCCCCGCGCTCGACGAAAGACGGCGTCACCGTCGCCAAGGAAATCGAACTTTCCGATAAGTTCGAAAACATGGGCGCGCAAATGGTGCGCGAAGTAGCCCAGAAGACCAACGACACTGCCGGCGACGGCACGACAACGGCAACCGTTCTGGCCCAGGCGATCGTTCGCGAAGGCATGAAGTCGGTGGCCGCCGGCATGAACCCGATGGACCTCAAGCGCGGCGTCGCGTTGGCGGTCGAAGCGGTTGTCGCCGACCTCAAGAAGCGCTCAAAGAAGGTCAAGTCGAACGACGAAATCGCCCAAGTCGGCACGATTTCGGCGAACGGCGACGTCGCCGTCGGCAAAATGATCGCCGAAGCGATGGCCAAAGTCGGCAACGAAGGCGTGATCACGGTTGAAGAAGCCAAAAGCCTCGACACCGAGCTAGAAGTCGTTGAAGGCATGCAGTTTGATCGCGGCTATATCTCGCCGTATTTCGTCACCAACGCTGAAAAGATGGTGGCCGATCTCGACGAACCGTACATTCTCATCCACGAGAAGAAGTTGTCGAGCTTGCAGCCGATGTTACCGATCCTTGAAACGATCGTCCAAACCGGCCGCCCGCTCCTCATCATCGCCGAAGAAGTCGAAGGCGAAGCCTTGGCGACCCTCGTGGTCAACAAGCTGCGCGGCGGCTTGAAGGTCGCAGCCGTCAAGGCGCCTGGCTTCGGAGATCGCCGCAAGGCGATGCTCGAAGACATCGCCATCGTCACCAACGGTGAACTGATCTCCGAAGAACTCGGCATCAAGCTTGAGAACGTCAAGATCGGTCAGCTTGGCCAGGCCAAGAAAGTCCGCATCACGAAGGACGACACCACGGTCATCGACGGTTCGGGCAAGAAGAAAGACATCCAGGACCGCGTTGCCCAGATCAAGGCGCAGATCGAAGACACGACCTCCGACTACGACAAGGAAAAGCTGCAAGAACGTCTCGCGAAACTCGCGGGCGGCGTTGCGGTTATCCGCGTCGGCGGCGCGACGGAAATCGAAGTGAAGGAAAAGAAGGACCGCGTCGACGACGCGCTGAACGCGACGCGTGCAGCCGTTGAAGAAGGCATCGTCCCGGGCGGCGGTGTTGCGTTGCTCTATGCTTCGAAGTGCCTGGCAAACCTGAAGGGTGACAACGACGATCAGACGGCGGGCGTCAATATCGTCCGCAAGGCGATCCAGTCTCCGATCCGTCAAATCCTCGAGAACGCTGGCGTTGAGGCCTCTCCGGTCGTCAACAAGCTTCTCGAAGGCAAGTCGTCAACGGCAGGTTTCGACGCGCAACGCGAAGAGTATGTCGACATGATCGACGCCGGCATAATCGACCCGACCAAGGTCGTGCGCACGGCGCTTCAAGACGCAGCCTCGGTCGCAGGCCTCCTGATCACCACCGAAGCAATGATCGCCGAAAAGCCCGACAACAAAAAGGGCGGCGGCATGGGCGGCGGCATGGGCGGCATGGGCGGAATGGACATGGACATGTAAGGCGCTTGCGAGGGGCCTCCACGCGCCTCGCAATGCCTTTGCTCCGCACAAGCGGGCACTGACCATCGTCAGGAAAAATACGAGAGGCCCCGGAGGGAACGCCGGGGCCTCTTTTGCGTTTGCATCAAAGGGGCACAGGGAGTTTGCACCGGATGCGCGTCTTTATGGTTGCGGCCGCAGTCGTTAACCTCATTGCTGCGGCGCCGTGCTGGGCAGACGGTCCGTTCGCAAGTGCTACGCCCGAGCCCTATGCCCTGAGCAACACGCAAGTGCACACCATGCACTCCACTGAAACAGGCGCCGATTACCAACTCCTCATAGCAACGCCGCAAGACTATCAGACGGCCGGAAAAAAATACCCCGTCGTCTACTTGCTGGACGCGGAATATTCCTTTGCCCTAACGCGCAATGTTGTGAAGCACTTTGTTGACCGCAACAAGCTCCCCGAGATGATTCTCGTCGCCATTGCCTATCCCGGCGGCGGCGATGACATGGAAACGTATAAGCGCAATCGCAAACGCGACTACACGCCCAGCTTCCAGCCGGTTTCAACCGCGGAGGATGCAGATGAAGAACAGGAGCAAGGCGGCGCTGTGCGCTTCCGCAATTTCATCGCCGACAATGTAATTCCCTACGTCGCGTCGAAGTTTCCGGCCTCCGCCGACCGGACATTCGTTGGTCACTCCTTTGGCGGACTTTTCGGAACCTATGTTCTACTCACCGAGCCCGAGCTGTTTAAGCGTTACGTCATTGTCAGCCCGTCGCTATGGTTCAACAACCGCATGATCTTGCGCGTCGAGAAGCAGACCGCCGCGCGACGCCAGGTCGACCGCCGGGTCGAACGTCGCGTATTTTTCGCGATAGGTTCGTTGGAAACGCGCGCAGAAGTTGGCGCCCCGATGGTCGATGAGTTGAAGCAATTTTACCGTAAGCTTGCGGCGCGTCCCGAACCCGGGCTTGAGATGTCGCTGCGTGTGTATCTTGATGAGAACCACTCCAGCATTTTTCCTAGCGCCATCACCGGCGGATTGCTCGCCGTTTTTCCGCCGCCCGAATCCTAGCCTGCTGCCCCGCCGGATGCTATGTTGAGCTGCTCTTTCAAGGGTCATCATGCGTCGCATTATTCTCCTGGTGCTCACCGTCATCGTGTCCATCGTAGTCCGGGCGCCGCTGGCGGCGGCCAAACCGTACGCGATCCCCAACACCCAGGAGCAGCACATCCGCTCGAAATTCACCGGCGCCGGCTATCGGCTGTTCATCAGTCTGCCCGACGGCTACTCTACGTCCGGTAAATCCTATCCCGTCGTCTACATGCTCGACGCCGACTACTCATTTGCCCTCGTGCGCAACGTCGTCCAGCACTTCGTCGAGCGCCAGGATCTGCCGCCGCTGATCCTCGTGGCGATTGCCTATCCCGGCGCCGCCTCGAGCCGCGAGGTCTATCGTATGAACCGCACGCGCGACTACACGCCTGTCTACGCTCCCGATGGTGGCTATGGCGCGGAGTATCAAAAAGTCTCTGGCGGTGCGGCCAGGTTCCGCGCCTTCTTTGCCCGTGAACTCACACCCTACATCGAACGACGCTACCGCGCATCGCCTTCAGACCGCACGATCATCGGCCACTCCTACGGTGGCCTGTTTGCAACTTATGTCTTACTGACCGAGCCTGAACTCTTCAGGCGCTACATCGCCGTCAGCCCCTCGCTCTGGTACGCCAACCGCATCGCCCTCACGATGGCAGACGACACCGCCGATACCATGATCAAACCGGGCACTCGCGCCTTCTTTGCCGTGGGCGCACTCGAAAATTCAAACATGATCGACGATTTGAACGAACTCGTGAGAAAACTGCGCCGCAGAGATCCGGCAAGGCTGCAAATGAGCCAGCAAATCTTCGAAAAAGAGCGCCACAACAGCGTATTTCCAGGCGCCGTCACCCGCGGCTTACTAACGGTATTTGCGCCCTCGACCGATTGAATGCTCATGCACCTCGACGGCACCATCCCAATCGCGCTAAACACTGAAAGTCTGAGCAGTCTGAACAAGGCGCCCGCCAATGGACTACGGCAGTTACTTGCGGCTCGACCAGCTGCTCTCCAGTCAGCATATGGAAAGCGTCAAGCATGGTAAGCCCGCGCACGACGAAATGCTCTTTATCGTCATCCACCAAACGTACGAGCTTTGGTTCAAGCAAATCCTGTTTGAGCTCGATCTGATCCAGGAAATATTTGGCGGTCCGATGGTCGATGACGCGGAACTCAGCCGCGCCGTCAATGCCGCGGAACGCATCGTCAGGATCGAGCAGCTTCTCGTCTCCCAGATCGACATTCTCGAAACCATGACACCGATGGATTTCCTCGAGTTTCGGAATCTGCTGATTCCGGGCTCCGGCTTCCAGAGTGAACAGTTCCGGACCCTTGAAATTCGCCTGGGCTTGAAGCGCGAGGCCAGGCTCGCCTTCAACGACCAGAGCTATGACGCCAATCTTCCGGGTGACGCGCGAGCCCGGGTAACGGCACTCGAATCAAAACCAACGCTGCGTGATCAGATCGACGCGTGGCTGTCACGCACGCCGTTTGTCGATATTGCAGGTTTCCGTTTCCGCGACGCCTACGCCAAGGCGCTTGACACCATGCTGTCCCACGACATGGGCCAAATCCGTTCGCATCCGCACCTCTCGCAAGCCGAGAAAGACGTACAAATCGCCTCACTGCAGAAATCACGCGCCATGTTCGACGGGCTGCTCGACGATGCGCGCTATGCCGAGCTGCACCGTCAAGGAGACTGGACATTGTCGCGTCACGCCTTGCAGGCGGCTTTATTCCTGTTCCTCTATCACGATGAACCCGCGGCGCACGCGGGCTTTCGTATGCTGAAGGCCCTGATGGACATCGACGAGACGTTGGCGCTCTGGCGCATGCGCCATGCCCTTATGGTATCGCGAATGCTGGGCCGGAAAGTGGGAACTGGTGGTTCTTCCGGCCACGAATATCTGCGCGCTACCGCCGACAAGCATCGCGCCTATAATGATCTGTTTGCCATCGCGACCTTTTTGATCCCGCGTTCGGTCTTGCCGCCTTTGCCCGACGAGGTGCGCAAATCCATGCGCTATCGTTACGAGAAATGAGCCGGTGACCTACAAGCAGCATTTTTCGCGATCAACCGGGCGCCAGGGTGCGCCACTGCACTTTGCGGCGCACAGCCATCATCCATGGCCTGATGTCACCCATGAGGCGCAACAGGAGTACTGGCACGATTCCGCAAACCTGCTCGACAGGAAATGGAGCAAGATTTTCGCCGAAACGATTCCCCAGGCCCAGGCTCATATCGCAAGGCAGCTGTCGCTCGCCGATCCCAACACAATCGCGTTCGCCCCCAATACGCACATACTGCTCCAGCGGTTGTTGTCGGCCACGCATGGATTGCCCAAGCACAACATCCTGACGACGGACAGCGAGTTCCACTCTTTCACCCGTCAAATGGCGCGTCTTGAAGAAGACGAACTCGTCAATGTGGTGCGCGTCCCGGTCGAACCCTTCGCCTCATTCAAGCAGCGCTTCATGGCTGAGCTCAAGGCGCGCGACGACTGGGACATCGTTTGGCTGAGCCACGTTCTTTTCAATTCGGGCCAAATTGTCGCCGCAAGCGACTTGGATGACATCGTCGCTGCCATTGAAGACAAAAGTACTTTTGCCGTCATCGACGGTTATCACGCTTTCATGGCCATCCCGGTCGATCTGTCAAACCTTGGTTCTCGAATATTCTACATTGCCGGCGGTTACAAGTATGCGATGGCGGGCGAGGGCGTCTGCTTCATGCATTGCCCGAAGGGATACGGCGAACGCCCGCGCGACACCGGCTGGTTCGCCGAATTTGGATCTCTCGAAAAAGCACGCGGCAAACAGGTGGGCTACGCCACCGACGCCAGCCGCTTCGCCGGCGCGACCTTCGATCCGTCCGGACTTTACCGCTTCAACGCCGTCATGAATTGGCTGCGCGGGACAAAGCTCGATGTGGAATTCATGCATGCGTATTGCAAAGCTTTGCAGCGCGCCTTCATCGAACAACTCGATGCGTCTCGCCTTAGTCTGAACGGCCAAAAGCTAGTCTCGCGGGATTTGACGACTCTAGGGCGCTTCCTGACTTTTAGAACCCCTGACGCGGCGCACATTGACGAAGAATTGTCCAAACAAAGCATTGTCGTCGACCACCGCGATGACCGCCTGCGGATTGGCTTTGGCATCTACCAGAACGAAGGGGATGTCACGCGGCTTGTCGATGCATGCCGTCGCATCCTTACATAGGCCGTGCCATCGTCAACATCATCAAGCACGTCGGCAAGCACGGCAACATCACCCAGCCTCGCGGCGGTATCCGACAGGGCAAAGGCGCTCGACCATCTGACACCGGAAAGTGAATGCTCCCTGATCTGAGGCGGGTGCCGTGCGCCAATCAGCCAATAGCCGCCATCGCGTGCGGGGCCCAGGACATATTGTTTCCGGCCCAGTTCAGTAAACGCGCGTGCGATGTGGGAAGCCGTCACACCGGGAATATCGCTTCCAACAATGACGGCAGGCCCAACGCCGGCGGAACGCAACACCCGCATCATGCGCAGCCCCAATTCACCGGGACCTTGGCCAACAACACGAACCCCGCTTGGCCAAAGGCCCTGCTCGCGCACGGCACTGTCGGGCGTCACCGCCAATACAATCTCAAATCGCCTATCATTTTTCAGGCGTCGCACGAGCCTGGCCAGCACAAAACGGTAAAATCTCAGCGTTGCCAACGCGCCTATGTCTCGCGCCAGTCGTGTCTTGACCGCGCCGTATCGCGGCGCGCGGGCAAACACGAAGACCAATTGCTTAGCCATAAAGTTTGGCAAGACGTTGTGGCGAGACGCCCAGGAAATACAGCGCCAGCAATGCAAGGTTCCGCAGAGGCCGCAACCAATAGCCGTCGCGCTGGTACCGGTCCGCTGAAGTCGTTGCCGTTGCCGGAAGCTCCACCAGGTTTTGCCGTCCGATTCGCCGAGCCATATCGACGTCTTCCATTATCGGAATGTCGAGATAACCGACAAGCGCATGGTAGTGTTTGCGCGACATCAATAGCCCTTGGTCGCCATACGGCAGCCCAAGCCGTCGTGCCCGCCAATTGGCCATCAGTTCAACACGTCGTGCCGCGTTGGAGGCATCGTCCAGCGCAAACGTAAAATGCGCAGCCTTCAGCGCCATGCTTTTGGACCTCATGAACGAGGTGACCGTCGTACTCCAAAACGGCTCCAGCGTTGTGTCTGCATGCAGGAACAACAGCCATCGGCCGCGCGCTTCTTTGGCCCCGGCCGACAATTGCGACCCTCGCCCGCGCGGTGCCACAATGACCTTCGCGCCCAGCGCCGCCGCGCGTGCAACGGTATCGTCATCGGACCCGCCGTCGACAACAATGATCTCCACCGCCATCGTCTCGCACGCTTCCTCAAGCGCGCCCAGCGTTTCGTGTAGCCGCGCCGCAGCGTTGAACGCCGGAATAACCACGCTGAGATCGATCACACGCCCTGCTGTCATCGGCGCATTTTGTGACACGGAAGTGTGAGGCGGGAAACCCGCGTCGTCGCGAAGTGGTGCATGAATGACTGACAAAACGCTCACGACGAATCACCAAAACCGGGCGCAACCATAACGCGTTGCAGGTGGCGAACTGAAAAAGACAGGTGAGCCCAATTTTGCTCTTGAATTATCAATCATTAAGTACTATCTAGTTCACACTAGCTGCAGAAAGCGGCTTTTGGAGGCCACAAATGGGCGAATTGATCGGCGCTTTGATCGCCATTCTTGTTTGGATACTTATCCTTCCAATTATTTTGCTGGCAGTACTGTTCGGCCTCGCACTGGCGGGCGTTGGACTGGCGTTGACGCTGGCCTTCACGGTGTTGGGCTTGGCCATTCAATTGGCATTCGCCCTGGCGCCATTCATCATCGTCTTTGGAATACTGTGGCTGATCTTCCGCCGCCCAACGGGCCGCGCAGCAGCGTCGCATTAAGCGCTTTCTTTCTCAGGGTTCATCGCTAGTGTGCCCCGCAAAACGGGGCACCTTCGATGAACTTTATGAGCGACAACGCCGCCGGTGCACCGCCTGAAATTATTGCAGCCCTCGCGCGCGCCAATGACGGCATGGCGGCAAGCTACGGCGGTGACACGGTCACGGCCCGCCTCACCGAAAAGCTATCGGCCTTCTTCGAAAAAGAAGTCGCGGTCTTTCCCGTTGCGACAGGCACGGCGGCCAACGCCCTCGCTCTCGCGACCCTGACCCCTCAATACGGCGCCGTCTTCTGTCACGAAGGCTCGCACATCCACGTCGATGAATGCGGCGCACCGGAATTCTACTCCGGCGCCAAGCTCGTCCCCCTGGCCGGAGCGCAAGGCAAAATCACCATCGCAGGTCTGAAATCCTCACTGGCCCAATTCATCCGCGGATATGTCCATCACGTCCAGCCGGCAACGATATCCATCACCCAGGCAACAGAGTTTGGCACCGTCTACACACCAGCCGAAGTCAGCGCATTGAGCCAGTTCGCGGTCCAGGAAAAACTGGCCCTCCACATGGACGGCGCCCGCTTTGCCAATGCCTTGGCTCACCTCAAATGCTCGCCCGCGGAAATCACTTGGAAGGCGGGCGTCGAGGCTCTGTCATTCGGCGCCACCAAGAACGGCGCCTTGGCTGCCGAGGCTGTGATCTTCTTCGACCCCGCCCGCGCCGCTGACATGGCCTATCGCCGCAAGAAAGCGGGCCACTTGCTCTCAAAGATGCGCTTTCTCTCGGCCCAGATTGAAGCCATGCTGGACAATGGCCTGTGGCTAAGGCTGGCAAGCAACGCCAATTCAATGGCGACCCGCTTGAGCGAGGGACTCAAAGCCATTCCAGGTTACACAATCGTTCAATCCGTCCAGTCCAACGAAGTGTTCGTCAAGGTGCCATCCGAAACCGCCATGAAATCTCTCGAAGACAAGGGCGCCAAATTCTACCTCTGGGAGCCCATCACCGATGGCCGCCCCCTGATCCGCCTTGTGTGTTCCTTCGCCACAAGCGCAGAAGAAGTCGATGCGTTCATAAAACTGGCCAAAGCCGTTGCCTGACGCAGCTGCAACTTGTAGAAGAGTAACCACGGGGACGCAGAGGCCGTATGGCTATGTCCCTTGTTAACCCAGACATTATGTCACCGGGTGATACGCACCCACATCATCTGGTTGATTTTACCCCCAGCCGGTCAAAAATATGGGGACACAGACCAATTGACGAAAGCGGATTTCGCGGCTAGGTTCCCCCCATCATGGCAAGATTAGCAAGAGCAGTGGTGCCTGGCGCACCCCATCACGTGCTGCAACGCGGCAACCCCGGTCAACGCATTTTTGCAGGCGACCAGGATTACAAAGACTATTTGGCGCTCGTGGCCGAAGGCTGCGCGGCGGCAAAGGTCAAGGTTTTGGCCTATTGTCTGCTGCCAAAGCAGGTCCAGCTGATCCTCGTTCCCAATTCGCCCAAGGCCTTGCGCCAGGCATTGGGCGAGGCGCATCGCCGCTTTACCCGCGCCGTCAATCTGCGCCGTTCACGTGACGGTGGTCTGTTCCGGGGCCGCTTTGCCTCGTTCCCGATGGACACGGCCTCGCTGCCAATGTGCGCCCGCTACGTCGAAACTGCGCCCGTGCGCGCCAAGGCCGCGTCGAAGGCCAAGGACTGGAAATGGTCGAGCGCTGCGGCCCACTTAAAGGGCAAGAACGACGGATTTGTTGAGGTCAAGCCGCTGCTTGACGAAGTTAAAGACTGGAAAGCAGCGCTGGCCGCACCTTTCACTGCCGCCGAACTCAAGGCGATCTCGGCCAGCGAACACACCGGACGTCCCTTCGGCGCTCCAGCCTTTATGAAATCGCTGGAAAAGAAACTCGGCCGCACCCTCGCGCGCCAAAGACCCGGCCCAAAGCCAAAGGTCGCCAAGGCAAAGAAGAAGAAATAGCCCTCACCCTTTTTTGCCCTTCGCAAAAAACGGTGAGCGGGCCTCTACTGCGCCGCTCGCCTCAGCATCACTTCCGGTGTCCGCGCCTTGATAAAGGCCGCAGCCCGCGTGATCGACACCTTGGACTCTGGAATATCCGGCATGCCCTGGAACAAATGCGGCATGTTCTCATAGACTTCCACATTCACGTTCACATTGGCAGCAGCCGCCCGTTCGCCGATACGGCTTGCATCGTCTTTGAGCACTTCAAAACTGCCCGCATGGATCATCAACGGCGGCAGCCCGCGAAAATCGCCATAGATCGGCGAGGCGAATGGATCGGCAGGCGACGCACCCTTCAGATAATGCCGTGCACAAGTCGCCAGCAACTCCCAGCTCATCGTGTCGTCGTTGACTTTGTTCTTCAGCATCGACCAGCCAGCCATCGTCATGTCGGCCCACGGCGAAAAACAAACAGCTGCGGCGGGAAGCGGCAGCCCCGCATTACGCAACGCCAGAAGCGTCGATAATGCGAGCCCGCCGCCCGATCCGTCACCAGCGAATATGATATTATTTGGTGTAACACCCTGCGTCAGCAACCATCGGTACGCATCCGCGGCGTCACGCAAAGCGGCAGGATAGGGAAACTCTGGTGCAAGGCGATACTGAGGCACCAGGGCCCGCGCACTCGCGGCATGCGCCAGGCGCGCGACCAGTGAGCGATGCGATTCAGGCGATCCGGCAATATAGCCGCCGCCATGGAAATAGAGGATAACCCGGCGCCCGGTCGCAGATTCAGGAACCACCCACTCACCGCGGATGGCGCTGATCAGCACGGGTTGAGCCTCAACCCCTTTGATTTGCGGTCCAAAACCAACCCAGAATTGCTTTACGTAATCGCGCAACTCTTCGATGGTAGCAGACGGGTCAAATGACGCCTGACGCCGGACTAGCGCAGGACGTCTGTTATTTGTACGCGACCAATTCATCATACTGGAGCTGCCCCGACAGCGATACGAAACGCCCCCCCGGATACAAACCACCATCCCCACAAACGACGGCTTGCAATCCCGGCACACTACAACACCCAAACACTTTTGAGAATCATTTTTTCAGGTGAATACAGAAATAGTTCCACACGATTAACTGCATAACCAAAAAATCGACGCACACGTTTCCCCCAACAGATGTTTACACCCCAGCCCTGCGCGCAAACAAAAATGGCACCGGAACTCCCGGTGCCACAATGACTTTAAGATAAGACGCTTACGCAGCCTCGGACCTGGCATCGACGATCTTGGCGTCGGCACCTTTGACCGCCGTAATCGCGATCTTGCGCGCCCGCTTGGCTTCCGGGATCACCCGTACGACATCGACATGCAGCAATCCGTGCTCAAGCCGCGCCCCACGCACTTCCATCTGGTCGGCTAGCTGAAAACGCCGCTCAAAGCTGCGTCCGGCAATGCCCTGGTACAGGAATTGCGACTTCGGCTCTTCGCCGGCCCGCTTGCCCGTAATGGTCAAAACGCCTTCCTTGACCTCGATCGACAACTCGCTCTCGCCAAAGCCAGCCACCGCCATCGAGATGCGATAATCGTTCTCCGAAACTTGCTCGATATTGTAGGGCGGATAGCTATGGGTTGCCGCGTCGTACTGGGTCACGGTCTCAAGCAGATTGGCCAGTCGGTCGAAGCCGACGGTTGAGCGATATAAAGGGCTAAAATCAAATCCACGCATGGTCAGTCATCCTTTCAAGCGATGATGTTGAAAACCCGCCAAAAGGCCGGATTTTCGGTCCAGTTGCTCATCACGGGAACCCAGCGATTGGCATCCCCTTGAGCCTGACTGACATGGGGATTGCCCATCCACCCGTCAAGGCACAGTCCCCAGGGTCTTCCCCCGCAAGCGGAGGAAGACAGCAGAGTCTTTCATCTTCCTCCGCTTGCGGGGGAAGACCCTGGGCAGCACTTGTGGCTCGCAGGGGATGGGGGAACGTCGAGTCGGATCTTCCGGCCAAGCGTCTTGTGCTAACCTCCCAATCAGCGATTCTTTAACCATCAAGTAACGAGTGACCCCATGGCACATCCCCCCTCCGCACCGCAGCCCCGTTTGCCAGGCCTTGGCGTTCCCATGCAAAAGGGCGGCGGCTCGGCCTGGAACTATCCCGTCAACCCCTTCGACCTCCAGCGCCAACTCGAGCAGGGCATCGAACATCACAAGGCCGGCCGCGGCGAAGAGGCGGAAAAGGTCTACCGCGCCGTGCTTGGCAAAGTCCCCAACCAACCCGACGCGCTGAACCTTCTGGGCGTCCTGGCGATGGAAGCAGGCAACCACGAAGCAGCCTTCGATTTGCTCGAACGCGCCGTTTCCGCCCGCCCCAAGGACCCCGCGATCCTGAACAATTACGGCAACGCGCTGTCGCTCGTGCGCCGCTTCGAAGACGCCATCGACCACCTCGAACGCGCGCTGGCGATCAAGCCCGACATGGCCGACTCTTGGCTCAACCTCGGCCGCACGCTGAACTTTGCGGGCCAGGGCGAGCGCGCGCTGAAATGCTTCCGCCAGCTTCTCAAAATTAAACCGGACCACCTCTCCGCGAAATCCGGCATCAGCCGCTCGCTGATGAGCCTTGGCCGCACCGATGAAGCAGAAGCCACCGCGCGCGAGATCATCGAAGCAGCGCCAACGGTTTCGATGGGTTACGTCAATCTGTCGAACGCGCGAAAGTTCAAGCCGGAAGACCCCGAAATCACCCGCATCGAAGAACTGATCGCGAGCAAAGACACCGGCGCCAAGGAAATGCGGGGACTATCGTTTGCTGCAGCCAAAATGTACGACGACGTTGGCCGCTACGACGAAGCCTTCAAATACTACGACACTGGCAACACCATGGCCGCCGGCAAATACGACGCCAAGGGCCTGGAACAAAGCTACGCCGAACTCAAGAAAACCTACACCCGTAAATTCTACGACGAAAACAAATCATTCGGCCTCGACAGCGAGCGTCCGGTCTTTATCGTCGGCATGCCACGCTCCGGCACCACACTCACCGAAACGATTATCGGCGCCCATCCGCAAGTATTCGCCGCAGGTGAACTTGAAACGGTCAAGCGCTGCGAGCGGCAAATGGCCGACTTGGTTTTCCGCGACGACGGCGTGCAAAAGAATGCGCGCCAGCTCACCTGGGTCGGCTCGGAAATTCTGGCGCAACGCTATCTCGACGCCGTCGACACCAAAGCCAAGAACGCCAATGCAATCCGCGTCACCGACAAGATGCCCCACAATTTTCAGGCCGTCGGCTTCATCGCCATGCTGTTCCCAAAGGCGCGCATCATTCACACCCGCCGCAATCCCTTCGACACCTGCCTGTCGATCTGGCAACAGAACTTCAACGACGCCCATTCCTATGCGCGCAACCTCGCCGACCTGGGCCACCACTACGCGCAATACCTCGATCTCATGCAGCATTGGCGCGAGACCTTGAAAGGCCGTATGCTGGAAATCGATTACGAGGAACTTGTCGAAAATCAGGAAGAAGTTTCCCGCAAATTGATCGGCTTCGCGGGCCTCACCTGGGACGACGCCTGCCTGCGCCCACAAGAGGTCAAACGCACCGTTCTCACCGCCAGCGTCTGGCAAGTCCGCCAACCCGTCCACAAACGCTCAGCCGGCCGCTGGAAAGCCTACGAAAAGCACCTAACGCCATTGCGCGACGCCCTAGAAGCCAACGGCGTCAAGACCGCGCAATACATAGACTAAAGCCCCCCATCCCCTGCAGCAGCAAGAGCTGCGCAGGGACTTCCCCCGCAAGCGGGGGAAGACACAAGATTTTCTGTCTTCCCCCGCTTGCGGGGGAAGTGGCTGCGCCGCGTTAGCGGCTGCAGACGATGGGGGGAAGTGGCGCGGTGGAGACAGGTCCCCAACCCCCATTACACAACGCCGCGTCCATCTAACCGCTGCGTCCATTTTCACGCTGTCCCCGTAAAACAATGTTGCCAATGCGCACCAATGATGCGCCATCGTTGCGTTTGCCCTCCAAATTAACCTCTCGTTAACCACAAACATTGTTTTTGGCTGTACGCAGGGAAGCCAAGACGCACCACGCGATTCAGGAGGGAAGAATGAGCATGAGATCTTTAGCATTGGCGACGACATCGCTAGTGGCGCTTGGATTGGCGGTGTCGCCGGCCAGCGCGGGAATGATGGGCGAAGTAAGCCTGGGCTACGGCCACAGCTGGCTAAATCAGGAAGGTTCGGAAGGCGGCGAAAGCAGCTACGACATCGACAACGAATACCCGTCGATTCTGGGCGCAGGCCGCGTCAACCTACCCTACAGCAACACCGTCAACATCCAACTCGATGCCGTCGGCCGCGCGTCGCTCGACGACAGCATTTTCGGCGGTAAAAATGAAGAGGTCACGGATACCTCTCACTTTGCGCTGGGCGGTCATATCAACTATCGCGACGATCAAGGACTTCTCGGCGTCTTCGCCGGCGTCGGCCGCCTCCACGATTTCTTTGGCGCGCCGGTATTCATGGCTGGCTTCGAAGGTCAATATTTCTGCGAGCAATGGACGCTGAGCGCCCAAGCCGGTTACATGGACTCCGACCTTAGCTTTCTCATGAGCAACGCAGGCTACCTTCGCGCCGGCGCAACTTACTACTCCAGCAAGAAGCTGAAGTTCACCGGCGAACTAGCCTATATCGACGGCGAACTCGGAATCTATAGCTCGGACTTCGATGTCGAACAATGGGCCTGGACCCTCGGTGCACATTATTGGTTTGGCGTCACGATCCCGGTTTCCGGCTTCGTGGAATATCGCGGCCGCACCGTCGACCTCACCGTCGGTGATTTCAACGGCGACCTTGACGAACACACCGTCAATGCTGGTGTGACGTTCCACTTCGGCGGCGACGGTTTCATTGATGCCGACCGAAACGGCGCTTCAGCCGATCTGCCGGATCTCGATTGGTATCGGGTTTTCCCCGGGTCACCCTAGCTAGCACTCCAGCAACATGAACACCCAAGCCAGCAGCTTGGAGCACGCAAAACGAATTAGGAGGAATACATGCGAATGAAACGGGTATGGCTGGCGACAACGGCGCTGGCATTGCTTGCGGGGGCAACTCAGGCTCAAGCAGGCGAAATGTACGTCAGCGTCTTCGGCGGCGCAAACTGGCTCAACGATTCATCGGCGAACCATACTAAAGATACAGGCTCAAGCAACACAGACTCCTACCGCTGGAACACCGATGCCGACACGGGCTTCGTGCTCGGCGGCGCCATCGGGACACATTTGGACAAATGGCAGAAAGGCCTTCGCGTCGAACTCGAGGCGTCATACCGGCGCAATGATGTCGGCGGCGGTTGGACGCTTGCGGAAGATAATAGCTCTACCATCAACACAGGCGCTATCGACGCGAACATGTCGACCTTCGCGATCATGGCGAATGTCTGGTACGAGCACGACATGGGCTGGAAGATCAGGCCCTACATCGGCGGCGGCGCCGGTTGGGGACGCGCCCACTTCGATGGCGCACTTACCAGCGGCTTCACTAGCGGCGGCGAAGGCGCAAACGGTGACACCACTTTCGACGTCAGCAACGACGGGTTTGCTTGGCAATTGGGCGCAGGCTTCAACTACGAAGCATCACCGGGTGTAGATGTGGGCCTAGGCTATCGCTACTTCAGCGGCCCAGACTTTATCGAACCGTTTGAAGTGGCCGCTTCCGGTCCCTCCTCTGAATCATTCGGCCGCGTCGAAAACCGCAACCACTCGGTCATGGTCAATCTGACAGTCGACATCAACTGATCGCAGCGACGAAGCGAGTAGGAAACAAAAGGCGGGCCAAATGGTCCGCCTTTTTTTGGCCTCGAGTGCCCCCATCCGCTGCAGCAGCGAAATGCTGCGCAGGGACTTCCCCCGCAAGCGGAGGAAGACAGAAAATCTGTTGTCTGCCCCCGCTTGCGGGGGAAGTGGCTGCGCGCCGTCAGGCGGCTCGCAGACGATGGGGGGAAGTCCGTCGGGGCTCATGCTGCTTCACGGGGTGAGGGACGTTGCCGACCCTGCGACAATCTCTTTGCGCTCCGCCTCCCGCCGCCGCCACGCCTGTCTCGTCAAACCAAAGCGGTGAATTTCTACTTCGCTCCCGTCGACGGGATTAGTCTTGCGGCTGGTTCTTTCCAAAACCCAGGCGTGCTTCAGAAGCCAGTCGCTCATGTAAGCGTTACGCCCGACGACCGTACAGCGGCAAGTCTCCATCCCAGCTGTCTCAAAAAAATGCTGCTGGACAAGGCCGCGCGTACCGGACCACGCACCTTGTTTGCGAGCATTTTTTGGGCCAACCAGCACGTTGATCAAGAACTCACGCGTCCCCGGATCGGTATAGACGGCCCATATCCCTACCAACTCGTCTGTCGTCCTTTCAAATATTCCCAGCAAATACGAGGTCCGATGGTCGAACCTTGCGATATAGGCCACCCGCTCAGCGACGCTCAACTCGCGCGGACGCGAATTCAACAGCACGGCGGTATCCGGGTCGGCGCCCCACGCCCCCCAATCGCGTTCAGCGTCGGAGGGTACCAGACTGCGCAACTCGTAATTTTCGGACTGCAGTTTCAACATCTAACGGTCCTCGCGAAGCACCTGGAGCCCCAAATCTAGTGCATCCTCCCCCCGCGCACCTCTTCCCCCGCAAGCGGCGGCAGACACCAGAACTTCTGTCTGCCCCCGCTTGCGGGGGAAGTGGCTGCGCCCGCCGGGGCCCTTGCGCAGGTGGGCTGCAGACGATGGGGGACTTTACCCACGCCTGTCCACAGGCATCAGGCCGGGCCCCAATGCAACCGCTGGTCGTTTTGTCATAAATTAGCCCGCCCAAGTCTTCCATCCTTTGACGCGCGCGCTTGCAAAGATTATGAGTCCGCCCGGTTCCACAAGTCTCCCAACCAAGGATATACCCATGAGCGCCGAAATCACTGAAATCGCCGAAGGCATGAGCAAGGCCATCGGAGGCAACTCCGGCCTCAACGCCACCCTGAAATTCGACTTTGAAGGACAGGGCAACATCTACATCGACGGCAAGGCCACACCCAACACGGTCACGACCGAAAACAAACCGGCCGACTGCACGATCACCGTGTCCCTCGACAATTTCAAAAAGATGGTCGCCAAGGAACTCGATGGCACAACCGCCTTCATGCAAGGCAAGCTCAAGGTTGCAGGCGACATGAGCCTGGCGATGAAACTGGGCCCCATCCTGGCCAAAGCCGCAGGCTGATCACATCATGGCCCCAGAAGGGTTACACCCCGGGCCATTTCCAGATCTGGTGACGGTGCCGGGCTTTCCGGCACCGCCTGGCGCGACAGTCGAATGGCTCACACTTGCCGATGGCGTAAAGCTGCGCACGGCGCGCTGGATGCTGCCCGATGCCCAGGCGCATGGCACCGTGTTGCTGGTTCAGGGCCGCACCGAGTTCATCGAAAAATACTACGAAGTCGTGGGCGAACTTCTTGCCCGCGGCCTTTCGGTGGTCACCTTCGACTGGCGCGGGCAGGGGCTGTCATCCCGGCAATTGCCGGACGGCAAAAAAGGTCACGTCACGGACTTCTCCGAATTCGATGCCGACATCGGAGGCGTCGTCAAGCGGGTGCTGCAAGAACACGGCACCAAGCCCTATTATGCGCTCGCGCATTCGATGGGCGGAAACGTGTTGCTCCGCTATTTGCACGATTTTCCCCACGAGTTCGAGCGCGCCGTCCTGACGGCGCCGATGCTGGCGGTCAAAACCGCGCCCTATCCGCAATGGCTGGCGCAATCGATTGCCACCACCTGCCGCTTTACCGGAGGCCGCGAGGCCTTTGTGATCGGCGGCGCAGCCCAGGACCCGTTGGCACAATTGTTCGAGACAAACGGCGTAACCAGCGACAAGGAACGCTTCGACCGCATGATGGCGTTCCTGAAAGCCGACGAGCGCCTCGCCTTGGGCGCCCCCACCTTCGGCTGGCTTGAAGCCGCCTTCCGCTCCATGCATTTGGTCGCCAGTGAAGACTTTGCCCAGGGCATCGAAACGCCCGTCCTGCTCATCGGGGCGGCGCAAGATCAGCTGGTGGTCCCAGGCGCCGATTTCACTCTGGTGCGGCGCATCAAGCGCGGCATGTACGTCATGCTCAAGGCCGAGCACGAAATCCTGATGGAGCGTTCCGAGATCAGGCGCGCTTTCTGGGCCTGCTTCGACCCCTTCATTGGCCTGTCTCAGAGGCCGGCAGCCAGCACCTCCAAGACCGCTGCGTGAAGCCTGGCATCGCCGCAAGCAACAACGCGCCCGCCTTCGACTGCGGACTTTCCAGTCCAATCCGTCACCACACCCCCGGCGTTTTCAATGACCGGAATCAGCGCCTGAATGTCCCACGGCTTGAGGCCGGCTTCGATGATCACGTCGATGAAGCCCATCGCCAGTAAACCATAAGCATAACAATCGCCGCCGAACCTGGTCAGCTTCGCCCGGCCCGAAACCGACCAAAACGCATGCTGCTCGGCCTCATCAAAATAGCCAACAGGTGAAGTCGTCGACAACACGGCATGCGCAAGCTCTGAACACTCCCGCGTTTTCAAAACTCTGGATGGTGCACCGTCTCGTCGAAAAAGTGTTTGCCCATTGGCCGAAATCCAGCGCTCACGCAGGAAGGGCTGATCCAGCACCCCAAGAATAGGGCGTCCACCCGCATTGAGCGCGATCAACGTCCCCCATTGCGCCATGCCGCAGACAAAAGCGCGCGTGCCGTCGATGGGATCAAGCACCCAGGTAAGGCCCGCGGACCCGGGCGCGTGGCCGTGCTCCTCGCCCAAAATGCCGTGCGTGGGAAAGTGCTTGGCGATCAGCGCCCGCATGGATGTTTCGGCATCGCGGTCGGCTTGTGTCACCGGATCAAAACCGCCAACGCCCAGCTTGTTGTCCACCGGGATCGGGCGGCGAAAAAACGGCAAGATGGTCTTACCCGACAGATCGGCAAGATCTTCCGCAAATTTCGTCAGGTTTTCGATTTCAGAAAGGGAAAGCGTCGCGGCCATAAGCGAGAATCGCGGACCGCGACGTCAAATGTCAATCAAACTTTGGGCTGCGCCTGTGGCGCCTCGGCCCGCTGCTCTGTGTTGTTGTTGCTGTTACTCGCACTCAGAGCCTTGGCAAGGTCAAGCAACCTCCGCCGGGGTCCCTCTTCCAGCCCGTAATAGGCACGGATGAGGTCCATGGTCTCTTTGTTTTGCATTACGCCGTCTCCGGCGCTCTCGCCAACTTCGCCATCCTTGATGGGCGCCAGGCCCTCGAAGAAAAACGAAACGGGCATGTCCAACGCGCGTGCAAGATCCCACAGCCTTGAGGCCGAAATCCGGTTCGCGCCGCTCTCATATTTTTGTATTTGTTGAAAGCGAATGCCGACCGCAAGGGCCAGTTGCTGTTGAGTCATTCCTAATAACCAGCGGCGATGACGCACCCGCTGGCCGATGTGTAAATCGACCGGGTTCTTCACGAAGTCCCCCCAAAAACTGTACAGTCCCCATACTCACACAAAACTGACCAACTCGCAGCCAAATTGCAAGGCTTGCAACTTTGAGTTGGCGTTTCAGTGCAGTCGCCACCGTGCCTTGAAAGATTAGTCTTTGCAATAGGTTATTGGTCACAGCTCAGTGACCGGGGCGAAGATAATTCCGGACAACGTGCTAATTTATACACACACCGTTGCAGAAGTAACGCTACCCCTCATTCCCCGAAGCGCGTGCGTATCTCTTGCGGTCGTTGGGATCGAGCCAGCGTTTTCGCAGCCGGATGGATTTCGGGGTCACCTCAACCAGTTCGTCATCGCCGATGTATGCGATGGCCTGTTCCAGCGTCAGCAGCTTGGGTGGCGTTAAGCGTACTGCTTCGTCTTTGGCGGTCGTCCGGAAGTTCGTCAATTGCTTGGAGCGCAAGGCATTGACGTCCAGATCGTTGTCGCGGCTGTGCTCGCCGATGATCATGCCCTGATAGACTTTCGTTCCGCCTTCAATGAACATGAAGCCGCGTTCTTCTAGGAACCACAGCGCATATGATGCCGCTTCTCCGTCGCGATCGGAAATGAGAACGCCGGCCCTGCGCCCCTCGATCATGCCGCGATGCGGCCCGAACTCATGGAAAACGCGGTTCATGATGCCGGTCCCGCGCGTGTCGGTCAGGAACTGCCCGTGATAACCGATCAAGCCACGCGACGGCGCAAAGAAGGTCAGCCGCGTCTTGCCGCCGCCTGAAGGACGCATATCCGTCATCTCAGCCTTGCGCTGACTCATCGCTTCGATCACGACACCGGAATAGGCGTCATCGACGTCGATGGTGCACTCCTCGATCGGCTCCAGCTTTTCGCCTTGGGGGCCATCGCGAAACAACACCCGCGGGCGCGAGATCGACAGCTCAAACCCTTCGCGCCGCATTGTTTCGATCAACACGCCCAGCTGCAGCTCGCCGCGTCCTGCCACTTCAAAAGCATCGGCGTTTTCGGTTTCACGCACCTTGATCGCGACATTGCCTTCCGCTTCACGAAACAGGCGCTCGCGAATGACGCGGCTTTGAACCTTTTGCCCTTCGCGCCCCGCATACGGCGAATCGTTGATGCCAAGCGTGATGGCAATCGTCGGCGGATCAATCGGATTAGCTGGAATAGGAAGCAAAACCTCCGCATCGCACAGCGTATCGGCCACGCCCGCAATCGTCAGGCCCGCGATCGCCACGATGTCACCCGCCCCCGCCTCATCGACAGGAACGCGGTTGAGACCACGAAACGCCAGCACCTTGGTAATGCGTCCGCGTTCAATCAATTCCCCGTCGCGCGACAGGGCCTTGATCGGGCGATTGGCGCCAACCACGCCAGACTCGATCCGCCCTGTGAGGATGCGCCCCAAATAGGGATCCGATGCGATAACGCGCACCAGCATCGAAAACGGATAATCGGCACTGGCCTTGGAGGCAATCGTCGGCGGCTTGACATAGCTGATGATCGTCTCAAACAGCGGCGTCAGGTCTTTACGCTCGTCATTCTCCAGATCGCGCACCGCCCAGCCTGAGCGCCCGCTGGCATACAGCGTCGGAAAATCAAGCTGCTCGTCGGTGGCGTCCAGCACCGCAAACAGATCGAACACGTCGGTGTGAATTTCGTGGGCGCGCGCGTCCTGCCGGTCGATTTTGTTGACGACGACAATGGGCTTCAAGCCCAACTTCAGTGCCTTGGACAAAACGAACTTCGTCTGTGGCATCGCACCTTCAGCGGCATCAACCAGCAACACAACGCCGTCGACCATCGACAATATCCGCTCGACCTCGCCGCCGAAATCGGCGTGGCCCGGCGTGTCGATAATGTTGATGCGCGTGCCGTGCCATTCGACACTCGTGCACTTGGCGAGAATCGTGATCCCGCGCTCGCGCTCAAGCTCGTTGGAGTCCATGGCGCGTTCCATCACCTGTTGATTCTCGCGGAACGTTCCGCTTTGCTTCAACAGTTGATCGACGAGCGTCGTTTTCCCATGGTCGACGTGGGCAATGATGGCAATATTGCGCAGATTCATTTGATTTTCTTGGAGTTGTGAGGCGCGGGTATAGCCGCTTCGCCGCACTGCAGCAAGCAAAGCCCAGACCTGCGTCAATCACCCCCAGGCTACTTGACCGCGACCCATTCCCCGCTTTCCGCGTCGTGGCAGGTCAGCAAACCGTGTTCAAAGTCGAAGTGCCAGCCATGAATGCGCAAAGTTCCGCTCTCCAGACGCTCACGAACCCAGGGAAAGCCCGACAGGTTCATCATACTGTTCTGAATAACCGCGTGTTCGGACACCAGCCGCTGTTCATCGGGGGATAGTTCATCGAAATTCGGCGGAAACAGCAGCCGCGCCGGAGCTGCCACCTCAACCCATGCCCTCAGGTAATCAGTAGGCGGAAGATGCTTTGCACCATCGACCAGGGCCGCAACGCCGCCGCACCGGGCATGCCCCTTGATGACAATATCCGTCACCTTGAGGACCTTTACGGCATACTCGACCACCGCACCGATGGAGCGCGGCTTGCCGTCTGGGTCATGCGGCGGAACGATATTGGCTATATTGCGCGCGACGAAGATATCACCGGGCTGCGCGCCAAACACGACGCTTGGCGACACCCGGCTGTCGGAACAACCGATCACCAGGACTTTGGGCTCTTGCCCCTCAAGCGCCAGACGCCTGTATCGGCCCTGTTCGCGCCGGAACGTCGTCTTGCGAAAGCGCCGATATCCATCAACAAGTTTGTCAGTAGCCATTTTCTCACGCCAAAAGACCATGATATTTTTCCAGTCCGGCAAACATTACCTGCAATTCGCCACGATCAAACGCGAATACGCAAGTGGCCAGTTTTTGGCAACGCATTTCGCCTGCATCATGAATTCTGTCGCAAGGGTTCATCCGCTGGCGTATCCAGATTTGCCAAAAACTGCAGAGTGCAACTGCTCCACGAAAAGCGCGTTGCAAACTGCCGGCAGTCCTGCGGCCCCAACGCCAACGCCCGCCGTGCGGCGGCACCCAAATCTTCACTCAAAATCCCGGCCGTCTCATTCGCTCCGATAATGTCGCGCGGCCCCTGGACAGGATAGGCCGCAACAGGCAGGCCACTGGCCAGTGCTTCCAGCACCACCAGGCCAAAGGTATCGGTGCGCGACGGAAACACGAAAACATCAGACGCCGAATAATAGCGCGCAAGTTCGGGGCCGAATTTGGGTCCCACAAACCGCGCAACTGGATAGCGCGCGCGTAACTCCCGCAACTGCGGTCCATCGCCGACGACAAGTTTCGAGCCCGGCAGATCCAGCTTGAGAAAATCCTCAACGCTTTTCTCGATAGCCACTCGGCCTACATAAAGAAACACCGGCCGCGGCAGTTCCAGCCACTCCTTGGGCCCGATACTGAACCGTTCGATATCTACGCCCCTTGACCACAAACGCAGGTTCCGGAACCCTTTCTTTTTCAAGTCCTGTTCGAGTGTCCGCGTCGCCACCATCACCGCGCTTGCGGGACCATGGAACCACCTGAGAGCGGAATAGGACAAGCCCGGAGGCAGCCCAAAGCGGGCATGGATGTACTCTGGAAAGCGGGTGTGGAATGAGGTCGTGAACGGCAAATTACGTTGCAGGCAGCAACGCCGCATCGCCAGCCCAAGCGGGCCCTCCGTCGAGATATGAATTCTGTCTGGCTTGAACTGATCAACCACCCGTCCCACTGCGCGCTTGGCAAACAGCGCAAGCTTGATTTCCGGGTAAGTTGGCATCGGCACAGTGCGAAACCCTTCAGGCGTCACGATCCGCACTTCATGCCCCAGTTTCTGCAACTCGCGCGACGTCGTCTCGAGCGTGCGCACAACACCGTTGACTTGCGGTGTCCAGGCATCGGTGGAAATAAGGATGCGCATCAAGCCTCAGCCGGAGAAATTATTGCATTGCAGCATCAAAGGATTGGCGTTCAGGCATTCAACAGATCAGCCCACAATAGTACAAATTAGTCGTTTTCTATCAAATGGTTACAAAAAGTGCACGAATCCTGGCGTCCAAAGTTTAACACTTGATTTATTTTGCTTTCACGTCATAATTGTGCAGCGCGGCAAGACGAAGCTTTTGCTGCGTGCCCTTTTTGGGCGTTTCCTCCCTTAACTTGGGCCGCCTGGCACTCGCCTTGCGGCCCCTTTCTTTGCAGCCGGCAAACCCCACCCACCAGGGTCATTGCGCCGCTTGGCTGGAAGAGATCGCGGGCCTCAGGAAGCGCCAATCAACCTCGCTCATCGCACGGATGAGCGTTGTGATGGCCGATGTCACTCGCTTCAAACCGGCAGTGCGCTCCATGCGCTCTTCATCCATATAAAGCGCGCGATTGATCTCGATTTGCAGCGTGTGCAATCCCACAGTCGGCCGCCCGTAATGCTCAGTCGAGTATCCCCCGGCGTAAGGGTTGTTGCGCACGACCGCAAAGCCTTGCATCGCCAGCGCCCGCTCGACCATGTCCGTCATTCTGCGCGCGCAGGATGTGCCGAAGCGATCACCCAGCACAATGTCAGGCCGCGTCGCGCCAATATCCTGATCAAGCGGGCCACCGATTGATGGCATGGAATGACAGTCGATCAACGCTGCAAAATTGAACTTTTTGTGGGTGGCATCAAGCGCGCTGCGCAGCGCCGCATGATAGGGTTTGTAATACGTATCGATGCGCATCAGCGCTTCATGAAAGCTGATCTTGCGCCCATAGATCTCAGCCCCGTCGCGCACCACCCGCGCAATTGTACCAAGTCCCGCCAGCACGCGCGGACTGCGGCTGTTGACATACTGCGGCAGCGGCGAGTCGAACATGGCTTGATCGAGCTCGTAGGGCTCACGATTGGGATCGACAAAGGCACGCGGGAAGTGCGCTTTGATGAGTGGCGCACCAAAAGTGGGCGCCGCCCCAAAAATTTCGTCCACAAAACTGTCTTCTGATCTGCGAATCGCCGTGCCATCCAGCCTGGTCGCCTGCAAAAATGATTTGGGATAAACCCGGCCTGAATGCGGCGATGCAAAAACGAACGGAAGGGTGTGCTCGCTGGGTGCGAGCACTTCAAAAGGGGGGTCTATGGCAAAGCCCCGCCTGTCTCCACCGCCAATTCGCAACTCTTTAACCCTTGTTTGACGTCTGCAGTGGAGCATTGAAGTCCGGACCAATCAAGTCCGCATGACAAACTCTACAGGTTGAAAAGTAAGGAAAACGGCTGCAAAGCCTTGGCTATCTTAAGCTTTCAGTCTTACAGTGCCATCAGCCTAGACAGCTGGTTAACGGGGGCAGGGTGTGCCATGGCGAAAATTCTTCTCGCCGAAGATGACGAATCAATGCGCCGCTTTTTATCGACAGCCCTTGAAAAGGCCGGTCACGAAGTGGCGTCGTTCTCGCAAGGTGACGAGGCATTCCATTGCTTGAGCGATGGCCAGACCTTCGACCTGCTTCTGACCGACATCGTCATGCCGATCATGGACGGCATTGAGCTGGCCCGTAAGGCTGCCGAAGTGGCGCCCAAGATGAAAATCATGTTCATCACAGGCTTTGCCGCCGTGGCGCTCAATCCCAAGTCGAACGCGCCCAAAGACGCCAAAGTCCTGTCAAAGCCGTTCCACCTGCGTGACCTCGTCTCAGAGGTTGAGCGCTTCATGGCTGCCGCGTAGCTTAATCCCTGGTTTACCTTCTGCGCCGACTGTCCCCCTGAAGCGATTCTCGGGGACGCGAAACATGCTGCCCGCACACCTCTGGCCGTTCGCCGCACTCTGGTTCTTGGCCCTCATGGCATCGCCAGCCAGGGCCCAGCCGCTCGCTGAGCCAACCATCCGCCAAGCCATGCACCAGGCCGAAACCCTGATGCTTGAGCGGGGCATCGACGTCAAAGGCTACGCTCAAACCGCAGCGCCTGTGACAGAGCGCGTGCCCCCGTCGCATCTCTACCTGCAAGGCAATGACGGGTCCTTTGTCGACGGCCGCATCTACCTGAACGCCAGCGCCATCTCCGGCTGTCAGAGCCTGAATCTCCTCCATGAAATTGTGCACGATGCCACCGTCAAATTCCGCCTGTTCAAGCGCGTCTCCAACGGCGCCGTGCGCGGCCTGATCGAAGCACTGGCTGACCAGATCGCCGGTGCCGCAGCCCTCGACCCCTACCGTCCGGGCTGCCTGCCAAGGCGCCGCTTTGAAATCTCGACCGCCGAACTGGCCAGCCTCGCCGGGCCGTGAGCCCCCCGC
>Ga0163153_10000912_pt1 | contig 48755 bp, 36 predicted proteins | sample OliLakLV19MP6IB1_FD_148629 | JGI IMG/M metagenome (GOLD analysis project Ga0163153, IMG submission 148629) | Freshwater microbial mat bacterial communities from Lake Vanda, McMurdo Dry Valleys, Antarctica - Oligotrophic Lake LV.19.MP6.IB-1 | ecosystem: Environmental > Aquatic > Freshwater >... | reverse complement strand
TTGCGCCGTTTTTCCTGTGGGGAACCGCGATGGTAGCGATGAAAGGGGTGATGCCGCACACGACACCGCTGTTTGTAGCTGTCGTGCGTTTATTACCTGCGGGCGTGTTGGTGTTGCTGGCGGCGGCATTCATGGGAAAAGCGCAGCCGCAGGGTTGGAAAGCTTGGCTGTGGATTTCGCTGTTTGCGCTAGTTGACGGCACTTTGTTTCAAGGCTTTTTAGCAGAAGGTTTGGCCAGAACCGGTGCGGGTTTGGGTTCGGTGATGATTGACTCTCAGCCGCTAGCTGTGGCGATTTTGTGTCTGTGGCTGTTTCAAGAGAAAATCGGTTTTTGGGGCTGGTTGGGATTAGTTATTGGCGTTCTGGGCATCAGTTTGATTGGGTTGCCAGATGGCTGGATTTTCGGACTGTTTCATCCTGAAAACGCGCAGGTTTCTGCTGATATTGGAGATTTATTTCAGGGTGGAGAATGGTTGATGCTGTTGGCGGCGTTGTCGATGGCTGTGGGTACGGTTTTGGTGCGCTGGGTGTGCCGTTATGTTGACCCGGTGGTGGCGACTGGTTGGCACATGATTTTGGGCGGTTTGCCGTTGTTGGCAATTTCGGCTGCAACAGAGTCTGACCAGTTTGTCAACATCGATTTTTCGGGTTGGATGGCTTTAGGTTATTCTACTGTGTTCGGAAGTGCGATCGCCTACGGTTTATTCTTTTATTTTGCTTCAAGCGGCAGTCTGACGAGTTTAAGTTCTCTGACGTTTCTTACCCCAGTTTTTGCCTTATTGTTCGGCAATTTGTTTTTGGGTGAGGTTTTGAATCCGCTGCAATCAATGGGAGTTGGGCTGACGTTGGTGAGTATTTATTTGATCAACCAGCGGGATACTTTGGCTGAGAAATTGCGAAAAGTGCGGAATGGTGCAGCTAATTCTGAGGATGAAATGCAGTTATTAGAGTCGTCTGATTTGAATACAGTTGAATTTCCAGTGCAAGTGCGGGCTACAGAATTGGAGTCGGAAGTTTAGGGAGTTAGGTAGGGAAACGGCACTGCCGTGTCCGTATTTCATAGGCACGGGTGGCCAGAAACCGGGTTTTTTTACGAAAATCTTTCGCTGTAGCCACGAGATTAGGTAAAAAACCCGGTTTCTTCGGTCTTGATGCGTAAGTCTCGATCGACTATATGTCATTGCGAGGAACGAAGCAATCGCAAAAACTGAGATTACTTCGTTCCTCTATTCGCACATAAATATTGAAAATTGTCAAGAGTAATTCTATCTAAATCGCACCTAATTTCTAACTCACCGGCTCAGTATACTCGCAAAAAATATTGAGACTAATTTTGAGCAGATACAGCACAACAATAGTAGCAATACTAGGATCGATCGGGATTCCAGAAGAAGCGCCCAAGCCGACAACAGCAACAATTAATCCCGTAAGTAAAGGCGTACTCCCAGGGTTTTTCGTGTAGTCTTTGAATTGAGCGCGCAAGCCATCATTGCCGCAGAGTTCCGCGCGGAGAACTTTGAGCGTGGTTTGCCACAAAGATTTGCGGTTATAAGATTCAAGATTGTTGTTTTCAAACCACAATTCATCAAAACTCATGTCAAGTCTGCCGTTATGTTTTTCGAGCATTGCAAAGGCTTCTTGGGCGGGAGCGTAATCTTGCAACATCATGCGCTTTTCATTCATTTCGGCGTGAGTTAGTATCGGTTCCATATTATTTCGCGGGTAAGTTAGTTAAACAATTGTACTGATTATACCAGTTAGGAATTACGCGCTCCGACCAGAGAAACCGGGTTTTTTCCCGAATCTACGTGTCGCAACGAATATTGTCATAAAAACCCGGTTTCTGAACCCCCGCGTCACACCAAGAAACCGGGTTTTTTCCCGAATCTGCGTGTCGCAACGAATATTGTCATAAAAACCCGGTTTCTGAACCCTCGCGTCACACCAAGAAACCGGGTTTTTTCCCGAATCTGCGTGTCGCAACGAATATTGTCATAAAAACCCGGTTTCTGAGCCCCCGTGCGTAAGTTCTGTCACAATTAATCTGTTCCCTCCTCTTCTGTTTCACTGGCTTTCTGAATAGCTGAAAACCACTCTTCCGGACACTCATCACCCGTAAACTCTCGCCAAATTATCTTAAACTGACTGTCTCCCAACTGCTTGAGCATCCGCCCTAAATCTGCGATATCCGAGCCAACCCATTCTTGATTATGCTCGTTGTCAATGGCCAAGGCGCGGAGGTAAATTTTCGCGGCTTCAGTCCAATTAAATTGGGCTTCCAGGGTTCTGCCCCATGCAGTTAGGGTTGAGGATGCTTTGCGCCAATCATTTGCTGCGCTTCTGGCTTCAAATGCTTTTTGGAAATAGGCGATCGCCTCCTCAAACCGCCGTTGCTCTTGGGCTACCCTTCCTAGTTGGTGATAGACGGTAGCAGCACTGTGGAAATCCCCCAAATCTTCTTTAATTTGGAGAGCTTTATTGTAAAAGGCGATCGCATCATCGAACCGCCGTTGCAGTTGGGCTACGATTCCTAGTTGGTGATAGACGCTAGCAGCACTGTGAAAATCCCCCAAATCTTCTTTAATTTGGAGAGCTTTGTTGTAAAAGGCGATCGCATCATCAAACCGCTGTTGCTCTTGGGCTACCCTTCCTAGTTGGTGATAGTCATCAGCAGCCTTGTACAAATCCCCCGCGTCTTCATAAATTTTGAGAGCTTTGTGGTAAAAGGCGATCGCATCATCAAACCGCCGTTGCTCTTCGGCTACGTTTCCTAGTTGGTGATAGTCGGTAGCAGCACTGTAAGCATCCCCCAAATCTTCATAAATTTTGAGAGCTTTATTGTAAAAGGCGATCGCATCATCGAACCGCCGTTGCAGTTGGGCTACGATTCCTAGTTGGTGATAGACGCTAGCAGCACTGTGAAAATCCCCCAAATCTTCTTTAATTTGGAGAGCTTTGTTGTAAAAGGCGATCGCATCATCAAACTGCCGTTGCTCTTGGGCTACGATTCCTAGTTGGTGATAGTCGCCAGCAGCCATGTAAGCATCCCCCAAATCTTCTCTAATTTGGAGAGCTTTGTTGTAAAAGGCGATCGCATCATCAAACTGCCGTTGCTCTTGGGCTACGATTCCTAGTTGGTGATAGTCGCCAGCAGCCATGTAAGCATCCCCCAAATCTTCTCTAATTTGGAGAGCTTTGTTGTAAAAGGCGATCGCATCATCAAACTGCCGTTGCTCTTGGGCTACGATTCCTAGTTGGTGATAGTCGCCAGCAGCCATGTAAGCATCCCCCAAATCTTCTCTAATTTGGAGAGCTTTGTTGTAAAAGGCGATCGCATCATCAAACTGCCGTTGCTCTTGGGCTACGATTCCTAGTTGGTGATAGTCGCCAGCAGCCATGTAAGCATCCCCCAAATCTTCTCTAATTTGGAGAGCTTTGTTGTAAAAGGCGATCGCATCGTCAAACCGCCGTTGCTCTTCGGCTACGTTTCCTAGTTGGTGATAGACGCTAGCAGCACTGTGGAAATCCCCCAAATCTTCTCTAATTTGGAGAGCTTTATTGTAAAAGGCGATCGCATCATCAAACCGCCGTTGCTCTTGGGCTACCCTTCCTAGTTGGTGATAGACAACAGCAATATTGCCATTCACGGAGGAGTCATTTAAGGCTATCAATTCATCAAGATTTTCTTGATAAACGGCTCTTGCTGTTTCCAAGTCAGCACTTTCAAGAGCTTCATTTGCGTCTACTACTCGCAGATACCTCCAGAAATCAAAAGCATCTTGCCCCTTTGCCTTTGCTTGTGCCAAGTGGATGCCAATTTGGTTCAGCGCCCTTTCTCGCAGGGACTTAAATTCCGGTTTGCGCCCCAATCGCTGATATACCTTGCCCAAGGCTTGCAGAATTGCTTGGGCTTGAGCCCATTCTTCCTGCTTTTCTGCCAGTCGTAAGTGTTGCAATAGGTTCGGTTCTTCCACTCGCAGCACAAAGCTTGCCAGTTCCGCATTCCCGATCATTTCCTGACGGAAATTATCCGCCAACATTGCATAGAAAACTAGCAACTTTTTTTCTAGGGTACTGATTACCTCCTGCGAGCCCATTTTGTCTAACTGTTGTCGCAAATACCAAGGCAATGCCGGGTGAATTTTGTAAATACTTCCCACCAAATCTTCCAGAATTCCGGCCGCAGTTGCTTCATTCAACAGTCCAATCCAATCCGAATTCTGCAAATTTTCTCCAAACACCGCCCGATATGCTTGTCCATATCCATCGTCAGGACTTTCTGAAAAAAGATGAAGCCAATCTGCATCAACTCGCTCAGAAAATAGCCCTAAAAACGGCAAATGCTGCCGCGCCCGTGCCGACAAATTGGCAAACGAATAATCCAGCGACACCGCCAGAGATTTCTCTCTCCCTTCCTCCTCTGCACCCTTGAAAGTATCCAATCCCCGCCGCAGCGCCTCAATCAACTGCACCGGAGTTTGCGTCTTCAAATGCCGCAACACCACCGTCAGCGACAATGGATGTCCGCCCAACAGTTTCAGCAACTCCAGATATTCTTTGGGCAATTTCGCCCTGTCAACCCCCGCTTCCCGCAGAATCTCCGCCGCGAACTCTTCCGCATCCGGCTGCACCAATCCCTTCAAACTCCGCAGCGCGTAACCGCAATCCAACCAATTTTCCTCGCGCCGACTGGTAATCAGCACCCAAGAATTTCCCCCGCGCAACTCTTTGAGAAATTGCTGCAAGCTTGCTCTTTCCGCAGCCGATAAAAGCGGCTGATTTCCCTGGGGAAATCCATTCACCGGTTCAAAATTATCCCAAATCAGCAGACAAGGATTAGTTTGCAAATATTGTCGCACCACCGCCTGCTGTCTTTCCGGCGGCAGTGACGAGAATTTTTCACCGCCCAGTTTCCTGCCAATTTGATTGACTACCTCACTCAACCCCGCACCGCGTTCAAAGGAAGTGAAGAAAACCCCTCCCCTGCGCCCCTGAGTATCAGCCAACCACTGTGCAAACCCTTTGACCAACTCAGTTTTGCCTACGCCGCCCATCCCCTGCAACAGCACCACATGATTTTGGCGAAAAGCTCTTTCCAAGCACAAAATATCGTAATCTCGACCAATAAAACCGTAGGCGCTAACTTTTGGCAAATCTACCAGTAACTCCGAAGCAATCACAGATGAATTATCAGCTTCTCCCATCAAATCTGCAAAACTAGGAGTTGTAGTTTTGGGCCGAAAAGGCGTGTAGGGTTCCTGCTGATACAGCACCGGCACCAGCCAATCTTGCAGCGGTAACATCCCCTTGGGACTGGGGCGCTGTTTGTCTATGGACATAGATTTGCGCCCCGCAGCCACCGCAGAGGCAATGTCTTCTCCCCGCGCCAATTGCCCATAAAGCCTTCCCATGAAGTGTTTCGCGCCTATCGCGTAGACGGAATAAGCCATTGCGACAACGCCTTTTGCACCCAATTTCACCAACTGTCCCGCCACCGAAGAAAAGGCTTCTTCCCCAGCTTGTCCCGACTTGCAAGCATTGAGAATAAAAATCGGTACGCGGCAATCTGTCAAATATTGGGCAATTTCCCTAGCAGTAACTATTTCCGGATTGCCATCAATATCTTCAAAGACTAAAACGCCTTCTCCCAAATTTCCATATTGAGTTTGAACGGTTTTGCTGTCAGCTTGAAAGTCGCCGTGCCCGTCAAAATGAACGATATGATAAAAACCTTTGCGGGCGTTAAGTTCTGCTTCAAACTGCTTTAAACTGGGGGGACGCAATACGGTAAGATTCACCTGTCTTTGAATAGGTTTAAGCGCCTCTAACATCGGGCGGGCGATAGTTTGAAAATTAATATCGCGCTCTCCGTAGGGTCGAGCAATTACCAGTAAAATATTTAATTGTTCGTCAGACATTGTACCCAATTCTGCCCGAACTGCATAGTTGCTAAGACTGCGATACATCCCCGCCAGCTTTGGTGCGAGAAATTGATAATCTGAGGTAAACAGCAATTCCCAGGGCAAATTGAGTACGGCGGGATTGTCGGCAACAATGCTAATTTCGCACCTATCCAATCCGTCTCGCGTCGCCTCCTGAAAAAATTCCCGCGCTTTGTCGCTGCTGCGAAATACTAGGTCAAATAGCTGCTGTCCCCAAGCTTGCAACTGCTGTTCAACTTTTTTAGCATTTTCCGGTTGGAGTCCGTAGGGAAAGCGCAGATATTCTTCGAGATACCACCGCAAATCGTCTAATACTTTGCTGTCAAATGGGTGTTCAAAGGTGACAGGAGGCGCGTTTCGGGATGCTGCGCGGCCCCGCTGCCAGGATAGTTGGATGGAATCGCCTTCGTGATTAATGCGTAGGTAGTTTTCTGCCATGTTTTTTGCAGCTTGATTAACTTATTATTATATTGGAATTTATCCATAAGAGCCAAAGAAATCGGGTTTTCGGAAGTTTTTGCGCCGTGACTAAGTATTCTCGCAAAAAAACCGGGTTTCTGATGACTTGCGTGGAAGTCCTGATCGATTCTTCAAGTGTGTTGCTATTGATTCCGGATTGTCTGGGTAACGATAGTTTAGAAATTTGAGAAATTTAGGGAGAATTGGTTAACTCTTGAATTAAAGGTTAAAATGCGATCGCTCTCAGCATAGAAAGGTTCTCGCTCAAGCGCAACATCAACTATCACATTGGTGTCTATGAGGACTTTCACAAGTTATGTTTCTCCTTCAAATATTCCCATTTTGCTTGTTTATCTGGATCGTCAAAATCTAGCGGTTCGGGTACAGCATCTCGCTCAAACAAAGCTTGAAATGCTTTCACCTTCGTTTTAAACTTCGTCTGAGGTGTCTCAGGTATCGCACTTTTCGACTCGCTAGCCAGTTTAACAGCATCAGCTACCGGCCAAACGATGATTTCGACATCTCCGGGTGGCATATCTAGGGGCTCGAAAGCTACCAAATTGCCAGTTGCATCGATTTTACCTCTAAGTTTGTATGCTTGCATAGTAATCTCCTAAGTTTGTCTCTGTATATTTTATGTTACCCTAAATCCTCAAAGGCGATCGCAATATCTACCCATTCATAATTTTATTCCGAATTCCCTTAAAGTCAATTCACTGCGAAATAATTCCACTTGCTAAAATCCCCAAAATTTTATTCACATCTTTGAGATAATATTCAGTTAAATCAATATAAATGACACTTCCTTCTAGTTTGATGAATTTCCAAATACTCCCAGTTGTCACCGCCCCATAAATTGCCAAAATTTCATTACCTGTACGTTCATTAAATATCCTTGCCGCTAACATTTCTGCCACGCACTGTCCTAACCCAGCATTAATATTTTCTTTTTTAGCTTCCACCAAGGTAATTATGGGAGCGCTGACAAATAGTATTTCGGGTGAATCGCTAATAATGAAGTCACAAATTCCATTTAATCCCCTCGCGCTATCAACGTCAAACTCTACTCCAGAAAATAAATTAATCCGTTCTTTGAGCTGTCTTCTCAAATCGATTAAAATCGGGGAAATAATCATTTCCGATCGAGCTTTTTCACTATTGCTGGCAAGGGCTAAAGGTACATTGTAGCGGAGAATTTCAGTCAATAAGGCGCTGCTTGCTAATTCAGGTATATCTCCGAATAAATCGACTATTTCCGCAGTTGTTAACTCAAAGGTTCGCTTGACTTTTTCTAAAGTGAAATCGCTGTAGGACATTTTGCTTTTTTTCCTCGAAGTTTCAATATTAAAGAGAATATAATCTTAGTGTACTCATTACCAGCCATCCTCAAGAACAATCGGAATGTTTCTGCTCTGAATCTCTTCTATAAAAGTTTTTAAACTAGGATTATCTTCGTAATGCTGCATCAAAACTTTATGCTTGCCATATTGTTTTGAAATTTCTCGATAATAGTCAGGATTTTTAGCATTCTTGTCAATTGTAAAATTTTCTCGCCTCGAAAGCTCCTGATTTAACGTCTTGAGACAGTTTTTGCATTTAGCTTTTTTCTTTTTCTCTGTATAATACAGTGGGAGCAACCAACACTCAAGAGAATGTACAGAGATTGCAAACACTATCTTCTGTTGATTTTGGCTGTAAAAATCCTCACCTATCGCGCCTCTAAATTTCTCAATAACTTTTTCAATCAAATGCTGAGGAGTAAACTCACCATTTTCATCTTGGTGGGAGATATGATAATCTTCTGAAACATCAGTATCTATTTGAATAATGATATAGTCAATAAATTGAAATGATTCTCGAAAATATTTTAACTTGCAATAATCAAAAACTAGAGTCCAACCGCCGTATTTTGATTTATTTTCATTGTCTTTATCTCTTTCTGGTTGCAGTGGTTGGACATCTAGATCAGGACTATTGAAATATCCAGCTAAAATATTCTCAATCACAATCTGATCGGTAAGTCCCTCTGTAATCAATCCAAAACTAATCATATTAAAAATTCTTAGGAAGTCCGCCGATATAGCCTCTCAAAAATGCCTCTGATAATTTCACAAGTTCTTGTCCCTCCAAAGGTTGAGGTTTGAGAATGCGTGTAGCTTTAGTATAACCTAATTGGTTGCGGGAAATCACAAACAGCCGCTGTTCGTCATCATCTAAATCCAAACCATCCAAAACTGCCGGGTTGTGAGTTGTCAAGATGACTTGTTTATCGTGTTTCTTTGCTAGTTCGACTAATTCTTGGATTAATCGGCGGCACAATCTGGGGTTGAGAGAAGCGTCAATGTTATCAATTGCAAAAAACTTAGGCGTGATATCGCTGATGAACAAGGTAAAGTAAAACAGTAAAAACAAAAAGCCTTCATTCGAGCTTCTTTGGTCAAAGTAACTTAAATCAGTATCTAAGTATCTATCTGTGATTTGGATAGAAGTTTGCATTGCTGCTAAATTCTGAGGAACTTCAAAATCTTTAAACCAATCTATCAATCGCAAATTTTCTTTGATTTGATTTAGTTTATCTGGGTTATCTGCACTCAAGAAATTTATAAGTTTAAATAAGCCTTCGCCATTAATGCCTAATGGTTGAATTTGCCCTTCTTTTTCAAAAGTTCGTAAAGCTGGGTTTTCAGGAGAGTAAATTATAAATTCATTTAAGTGAAGTATGGGAATGAATGATTCGGCATCTTTTATGAAGTTTGAGAATACTTGTTCTGAAAGTTCCGTTTCTTCTTCTAATAGAGATTTTAATTTTTGTCTTCCCCCATGTTTTTGAATAAGCAAATTAATGGCATCTTTTAGAGAGGTTTCAGAATTGACACAAAAAATTTTACTAACCCACTGAGAATAGGGAGAATTATCATTTTGTAAAATACAACTAAATTGTTCTTGATCATTCTGTATTAATTCAATGCTGATATCTTTAGCTAAATTTTCCTTATCAAAAGCCGATCGCATAAATCGAGGTTCTGTCACCCGAATCCCCCGTGCAGCTAGGAACTCGTTATCCAGTTTATCATTAGCAGCCGCAGAAGCCAGGGCGATCGCTTCCAAAATATTGCTTTTGCCGCAGCCATTTTCGCCAATCAATACGGTCACTCGTCCTAATTCGAGCTTCAGCTTTTGAATGGACTTGTAATTTTGGATTCTGACTTCTCCAATCATAATTCAATCTCATATAATTTGAGTGTACTCATTGTATCTGCGATCGCATGGATCTCAAAGAACGCCTGCACAGCCATCTAATTCAAATTATACGCGATCGCAATCCTTACTTAGCCTCCGCAGGGCATTTCTACGTGCAGCAATACATCCGCGAACAATTGGGACAGTGGGGAACTGTAGAAATCGACGATTTTGCGGTGCGCGGGCGAATTCATCACAATTTTATCTTGGATTTACCCCCCTCCGAAAAGGCTAGCAAGCAGGGGTTGCTGCCGATTATTATCGGTGCTCATTACGATACAGTGCCTGGTACGCCTGGGGCTGATGATAATGCTACTGGGGTGGCTGTGTTGCTGGAACTCGCAAGGGCGATCGCACTTCAGCCGCTAAAATATCCAGTACAATTAGTTGCCTTCGATATGGAAGAAGCTGGTTGTTGGGGTAGCAAGCATCATGCAGCTAAATACAAACAACAGCAACAGTCAATTCGGTTGATGATTTCTTTGGAAATGTTGGGTTATTGCGATCGCACTCCGAACTCCCAAAGCTACCCGGCGGGACTAAAATATTTTTATCCGAATATTGGCAATTTTATTGCTTTAATTGGGAACTTGCGGACTGTTCGCGATATGATTGCCTTGAGCGGAAATATCCGCAAATCTGGTCAAGCTTGCGAGTGGCTGCCGGTGCCGAATCGAGGTTTAATTGTACCGGATACTCGCCGCAGCGATCATGCTCCTTTTTGGGATAATGGTTATCCGGCTATTATGGTGACGGATACGGCTAATATGCGGAATCCTCATTATCATCAACCGAGTGATAAGATTGAGACTTTGGATTTGGATTTTCTTGCTGGTGTTTGTCGGGGTTTGGTTGAGGCTATTCGGTATATATAGGGATTTTATTGAACCGCGAAGGCGCGAAGGGCGCGAAGGAAGAAGGAAGAAGAAGATGATGATGAGAGATAAAGATATGAATGCTGTTTTTGACGATCGCACTTCCTGGCAATTCTGGATCGATCGCGGCGGCACTTTTACCGATATAGTAGCCCAAAAGCCCGATGGTAAGCTCGTAATTCACAAGCTGCTGTCGGAAAATCCCGATCGCTACACCGACGCAGCAGTGCAAGGAATTCGTGATATTTTGGGGATTGGGGCGGGGGAAGCGATACCGGCGGCGCAAATTGCAGCGATTAAAATGGGTACGACGGTGGCGACAAATGCTTTACTGGAACGTAAGGGCGATCGCACTATTCTGCTAATTACTAAGGGTTTCGGCGATGCGCTGAGAATTGGCTATCAAAATCGCCCGAATATTTTCGCGCGTCACATTGTCCTGCCGGAAATGTTGTACGATCGCGCGATCGAAGTTGCCGAACGCTACAGCGCCCGAGGCGAGGAGTTAATGGCTGTGAATTTGGATTTTATCCCGTCTTTGCAGCAAGCCTACGATGACGGAATTCGCAGTTGTGCGATCGTTTTTATGCACGGCTACCGCTACTCGGAACACGAAAAACAAGTTGCTCAAATAGCCAGAGAAATTGGCTTTACTCAAATTTCAGTATCTCACGAAGTCAGCCCTTTAATGAAATTAGTTTCGCGGGGAGATACTGCGGTTGTCGATGCTTATTTATCTCCGATTTTACGCCGTTATGTCGAACAAATCACCAGCCAATTATCAAATTGCAATCCACCCGATTCTGTAGGGGCGGGTTTAGCGAATAATTCACTAAAAAAACAGATAATCCCCGAACAAAACCCGCCCTCCGAATCCCCCGATTCACTAAAAAAACAGATAATTCCCGAACAAAACCCGCCCTCTTCTTCCGGGCCCAATGCCCCATCCCCAAAATTAATGTTTATGCAGTCAAACGGCGGCTTAGTAGATGCCGCCAAATTCCAAGGAAAAAATAGTATTTTATCCGGGCCTGCTGGGGGAATAGTCGGTGCAGTTCAAACCAGTAAAAAGGCAGGTTTCGATAAAATTATTACCTTTGATATGGGCGGAACTTCAACAGATGTCGCCCATTTTAACGGGGAATACGAACGGGAATTTGAGACAGAAATTGCTGGGGTGAGATTGCGATCGCCCGTGATGGCAATTCACACTGTAGCAGCCGGTGGCGGTTCCGTTGTGTTTTTTGACGGGGCGCGCTACCGCGTCGGGCCGGAGTCTGCGGGGGCTAATCCTGGGCCTGCTTGCTATCGGAAGGGCGGGCCTTTAACGGTGACTGATTGTAATGTGATGTTGGGCAAAATTCAGCCTGATTTTTTCCCGAAAGTGTTTGGATTGCAGGGAGATTTGCCGATCGCCACTGAGGTAGTAAAGCAAAAATTTGTGCAGTTAGCGGGGGAAATTGGGGGCGAGAGGACGGCGGAACAGGTGGCTGAGGGTTTTTTGGCGATCGCGGTGGAAAAGATGGCTAATGCGGTGAAAAAAATCTCGCTTCAGCGCGGTTATGACGTTTCGGAGTATACATTGTGCTGTTTCGGCGGCGCGGGCGGCCAACACGCTTGTGCGATCGCCGATAGTTTGGGCATGAAACGGGTGTTTATTCACCCTTATGCGGGGGTGTTGTCCGCCTACGGTATGGGTTTGGCTGATGTGCGGGTTATGCGCGAAAGGGCGATCGAAGAATTATTAACTGGTGAATTAATTGGTGATTTACAGGATATTTTAGCGCAATTGGAGGCGGAGGGAAAGAGGGAATTGAACCGCAGAGGCGCTGAGGGCGCTGAGGGAGAGAAAGAGGTTTTGGTTGTGAGGAAGCTGCATCTTAAATATCAGGGAAGTGATTCGGTTTTGATGGTGAATTTTGCGGTCAATCTTGAGGAGATGCAGGCTGAGTTTGAAGCATTACACCGACAGCGATACAGTTTTATTATGCCGGAAAAATCGCTGATTGTCGAAGCGGTTTCGCTGGAAGTTGTAGAAACCATGAATGTGGCGGATGAATCGATAGTTGCTAATTCTCGTGATGCGGAAGCGATCGCCCAGCAGCCAATCTCTACCGTGCAAATGTATGTTGCTGGCGAGTGGCGGGAAACGCCTGTTTATCGGAGGCAAGATTTGCGATCGGGCGACTGCATTACCGGCCCGGCGATGATTGTCGAAGCAACTGGAACTAATATCATAGAACCTGGATGGGAAGCAACTATCACGGAAAATAACGATTTAATTTTGAACCGCAGATGCACGGAGATAGACGCAGATCGTATCCGCGTTAATTCGCGTTTATCTGCGGTTAAATCAGATCCAGTTTTGCTGGAAATTTTTAATAACTTATTTCGGGCGATCGCCGAACAAATGGGCGTAACTTTGCAAAATACAAGTTCCTCAGTCAACATCAAAGAACGCCTCGATTTTTCCTGTGCAGTATTCGACAAAAACGGGCAATTAGTTGCCAACGCGCCGCACATTCCCGTGCATCTCGGTTCAATGAGCGAAAGCGTTGAAGCTTTAATCTTAGCACAAGGCAATGCAATTAAACCGGGCGATGTTTATGTTTCTAACAATCCCTACAACGGCGGCACGCATTTACCAGATATCACCGCAATTACTCCCGTATTTGATAATTCTTCCTCCCTTCCTTTGTTTTATGTGGCTTCGCGGGGACACCACGCCGACATCGGCGGTATCACTCCCGGTTCCATGCCTCCGAATAGTAAAATAGTAACTGAAGAAGGCGTATTGCTGGACAATTTACAGCTAGTAAGCGAGGGCAAATTTCGCGAATCAGAATTACTAGAAATTCTCACAACCGGAGATTTTCCTGTTCGCAATCCCGCACAAAATATCGCAGATTTGCAAGCGCAAGTTGCTGCAAACAATCGCGGCGTAGCAGAACTTCTCAAGATGGTAGAACATTACGGCTTAGAAACGGTACAAGCTTATATGGGCTTCGTGCAAGATAATGCTGAAGAATCGGTGCGGCGCGTAATTGAGGTTTTGAAAGATGGCGAGTTTACTTATCCGATGGATAGTGGCGGACAGATTAAGGTAGCTATTACAATTAATAAGTCGGCGCGTAGTGCGAAAATAGATTTTACTGGCACATCTTCTCAGCAATTCAATAATTTTAATGCTCCTGCTGCGGTGTGTAAAGCGGCTGTGTTGTATGTTTTCCGCACTTTGGTAGATGACGATATTCCTCTGAATGCGGGCTGTTTGAAACCTCTGGAAATCATCAATCCGGCAGGCTGTATGCTGAATCCTAAGTATCCGGCGGCGGTGGTGGCGGGAAATGTGGAAACGTCGCAGAATATTACGGATGCTTTGTATTGTGCGCTGGGGGCGATCGCATCTTCGCAGGGCACTATGAATAATTTTACATTTGGAAATAACCGCTATCAATATTATGAAACAATTTGCGGCGGTTCTGGTGCTGGTGCAAGTTTTGACGGTACTGATGCGGTGCAAACTCACATGACTAATTCGCGTTTAACCGATCCAGAAGTATTAGAATGGCGGTTTCCGGTGTTGTTAGAAAGTTTTGCAATCCGGGCTAATAGCGGCGGGAATGGATGTCATCGCGGGGGTAATGGAGTGGTGCGGCGAGTGCGGTTTCTGGAGGCGCTGACGGCGGGAATTTTATCGGGGCGGCGGGTGATTTCTCCCTGCGGTTTGGATGGGGGTGAAGCGGGGAAAGTTGGGCGGAATTATGTTGAGAGATTTGATGGAAATGTTGAGGAGTTGGGGAGTACGGCGAGTGTGGAAATGCAACGGGGGGATGTGTTTGCGATCGAGACTCCGGGGGGCGGAGGTTGTGGTTTTCCTCGCGAGTGTTACGGTTGATAGCCTTCATCTATTGGTAAGTTTTGTTGATTTGCTGCTTGTCTGGAAATATATTTGCAGCGTTGATACTCTTGGTTGCCGGCACATTGCTTAATTCTAATAAACTCAACGTCGTGTTGCGAACAGAATTCGAGTAATTGCTCCCACAAATCTACGTTAGCAGTAGGTTTATGTTCGCTATTTTTCCAGTTATTAGCTTGCCAGCGCAACGCCCAATTGTTGGTAATAGCATCTACAAGGTAGCCGTTGTTATTGTATAGCGTCACTTTACATCTTGTTTTGAGTGCTTTCAGACCTTCAATTGCAGCAATAATATCCATACGATTGTTTGTAGTTAACTGAAATCCGCCGCATAATTCCTTGCGATGATTTTCATACAGCAAGATTGCCCCATATCCGCCAGCACCGCTTGCCGTAGTTAAACCGCGAGTATAAATGGTAACTTGTTTCAAGTTGCTCATGCTTGTGTAACTTGTTCAGAAAAATCCAAAATTATATAATTCATTTTGCTTAAATATTGACAATTTTTAAGCATTTGTATTAAATGTAGATTGTAGTGTATTTAGTAGTATGATCGGCCAGAATATATATAGACAGCAGATTTATCTTAGATGAAGTAGACCCCTCAAGCGATCGATTCCTGTAGGGACACGGCACTGCCATGTCCTCTATCTCTGCTTGTTGTCAAAGTGTAACGATTCCATTGCTTTTGGTGCTTTTCCCATGCTTCCGGCATCTCATCCCAAATTTTCTCATCCAGAAGTCTCCCAGCAGCTTTAGGCGTTCTACCTCCCCATTGCTTGAAGAAAAATGCTACTTCAGCATCTTGACATTGCTGCTTAATATTATCAACCCATTCTGATTGCATGGGACGGTGTTTTACGCCAGATTCTCCCCCAACTATTACCCAGTGAATGTCTTTTAAATCTAGTTCTAAATTACCTAAAAGCGGTTCGCATGATAGGAATCTGACTTGGGCGGGTACTTGTCGCAAACAGTCAATCCTGTTAACGTAGTTTTGATTTTCAACAGAAACTCCCATCCAAATATTTTCATGCCAGTCTAATTGGTCAGCTATTTCTCGAAGGCGTTCGTGTCTTTTGGTCAGAATTTGATATATATGCCAAGGAGTTTCACGCATTACCTCAAAAACTTCTTTGAGAAAATCTATTGGCACTTCTTCATGAAATAAATCGCTCATCGAGTTGACGAAAATACGGCTAGGCTTTTTCCAGCGCTTTGGTTCTTCCAAGCGATTCCTATGCAGTGTTAAATCAAAGCCGTTAGGAAAATTAGTGTGAAACCTTTTTGTTAATGCTTCTGCATAACAATGGGTGCAGCCGGGACTGACTTTATCGCAGCCAGTTGCTGGATTCCATGTGCGATCGCACCATTCTATACCAGTATTAATGTTAGCCATTTACTTACTCCTTTTTTATTTTTATCGGTATCGCACTTCGCATCTTTTATTATATACCCTATTTGTTGACTCAGGTAATATCTTTGGGATAAATTAAAGTAAATGTACAAATTAAATATGGGTTATGGGTAGCAGACAAGGCACGATTAAAGCAGCAGCAGCAAGGCTTGGGATTTCACTCGAAGAGTATTTAACTAAACTAGATGCTGGTTTAAAATGGTGTACCAAGTGCAAAGGCTGGAAGCAAATAACTGAGTTTGCCAAAGATAAAAGCCGTGGCGATGGATTACAAGCTAGCTGCCTTCAATGTGGCAGAGTCGAGGTTCGCAAGGACACTAAAGGTAAGACATCCCCATTTAAAGGAAAGAAGCACAGCACTACGTCATGTCAAAAAATGAGTTTATCGAGATCTGGGAACACAAACCGACTTGGCAAGCCTTGCTCATCAGAGCAAAAAAGCTATATTCGCCAGCGCACTATTGAAAAAGCAGCGCGTGGAGTCAAACATCCTAATTGGAAAGGTGGTATCACTCCTGAAAACATAGCATTGAGGCAATCTCCTGAATACATAGATTGGCGCAGGGGTGTGTTTGAAAGAGATGGTTATAGCTGCCAACATTGCGGTGATAATCGAGGTGGCAATCTAGAGGCTCATCACATAAAACTGTTCTCGGACTACCCAGAGTTTCGATTCGTAATCGACAATGGACTAACTTTATGTAACAACTGTCACCGAAAAGTCCACTCTAAGCGAAGGTAGCGACGAGTTCCAGATTATAACTGTCGATTCGATACCAGTATTAATGCTAGACATACAAGAACCTTGCCATTGAAAGAACAAATTATATTTTTAGGTGCGCTGGATACAGACAATTTATACATACTACTTTAGATCAATGCAGCATCACCCACAACTCTATTATATAATTAAATTGACTTAAATATCAACAGTTTTTAAGCACTTGCATTAAATGTAGATCGTAGTGTAAAATCGTGCTGCACCAGCATATATTACCAAAACAATTGTGCAAGCACCTAATTTTTCCGAACTCAACCATCCTGTGGTCAAATCCCTGTTCCATCACAGCGATCAGGAATTATTGACTCTGTTCCAAAACCATCCCGATCAGGGTAGGTTCTTCACTGCAATTTTTTGCCGCTACGCTCAAATTGTCCACTCCCTGATTCGCCATTCCGTGCGATCGCCCGTACAAGGTGATTACCTGTTCGCCCACACCTGGCTGCACATCTATCACGAACTGCGAGGCCTCGACTTGCGCCGCGAGATCCAAGAGTCTGATGGCGGAAATCTCAGTCTCCAAAACTGGCTGATTAATGTCACTGCAGTCTGCATAAATCAAGCTGAATTGCCCCCTGTTGAGTCGATTCACTACTCTTTGCAATCGGCTCCGCCTCCCCTGTGGTGTTACGTCAAACAAGCCTTGGAATTGTTAGCGCCGCTGCCGCGTTTAGTGGTGTTGATGGCTCAGACTTTCCGCTGGAGCGAAACTCGAATTGCAGCTTATTTGCAAGCAGAAGGCGAAGCTATTTCGCCCGCTCAGGTAAAGGCTTTGCTACAAAAAGGATATCAAACTTTAGAATCAAATTTGCCGGAGGATATTCGGGCTATTTATCTAGATGAAAATCTCGATTATCAACAAGCACTTGTCTAGATATAGCCGGCGATAATTCCGCTAATACCAATTATTCTTCAGTCCGCGTCGGCGGACTTCGTTTGTCTAGACGCGGTTTCAACCGCCGTCTGATCTCGGACTCGGAAATAATATAAGAGGTGGAAATGGCAGTTTATCAAGTTCGGTTGGTGAATGAGGCTCTCGCGCTCGATCGCACGATCACAGTACCAGACGACCAGTATATCTTAGATATGGCAGAAGATGCCGGCATCCGCTTGCCGAATGGATGCAAGCAAGGAGAGTGTTCTGCTTGCGTTGTCAAACTGCTGAGTGGTGAAATCGACCAAAGCGAACAAAAGTTTTTGAAGCCGTCAGAATTGCAAGCTGGCTACGCTGTTACTTGTGTGGCTTACCCGCTTTCTGACTGCACTTTGTTAACGCATCAAGAACAAGTTTTATATCAAACCGCTCTTTATTTTAAGTAATAGGAAATCAGTTTTTTACCATTTTTTATTCTCGCCTCGCTGGGCGCGGAATTTGTTTGTAGAAGAGCGAATTATATTCGCCGATCAAATCGTTATCAAAGTAGATTGGGTATGGTGTAAGGTGCGTGACTCTCCAGCATCTCGCTGACACTTGAGTGGCTAGAAAGTCACGCACCCTAACGAGTATAGATAAACCCGCCCTTATTAATTTAGCAACTGTAGAATCCGCTGAAGCGGAATTTCTGCCCAATCCAAGCGGTAATTGAGTTCGTATGCTAGTTCGGCAACCGCTTTTTCCAAAATGTAAGCATCCAGCAAAACTTGTAGTTCCGGGATAGATTTGGGCAAGAAACTTGCATCGGCTGCTGTTACCAAATAGCTGTTAAGAAAAGTGAGGCTGACCCAGCGGTGCCAAACGTTCGCCCACTGCTGCATCTCCGGGAGATTTTCAGGGCGAATCATGCCACTTTCTACTTCATTGCGGAGTGCCAAAGTAACAGCGTAACTCAAAGATTGCAGCATTCCCGCAACATCTCGCAGGGGCGATCTCTTCATCCGCCGCTCGCTTAAGGGTCGATCGCGTTCTCCTCCGAAATCAATAATTACGAAGTCTTTGCCGGTATAAAGAACTTGCCCGAAATGAAAGTCCCCGTGACAGCGAATTCTATCGGCCGTGATTCTCAAGTTCAAAATAGACTTGAAACGTTCCATGAGCAAATCTTCGCGGTTGAGGAGTTTTTGCGCCGATTTTTGTATTTCTGGTGGCAGTTTGGACAGTCGTTTTTTTAGATCCAGCAAAGTTCTTCCGGCCAGATTTCTCATGTGTTGATAGATGGAACGCTGGTAAAAGGAGGTGAAGTTTTCTGGGGCAAAAGCGGGATTTTCTGTGTCAGAAGCTAAAGCGAGGTGAAGTTCGGCTGTTCGTTGACCTAAAAGTTCGGCTGATGCTAAGTAAGAGCCGATCAGTTCGCGAGCTAATGCCGGAATTTCTAGGGATAAATCGGCTACTAGCGAGTTTGGCTGCCGCTGGGTTTGTCCGGTCAAAGCGTTCGGCAAATAATTTTCCGGGGCAGTAGATAAATTCTCGCTAGAATGCTTTGCTTCTACTGTCATTACTTGCTCGAAATAGTCGCGCAGTGTGTCTAATGTATAAGACCAAGCATCTACGCTGTCGGGGATTAATTTTTGTAGGATTCCGACTGTAAGGACTTGTTTTGCTGGTGTGTGATATTCCAATGCTCCGGCAATTGGAGCGTAGTGTTGGATCGAGTTGCGCTCTGTTAAAAAGCGTCCGATTTCTAATTCCGGGTTGATTCCTTCCTCGACTTTTCGCAATATTTTCAGGACGAAGCGGTCGCCGTAACCTGCGGATGTATTGCTTTGTTCTTTTTTGAACAGGTGAGGGTCGAGCTGCGATAAATCTTGTTCTGAGTTGAATGAAGTGTCGGCAATTCCTACCAGTTGACCTCCAGCACCTCTGTAACTGCGAGAATTGGCGATCGCCCCCAACAGCGCGCTCAGAAAACCTTTTTCCCCAGCAGCATCAAATAGTACCCCGATTTCCTTTTTGGTTTCTGGGAATTGCAGGCGCGCGATCGCCCGATCGTCCACATCGCCTTTCATCTCTTCCCAACCTAAAGGCAAAACGTAAGTTTCCGGCATACCTTCAGTATAATTCAACAGCAAGAACAGAATGTAAACTTGAGATTGCTCCCCCGCACTATCTTTACATTCAATCGGTACCATCTCACTTATTTCTAATGATTGAATTGTCCGATCTGTACCGCTAAACCAGCGATTACGCCGCAGGTATCCCGGCAAAAGATTAAGCAGCATATCGCTTAACTGACTTGTCGCAAAAGCAGTTTTCCAATTGCCTATCACCGCCAAAGTAGGCAAGTCTGTGGGAACACCGTGCAGCAAAAAATCTTCGTGTTTAACAGTAAGAGTAAACCAGTAAAACGTGTGAGGACTCAAGCACAAAAAGTAAGGCGACTCGCCAACTGCAGGAAACTCCGTGCGGCCGAAAATCTCCACCGGAACAGCACCTTTAAAGGGCGCAAGGTCTAATTCTGCCGTCTGGACGAAGCGTGACAAATTAGCCACTACGAGGATGTGTTCGTCTTGATAAGTGCGTACAAAAGCTAAAACTTTGCGGTTTTCCGGGTACAGGAACTCGCAAGTTCCGCGGCCGAATGCTTGGAAGCGCTGCCTAATTGCAATCAGGCGTTTCATCCACCACCACAGAGAACTCGGATTCGCCCGCTGCGCGTCCACGTTAACCGATTCGTAGTGATATTCAGGGTCAACAATTGGCGGTGCGTACAGCCGCTGCGGGTTAGCACGGCTGAAACCGGCATTGCGATCGCCACTCCACTGCATCGGAGTTCTCACCCCGTTGCGATCGCCCAAATAGATATTGTCTCCCATGCCAATTTCATCGCCGTAGTAAAGCACCGGCGTACCCGGAAGAGACAGCAGCAAAGCATTCATCAACTCGATGCGGCGGCGGTTATTTCCCATCAAAGGAGCCAAGCGGCGGCGGATGCCCAAATTAATTCTCGCTTGAGTGTCTTGAGCGTAAACCCGATACATATAATCTCGGTCTTCATCACTCACCATTTCCAGCGTCAATTCATCATGATTCCGCAAAAATAATGCCCACTGACAATTATTGGGAATATGTGGAGTTTGCTGGAGAATGTCGCTAATTGGGAAGCTATCTTCCATGTGCAAAGCCATAAATAAACGCGGCATCAGCGGAAAATGAAAGTTCATGTGACATTCATCGCCAGCAGCGTAATATTCAACCGCATCCTCCGGCCACTGATTCGCCTCAGCCAGCAGCATCCGGTTCGGGAATTTCTCATCTACGTGCTGCCGCAATTGCTTCAGGAATAGGTGAGTTTCGGGCAGGTTTTCGCAGTTAGTACCTTCGCGCTCGTACAGGTAAGGCACCGCATCCATTCGCAGTCCGTCTACTCCCAGTGCCAGCCAGAAATCTACCACATCTAAGATGGCTTGGCGGACGGCGGGATTGTCGTAATTCAAATCGGGTTGGTGGGAATAAAAACGGTGCCAGTAATAAGCTTTTGCTACCGCATCCCAAGCCCAATTAGAGGTTTCAAAATCTTGGAAAATAATCCGAGCATCTTGATATTTTTCCGGCGTGTCACTCCACACGTAAAAATCTCTTTCATTACTGCCTTTCGGAGCGCGGCGTGCTTTCTGAAACCAAGCGTGCTGGTCGGAAGTGTGGTTAACAATCAACTCAATAATGACTCTAATTCCCCGCAGATGTGCTGCTTCTAAAAGGTCTTTAAAGTCATCTAATGTGCCATAAATCGGGTTGACGGTAGTGTAGTGAGATGTGTCGTAGCCGTCGTCTCGAAGTGGCGATGGAAAAAATGGAAGTACCCAAATTGCTGTTACTCCCAAGTTTTGCAGATAATCTAGTTTTTCCGTGAGTCCCCGAAAGTCGCCGATACCGTCTGCGTTGCTATCGGCAAAAGCGCGAATTGGTACTTCGTAAATAATCGCGTCTTTGAACCACAATGGGTCGTTATTTAACATTGAGTTGGCCATGATTTTTATGGGTGATTGGTAATTTTGATTTGGTAATGGCGATTTGGTAATTGGGATTTGTTAGTTCAAATCCAAACTGATAAATCATAACTTATAATTTTACTGCGATTCGTCATGCCTGCGGCAGAGTTTTAATCGTAATTTATGATCGCAAAACTTATAATTTCTTAACTATAAAATCTCAATAATCTGTTTTGCTATTTCGGATACAGTTCACAATTCGGATACTGGTGCTTGCTAAGCACACCCTACATACTCAGCATTAGGGGCGGTTTTTACTACCTGCTGGACGGTTCTCAGGACAATAGACTAGGTTGACGCTCTTTGTAAATTTTTGTTACATTTATTTACATAAAGCAACAAAAATTTAAGGAAAAAACTAAAATGACTATTGTAATCGCTCTTTTGGTCGTCGGCTGGGTCGCAGCAGCATTAATTGGTACTCAAGCATATTTCCTGGGCGAACAGTCAAAGCCCATCCACGATCGCAATTGGAACGATGAATCTTTTGAACAACTGGCAAAATCTGTGACAGGAACAGAAATTGATTACCGCGTCCGGGTTCCCGCTTACCAAAAATTGGGGTAAAAGCCCCGTCCTTCTAGGACGGCTTTATATTTGCTTGGTTTATATATTATCTCATTGAGATTGTATTCTTAAATCTTCCGGTATTTTGTTGAAAATAGAGTACAATGATAGTATCACAGGTAGAATAACCGCCGATACACATAAGACACCAAGCTTAAACGACAGGTCGGAAAACAATAATGGTAAGTGGGTGGCGAAAACCAGAAAAACAGCAGGCTATCTAGCAGAGGCCAAAACCAGAAAAGTAAACCTTTAAAAGTTTAATGTACCGTAGGGCATACGGAAACATGGGAAGTAATTCTCGAAAGCTTGGGGAGACAAACCCTCTGAGACTATCTAAATTAGGCTTGATACTTGGTTCAATCGAACGGGTATTCAGTTTAAATACTGCCGCAAGGATAGCTAGTTTTAAGGTATGTCGATGAACCAAGAATCCTCGCGCCCTGACTGCCGGGGAGTGTCAAAGCATGGATGCTTATACCAGTCGCACGATGGGCAATTAGTAATATTCAGTAGCACGCTTGACTATTTTCAATAACAGGCTTTCTGGCCTGTTCCACAAGAAGATTTATTTTTTGTGGAACAGACCAGAAAGCCTGTTATTATTTTTTGAATAACGCTATTTTGATAGGAATTTCTACTTCTTCAACTCGCTACGCTGCATAAGCAAGCGCTTCAAATATATCTGCTTCTTCCAGGTAGGGATAAGCCTGCAAAATGCCTGACGGTGAGTGTCCCGATGCCATCACTCCTACTATCGTGCCAACAGTGAATCGCAAGCCTCGAATGCAGGGTTTTCCTCCCATTAATTCTGGATTCAGGGTGATTCTAGTTAGTTGTTTCATGCTTTTAAACTACCAGGCTTTCTCTTACTTTTCACGGCATCTCTGAAAGCCTTCTCAGGCAAGGGTTTAACCTTAAGATCCGTGTCAATAATTTCTACTTAATGCTAATAAACCAACAGTGGAATCAGGCTTGTGGAATATAGGCTGTCAGTAGTTTTTCTAGGATTAAAGAGATACCCTGAAAAGTAAGATCACTTTGCCCGCCTGTTCAAACATTCAGTCGGACTTTCTCCCCATCGATTGATCTCACCGGACGGGGATAATCTTTGCAACTCAAAAGATGACCTACGCATCGCACAAAAGCCGTTTTTCGCGTCAATCAGATAGCTCAAATCCTCTTGAATAGTATCAACATCAAAAGCAAGTTTCTCTGCCCTCAAAGGAATCGTTGGGTGCCATTACGGACAGCAACAAACAGTAGAAAGCCCGCAGACGCGACAAATGCAGTAAAGGTCAGAGATATGCCTCGTACACGATACTGGAACTGCTCGTCCTCCTGACTTACCCCGTACGCATGAGAAAGCCTGCCGATCGTAAGACACAATCCCACTCCATGTACGGCGGCGGACGGTGCTCCTTGGATTTCAGCAAGATAAAGCAAAAGAAGACCAAATGGCACGTACTCGGCAAAATTTGAGTGTACACGGATAGCGCGTAGCATTGTTTTGTCTCCGCCGTCACCAATGGAAATTTTGAGGCTACGGCGCAATCGCAGTATTCTGACGCTAAGCCCCACGAAGAGTAGGGCGAGCAGCGCGGCGTAAATCGAAGTAATGTTCATCTGTGAGTGGTGTATGTAAAGGTACGGGCTAGGAGGCGACGAGTAATCTTGAACTCATCAAACTGTAGACATTCAGGATGTTGAATAGTGGGCTGTTAGCGCATCGTCATTTTCTCAGAACTGAAAACCTGCGTTGAACGATCGCAGCAACATCAGAACGATTCACTAGATACCCATCTTCCATGTAGATAATCCGATCGGCGAGATCCAGAATGCGGTTGTCATGGGTAACGAGCAAGATGGTACAACCCTGTTCCCTAGCGAGTTTTTCCATAATCTCTACCACATCTCGTCCCGATTTTTTATCGAGTGCAGCCGTGGGTTCATCTGCCAGAATAATTTTGGGCTGACTGACTAGGGCACGCGCGATCGCGACTCGTTGTTTTTGCCCACCAGATAAATCGCTGGGATAGTAATCCATGCGGTGTTCCAAGCCTACCGCTGCCAACATCTCCCGAATCCGCTCGTCCGCCTCTACTGCCGTCACATCCTGGATTTCTAACGCCATTTCGACATTTTGATAAGCGGTGAGAAAGCCTAATAAATTATGTGCTTGAAAAATATAGCCGATATTACGCCGCGTTAGGAGCATCTGTTCCTTGCTGGCATCGAACAGTTCGGTGCCCAAAATGTTTAAACTACCCTCATGCAAAGATCGCAGACTCCCCATTAGCGTTAATAATGTGGTCTTACCAGAACCCGATGGCCCCGTCATAATAATAATTTCACCCCGATCGATCTGCAAATTGATATCGTATAAAACCTGCTTCCGCAGCGCACCTCGTCCGAAGTAGTGATTGAGCTGCGCGATCGAGATGGCTGGTGCGGCTGAATTTAGCATCATGTGCGACTCCTAAAAAATATCGGCAGGATCGGCAGTTTGCAACTTCCGCACGGCAATTGCCGCCGAAATAGAACTCATGATTGCCGTGAGGGTAAAGACAAATATCACTCGTCCCAGATCCATTGCCATCGGCAACATCGTCGCGATATTGGTAATTCGATAGATACCCAGCGCAATCAGCGTACCAGGGATAAAGCCTAGTGCTGCGAGTATTAGTGACTCTTGAAATACCACGACGAGCAGATAGCGATCGCGAAACCCCATCGCCTTGAGCGTGGCATATTCCGGTAAATGGTCGGTAACATCGCTGTAGAGAATCTGATAGACGATAACCGCACCGACGATGAAGGCGATGACTACACCCAGATCGAAGGTATAGCCGACAGGCGTACTCGCACTCCAAAATGCAACTTCAGCTTTGGCGTAATCGTCCCGTGTCATCACTTTGACATCACTAGGCAAACGCGCTCGCATCTCGGTTAATACCTTGTCAACATCTGCCCCCGGCTGAAGCTTAATTACGCCGATATCAATCAATCCTTTGCGGCGAAAATTTGCCATCCGAAGAAAGTTGACATCACTGGTGACGAGATAAGCATTGATGCCGAAAGTCGGGCTGAGGTTGAAGAGTCCCCGCACGCGCACCTGACGTTCGTTAATTTCTGTGGCGATCGCTTTGCCTGACTCAAACTGTTGGGCGATCGCGCCAAATTCCTGCCGCGAACCGCTGTTAAACAGAGCAGTATCAGGTTCGCGGAGTTGTTGACGATTGGCTACTACACCTGGAAGATTCATCACATCATGCTCTGGATTGATGCCGATCGCATAGATATCCCAAATCTCTTTGTTATCGGGATTGCGCCATTGAATGGGATTGAGATAAATCGGGCTGACGGATGCGACACCCGCGACACCTGCGGCTTCGTATAAGCGTCGCTCGGTAAATCGATCGAGCGAAATCAGCGATCGCGATCTACCGCTCATCATGATGATTTCACCATTCAAGCTATTGTGAAATTCAACCGCACTACTAAACAAGGCTCCCCGAAACCCCATCTGCAAAAACATCAATACATCGGCGAAACTAATCCCCGCGATCGCTACTATCAGCCTCGCCCGTCCTTTGCGTAACTGTAACCAAGACAAAAATAACGGCTTCTTCTTTGCTAACTTATTCATCACGATCGCCTCTATTAAATATCGATATCAACTTGCAGACTCAAATTCGTCAAGCCTGTCACTTTGCGACTGGATGGCTCGTCTAGTAAAACTCGTACTTCCACCACCCGCGCATCGAACTGGGCGGCGGGGTCGGTGTTCAAAACATCTTGTTTGTTGATTCTCAGTCCGACTTCGACTACCTTGCCACGCAGCACGTCGGGAAAAGCGTTGTTCTTGCTGATTGCAGTTGCCGACTGTCCCTGCCGAATCCGACTGACATCTGACTCATATACTTCGGCTACCGCGACCATTTGCTGAGTTTGCCCCAGGCTAATGATGCCGTCCGTGCCGACTAATTCTCCCGCACGAGTATGAATCTTCAGCACTTGCCCATCTTGCGGCGATCGAACTATTGCGGCATCTAGATCTGCCTGCGCTCTGGCGACACTGGCTTGAGCTTGCGCCACTTGCCCTTGCGCTGTAGCGACATCTACAGGTCGCACTTCGGCAATAGCGTTCAAGGTCGCTTTTGTACTTGAAAGTTGCTTCTGGTTGGAAGCAATAATTCCCGCTAAATTTTCCTGGGCTTCTTGGATTTGCTGCTGTTGCGATCGCTTAATTCCATCGAGATTGGCGCGGGCTTCTTGGATTTGCTGCTGTTGCGATCGCTTAATTCCATCGAGATTGGCACGGGCTTCTACCAACTGCTGCTGGGTGGTTTCTAGCGTCAGCAGCTTGCTATCACTAGATGATTTTCCTACAGCTCCACTGAGATACAAATCTCGATAGCGGCGATTTTCTAATGCTGCATTCTTTACTTGCGCTTCAATCCGCGAGATCGTGGCATTCTGAGCGGCGATTTGCGTCTCGCGTTCGGCAACGATCCTTGCTACCACGGCGCGTTGAGCGGCGATTTGCGTCTCGCGTTCGGCAACGATCCTTGCTACCACGGCGCGTTGAGCGGCACTTTGCTTAGTTAGTTCTGCCTGGATTTGACCGACTTTCTCCCGTTGTGCTTGGATATCCCCTGTTTTGGCACCCGATTGGACTTGCTGCAATTGCAATCGTGCGACCTTGACTTTCTCTTGAGCCTCTGTCAGTGCAGCCTGACGACGCGCGTAGGTATCCAAGACGGCGATTGGATCGCCTCTACGCAGTTGTTGACCATGACTTATTTTGAGCAACTCGACTCTAGCACCCTCCTGAGATGTCGGTGCAAAGACCTGAATCACCTCTCCTTGTGGCTCCAGTCGCCCCAAGGCTGACACCTTGGTGACCACGATCGATTTGGGGATAGCGGCTACTTGAGGAGTAGGACGACTGAGGAACGATCGATACGCAACGCCACCGCCCAGGATTAGTAAACCGACACCTGCGATCGCTAGTATTGCCCCTCGGCGCGGCGATCGCCATTTAGTCTCAAGTGTATCGAACATAGATAGCTCCAATTTGTGGATTAAATTTATCGATCGCCAAAAACGCTCGACAGATGATACCTAGACTGGTCTAGAGCCACCGCCGCACCTTTTAACGATCGGTGGCGGAACTTTGTGTTCTAGTACTTGCATGATGTGATTTCTCTAATCAAGTGTCTTAACTGCACTGATTGACGAGAATATTGGGACGTGTCGCGCTTATACTAAAATTTAAGTATTCAAGGAATTGAGTACAATAAATAAGATACAATCGAATTATCGAATCTGTCAAGCCCATTTTTAATTTTTTCATGGCAATCAAGCACACCATTCTGGCGTTTTTGGCACGGCAACCTCTCAGCGGCTATGAAATCGCCAAAGAGTGTGCAGAGGGATTTGGTAGTTGCTTCTGGAAAGCTAGTCAACAGCAGGTATACGCCGAACTGAGCAAGCTAGAACAGCAAGGTAATGTGACCTATGAGGCGATTCCACAGTCGGGACGGCTGGATAAGAAAATTTATTCGATTACCGATCTCGGACAGACAGAACTAACCAATTGGCTCACCAAACCCACCGAACCCGCACCGATTCGCGAAGACTTAGGTGTAATGGGACTAGCGGGACATCTGGTGCCAGTCGAGGCAATGACGCGCGAAATTACCCGACGGCGACAACTGCATCTCGATAAGTTACAGCAAATCCAAAAACTAGACGAACATTTTGTCGATCGGCTAGACTCGCTAGAGTTGAAGGATCTCTATATGCATCTTGTGATTCGTCGCGGCATTCGCTACCAGGAAGAGTGGGTGGCTTGGTGTGACGAAGCACTGGCCGCGATCGCGCAGTCTGTAAAACACTAGCGATCGAGGTTATCAACGAGGCGATCGCCAGTGATGTCATAAATCGTTCTGATAGAGAACTCGGAATAATTTAGCTCCGACCACTGACAGATCAGTTCTCAATTAATTGCCTAACCGATAACCAAAGCAGCCCAACGGCTAAAGTGAGCGGCGGCAGATATGACCGAAACGAAGCGCGAAATCTCTCTATCTGCACTACTTCATCGCGGTGGCTGGAGGAACTACACTTTAGTCGAGCCGCGGAGCGGTTGCACATTTCCCAACCCCCGCTCAGTCAGCAGATTCGCGGTTTGGAAGATGAACTAGGAGTCAAGCTGTTTGAACGAACGAAGCGGCAAGTGCAGCTTACTGAAGCAGGCAAAGTGTTTTTAGAGCGCTCCTATCTGGTGTTAGCGCAACTCGAACAGGCGATCGAAGTGACACAACGGATAGGGCGTGGTGAGGTTGGACGGTTGGCGATCGGGTTTGTCGGATCTGCAACGTATATATACCGTGCTGCCAGATATTTTAAGATTGCTACACAATAAATGTTGTGTTTGTTTATAATACCATTGTGATCAGGTGCGTCGCTGTTAAATTGTCGATATGTAGCTAGGGATTGTTGGTGGCGACGCACCCTACGAATACTGTTGCATGATTTGGGAAAAATGGTATTAGTAAATACGATAGTCCATTCAGGTGACAGGTTCATATCAATCAAAATTTTCACGCTATTTTGAGAGGAATTTCTACTTCTTCAACTCGCCACGCTGCATAGGCAAGCGCTTCATATATATCTGCTTCTTCCAGGTAGGGATAAGCCTGCAAAATGCCTGACGGTGAGTGTCCCGATGCCATCAATCCGACTATCGTGCCAACAGTGACTCGCAAGCCGCGAATGCAGGGTTTTCCACCCATTACTTCTGGATTCAGAGTGATTCTAGTTAGTTGTTTCATGATTTTAAACTACCAGGCTTTCTGGGCCACTAGAAGATTTAATTTTTGTGGAACAGGCTTTATGCCCATTGATGTTAACTTAACCCAGAAAACTTTTGTATCTCTCGTTGATAGCCTAGGCCAGATCCCCCTAAATCCCCCTTAAGAAGGGGGACTTTGAGAAGATTCTTATCCCCCCCTTCTTAAGGGGTGTGCCAGGGAGATCGACGCTGAATCGCCAGACAGCAGTCTCTGAGTACCTTTGAAGTTAAGTTGACACCAATGGCCAGAAAGCCTGTTCCTAAATGCAGCTACAAACTGTTACCTACTAGCGCGGGGATAAGGTCTTTTTTGCGAAATTGCAAACTGTTATTTACGCAGTCGATCGCAATTGTGTCACCTTCGACAAACGCATTTTCCAGAATCTTATTAGCCAGCGGGTTTTCCAACTCCCGCTGGATGGCGCGTTTCAAGGGACGAGCACCATAAACTGGGTCGTAACCAACATCTGTGATATGGTTCTTCGCAGCATCCGACAGTTCCAAAGTAATCTTTTGTTCCGCCAACAACCGCTCGATCCGCTTCACTTGAATGGTGACTATTTGCCGCAGTTCGATCTTGCTCAACGTGTGGAACAAAATGATCTCGTCCACCCGCTGAAGAAACTCCGGCCGGAAGTGCGATCGCAGCGCTCCCATCACCCGCTTTAACATTTGGTCGTACTCTTGGTCAGTCTCCCGTTCTTGAGTCGGTAAACTTTCAGGTTCCTGAACACTTGGAGAACTCGCAGCATCAGAAACTCGCTGGGCTGACACCTCAACCGTGCCATCATCATCAACTTTATAATTTGTCTTTTGACTTGACAAATCTTTCGTTTCCTGCTTTCTACTTGCAGGTTTTTTAGCCGTTTTCTCCTTCTTAGCAAACACTTCCAAAATGTGGTCGCTGCCGATATTGCTAGTCATCACAATTACGGTATTTTTAAAGTCAACCACTCGACCTTGAGAATCGGTAATTCTGCCGTCATCCAACACTTGCAGCAAAATGTTAAATACGTCCGGGTGCGCTTTTTCCACTTCGTCAAACAGCACTACCGAATAAGGATGTCTCCGCACTGCTTCCGAAAGTTGTCCCCCTTCATCGTAACCGACATATCCGGGGGGAGCTCCTACTAACCGGGAGACGTTTTGCTTCTCCATATATTCCGACATATCGATGCGGATCATCGCATCATCGCTGTCAAACAAAAACTCCGCCAACGCCCGCGCTAACTCAGTTTTTCCGACGCCTGTGGGGCCCATAAACAAGAAAGAGCCGATCGGTCTTCCGGGGTCTTTCATGCCCGCCCTAGCGCGCCGAATTGCTGCTGCCACGGCTGTTACAGCTTCCTCTTGACCGATGACTTTTTGGTGCAAGTGTTTTTCCAATTGCAGCAATTTTTGGCGTTCTGATTCTAACAACCGGTTAACCGGAATGCCCGTCCATTTAGCGACAATTTCCGCAATATCGCCCTCAGTAACTTTTTCGCGCAGCAGAGAAGAACCTTGAGCTTGCTGTTTCAAAAGTTCCGCTTCTTTCGCTTCGCGATCGCGCACCGCAGTTTCCAACTTGCCGTACTTTAACTGTGCGGCTTTATTCAAATCGTAAGCCCTTTCTGCTTGTTCGATTTGGACTCGCAGTTGGTCTTCTTCTGCTTTCAATTTATTGATTGCATCCAACAACTGCTTTTCGCCCAACCACTGAGAGGACAATTTTTCCTGCTTAGCTTTTAAAATGTCAATCTCAGAGGTGATGCGTTCGACGCGGAATCCGAGCCCAGGGGCTAGAGCACCTTTTCCTTCACCTTCGATCGACAATTTTTCCATTTCCAACTGCATCACCCGGCGGTCGATTCCTTCCAATTCCACAGGTTTAGAGGTAATCTCCATTTTCAAGTGGGCGGCCGCTTCATCTACCAGGTCGATCGCCTTGTCCGGCAAAAATCGATCGGAAATATAGCGAAAAGACAGAGTTGCAGCAGCTACCAGGGCCGAATCAGTAATTTTTACCCCGTGGTGGCGTTCGTAACGGTCTTTCAATCCGCGCAAAATCGAAACAGTATCTTCAACGCTCGGTTCGCCGACAAATACTTGTTGAAAGCGGCGTTCCAAGGCAGGATCTTTTTCAATATTCTTGCGGAATTCGTCGAGAGTTGTAGCGCCGATGCAGCGCAATTCGCCTCTGGCCAACATGGGTTTTAACAAATTTCCCGCATCCATTCCCGAACCGGAACTGCCACCGCCGCCAGTGCCGACAACGGTGTGCAATTCGTCAATAAATAGGACAATTTGCCCGTCGGAATCGATGACTTCCCGCAGAACAGACCGCAATCGTTCTTCAAATTCGCCCCGGAATTTTGCCCCAGCAATTAAACTGCCCATGTCGAGGCTAAATAGCTGGCGATTTTTCAAAGATTCCGGTACGTCGCCGTTGACAATTCGCTGGGCTAAACCTTCGGCGATCGCAGTTTTTCCGACTCCGGGATCGCCAATTAACACCGGATTGTTTTTTTGACGACGGGAAAGAACTTGTACCACGCGGCGGATTTCCTCGTCGCGGCCGATTACTGGGTCGAGTTTGCCGGCTTTGGCGGCTTCTGTCAAATCGCGGCCGTATTTGCTGAGGGCGTCGGAGTTGGCTTCGCCATCTTGATCTTGGGCTTTAGCGCTGCTGCGGCTGGCTTTCCCCGTTTCGGAATTTTTTTCTTGGGTTTTAGCAGTGGCGCGGAAAGATTTGATGGCTTCTTCGAGTTTTGGTCGATCGAGCGTACCGGCTGGGGGTTTGCGATCGTAACCGGGGCGGCCCGGCGGGCCGTCGCCTTTGGTCAGCAACCTGCGGCCGACTCGTTCGTCTTCTACTAAGCCAATTAATAAATGTTCAACGGCGATAAAATTATCTTGCCAAGTCGCCCTGGTGGCCTCGGCAACATCTAACATCACTTCTAAGCCGCGACCGAGGTATAGTTGGTCAGCGTTGGCAACTCTGGGCTGTCGTTTGGCAAAAGCATCTAACTGCTGGGCCAAGCGGGCGGCATCGACTCCAGCTTTGCTGAAAATGCTGTTGGCCTGGCCTTGCTGTTCGAGAAGGGCGATGGCTAAATGTTCAACCTCTAGCTGCTGATTGGCAAAGCGGCGGGCTACATCCTGGGATTTGACAATGGCTTCCCAGGCTTGATCTGTAAATTTGCTAGGGTCTGTTGGCTGCACGTTGGTTCCTCGCAATCAAGGGGATTCCTGTTGTTATCCGTTAATACATCGTCTCACAACCATCATAATCTTTAAACAGGATTATGAATTTATGAGTGCGGTTAACTAGGGCGGAAGTTGTGACCTAATTGACCTCTTACAAAAGCTTACAGTCCGCAATCCACCCCGAAATTTGGTGCGGTCAGACCGACTCTAGCGATTCCCTTCGGGATAGGTTCGCTGGTCGTACTTATAAAAATATTGCCAGAAACAAGATTTTTTTTTCGGCTGAGATTTATGCTATTTCCCACTTACCAATTTCTAGTTTTTTTCCTAATTATTTTTAGCGCGATCGTCTCTGTGAAACCCCAAGTCGATTTGTATAAAATTGTCTTGTTAGTTTCAAGTTTATTATTTTATTCCTTTTGGAGTTTCGACTTTCTCTTGCTCCTCGTTTTCTCTACAGCCTATAACTATATCACTCTCCGGGTTCTCTGCAACAGTAAGTATAAAAAAAATGCTTTAATCTCCGGCTTAGTTTTCAACATTGGCTATCTCGGCATCTTTAAATATTGCAACTTCTTTGTCACTTCTTTATTTGAGATACTGAACCAGCTACAAATTCCAGCCAGCTTTCCAGTTTTGCAAATAATCGCCCCCGTCGGTGTGTCGTTCTACACTTTTAGAATGATTTCTCATTTAATCGACTGCTACCAGCAAAAAATCCCCTGTCCAAAATTTATAGACTATGCCGCCTATATTACCTACTTTCCCCAAATTGCCTCCGGGCCAATCTCGCGAGCTCGCGAATTTTACTTGCAGCTAAATTCACCGGAAAAATACGACTATCAAATTGAAGAAGTTATAGTTTTGATTTTGTCTGGGCTCTTCAAAAAATATACTTTATCGAGCTTTTTGTTTAACTTCACTCAACTGCCCTTCACAGTCCCGCAGCAGTACAGCAGCATCGATTTAATCCTCGCGGCAATTTCCTATTCCTGTTTGATTTACGTAGATTTCAGCGGCTACTCGGATTTAGCCAACGGCATCTCCTGTTTGCTGGGTTTTAAACCCATTGCCAACTTTAATATGCCATACCGATCGCTCAGTCTGCAAGAATTTTGGAAAAGGTGGCACATCAGTCTTTCCGAGTGGCTGAGGGATTACGTTTACTTTCCCTTTGGCGGCAACAAGTACGGCAAGTTGAGGAAGTACGTAAATTTACTGATGACAATGGCGATCGGCGGATTTTGGCACGGCGCAGGTTTAAACTTTATTTTCTGGGGAGCAATTCACGGTTTAGGATTAATTGTCAACCATTTATGTAAAGATCTGCCCCAAGCTATCCACTTTAAATTAGACTATTCCTTTCCCAGATTTGCTAAATTTTGCAGTTGGTTGTTAACATTTACTTTTGTTACTTGTAGCTGGGTATTTTTCGGCACTCCCAACTGGGAAACGGCGGTAATTTTTTTTCAAGGAATTGTCCATCCTGCCGTCGCCACTTTTCAATTTAACTTTTGGCAATTGTATTTAGTAATTGCAGTCATCGGCGCGATCAACTTGTGGGGCGATCGCATCTCCCAACTATTGCAAACCGTATTGTCATTAAAAAACATTTTCTTTCGGGTTGTCTTAGTTTCGCTGCTCATGTATACTATTTTGATGTTGGGGCCGAGTACCGTTCCGCCTTTTATTTATTTTAATTTCTAAGAAATATGAAAGACAGGGAATTTTTGCTGATTGTTACTTCTGTGATTCTCACTTTAATATTTTCAAACTTATCATTATTTCTAAAAAGCTTTGCTTCAACTCCTTTCGCCAGTCCCGAAATTAAACAAGCCGCGGGCAATATCGAAATAAACGGTTTCCGAAAATCCGAACAAGATTTTTGGAGCAAAATTAAAGATATTAACTTCGATAGCCTCCCCAAAGAACCAGAAATTCCTCCAGTCAAAACCGAAATAAAAGCGGCTGTTGAACCCCCAAAGCCTGCTAATTCTAAAAAACCAACCCCAGCTAAAAAACCAACCCCAGCTAAACCAAAACTGACCATACCTTATCGCAAATTTTTATTTATTGGAGATTCCGTAATGTTCGACTTAGGAATTCAACTCCAGTACACTCTTAAGAAAAAATACAATATCGCCGATACGAAAATTGACTACAAGGTATCGACCGGATTAAATCGGATAGATTATTATGACTGGTATGCCAGAACTCGCCAAATTCTTAATAATTACCAGCCGGATGTAGTGATAGTTTTGTTCGGAGCAAATGACCGTCAAAATATTATTGATTTTCAAGGAAAAGCCCGGGCTGTTATGACCAAAGAATGGCAAAAAGCTTATCAAGAAAGAGTTGACAGATATGCCAAGTTACTGGATTCGTCATCCGTGAGAAAAGTGTATTGGGTCGGTCAATCGCTACCTAACAAGTCTTCGTATCTCAAAGCTTTTCCCATCATGAACGCTATTTATAAAAATGCCAGCAAATCTTCATCCAAAATTGAATTTATTTCTACTTGGGAGACATTTGGACAAGCCGGAAAATTTGTTCCTGTAGTTGCCAATAAATCGGGGAAGCGAGGCTATGTAAAAAATAATGACGGGTTGCACTTTACCTCCCACGGAGCTCTGATTATCAGCGACTTAATCGTTGACGAAATGGTGAGGGACAAAATATTAAAAGCTCCGACAAAGAAATGACTATAGCAATCCTAAATCATTTGTGAATTTCTTACTCCCTCCCCTTGATAAGGGGAGGGTTGGGGTGGGGTAAAAAGTTTACGACTCCTGCAAGGATTGCTATATAATAGGTTTGGTTTCGTGGCCTAACCTAAAATTTTGACATTTCACCGATTACTGCAAAACTATATATTTAGTTCGGGACATACATTTGCCTTGCTAAAGCCGGTTTATAAGAAAAATATGGGCTTTAGTTAGGAGAAATTTACTCGTGAAACCGGGTTTATAACTCCCTATGCGTCCAGGACTAATATTGACAAAAAGCTGCAATAGATGTAAAGTTACATTAAGCATCAAAGAACGGCGTCAATATCTAGTAATTGTCATCGCGACAAATTATGACGAGCAATCTGTGGAAACTCGATCGCAATAACATCCCTGAGTCAATGGGGTGCAGTGGCATAGCGCTAATCTTCACTCTCACTAAATATACTCAACCTTGGCAAAGAATAAACCTAGTTGAAAAAATCCTGCAACAGTGCGGGAGCGAGCCTTTTGCTGAAGTTGTGGGCGTACCGAAAAGCGGAATATTCAGAGAAAATATACCCGAATCCGTCAGAAAACCCCATCCGAATTTACTGTTTCGCGCTTTGGCAATTCAGGCATTGGGGAAGGTGCGAGAGGGGGTGATATCAAGTGAGAGAGCGGCTAGAGCAAGTGATTTTAACAAAAATCTGCAGGGGGCGTTAGAACAGGAAGCGGTAGGGGGATCGACTCCTTTAATTCGGTGGTCTGCGGCTGTTACTATTAAGTCAATTTGGTTGGAGGAAGCAGGGCAACGACAAGGCGATGAATGTGCTGTCAATGTCACAATCAATGCAGGGGAAATTGAGCGGCTGGTTGTAGAAGAGCAAATTAAACTGTTAGCAAGCAACAAATTTTCTTTGGGCGACAGTAGAAATGACAGCAGTAAGGAATATGAGAATTGTCTCGATTTTTGGGTGTACGGGCCTAGCTGGCTGCTGCCGGGCCTGCCAATGGATTGCGAGGAATATTTGTTTTGGATCGAGAGAGTATTTGCTGCGATCGCACTTAGGGGCCCGTACAAATTGAAGGCCGACAACGATGTAGCGGTAACAAACTTTTTGGAAGTTGCGGAAAATAATTTTAATGACTTGGAATTCTCCAAAATAATTGCCAAAATTTTTGAGTTCCTGCACCACCCGGAAGCGAAAGTCAAAAATCTAGCTGCAATTATTTTAGCACCGTACAAAGACAAGCTGGAGCGAAAATCGGCGCAGATTCTGACAGCGCTTGTATATAAATTTAATGTAAAATATCAGCCCTTAGAATGTCTGACTCTTCCCGAAATAGAGGAGTACAAAGCGTCACTGTATTTCGGTAAAATGGAAATTGACGACTTGTATAGTGAGGCTTTGTCGCTGTGTGGCGATCGGGATGTGGAGATAGCAAGTTTCTTGTCAGCGAAACAGAGGGAATACCAAAATACTGTAGACGAGCAGATCAACAATCTCAGCAAGTTAGTTAAGTCGATCGTAAATTGCCAGAGCTTGTTAGATGCTAATAGGGAACTTTTGTATTTGACTATAGAGCGCCTGCAAAAATGGGATTACACCCTCAGCCATAAACTGTCTGTGCACCGCAAGAAACTCCAAAACCTCAGTTTTGACAAAAGCACCTCCGAGCAGTGCATAAACCTCGACAACGAGCTAAATTATATCAGAGAGTCTTTGCAATATACTTTGTATGAAGTCACATCAAAAATTAACAGCCTAATTAGAGATTTAGAACTTTCTGTGTCTAAAAATAACAAGACTGCAACAGATATGTTTAAGTGGACGTGGGTATTGTTCGGAGTCTGGTTTTCAGTAGGGCTGCTCTTGTATTTATCGGATTCAGTGATTAACTCGATATTCACCATCAGCTACACAAGCGAATTTCTAGTTTATTGGACTATTTTATTTAGTGTGATGGTGGTATTTTTGTTAGTATTAGCTATATTCTTTTCCGCGCTCGCTGCCTTAGACAAGCGCCGAGAATCTAAATTAATCCCTAAATTTGATAGCTTAAGCCAAATAGGGAGCAGTTTTTCTATATTGTGGCAAAAAATTTATTTGCAGCAGTTTGTACCGTCGGTGCGATCGAATTAAAAGTTTCAGTTGACTGTTGACTGTTGACTGTTGTCTGTTGTGGGTATGACTGTTGTGGGTACGACTGTTGTCAAAAGGAAAACGGAAGAGGGAAGATAATTTTTCCTTCCCCTGCCCCCTCTTAAGAAAGTTAGGATGCGGTTGCCGCACTTACTTTCTGGGTGTTGCTACCTTGATTTTCCAGTTGAATTAATTCAACTTTATATCCATCTGGGTCTTGCACAAAAGCGATGACTGTTGAGCCGTGCTTCATCGGGCCGGGTTCGCGAATAACTTTACCGCTGCGGGCTTTAATTTCTTCGCAAGTACCGTAAATGTCGTCAACGCCGATCGCAATATGACCGTAAGCATCCCCCAAATTGTACTCTGTGACGCCCCAGTTGTATGTTAATTCCAAAACCGTAGTATCGGATTCATCGCCGTAGCCCACAAAAGCTAGAGTAAATTTACCGTCTGGATAGTCTTTTTGTCGCAGCAATTTCATGCCCAGAACCTCGGTGTAAAATTTGAGGGACTCTTCCAGGTTGCCAACTCGGAGCATCGTGTGTAGTAGTTGCATTTAGCTCACTCCTAATTTCTTAAGCTTTCATCTATTTTAGCGATTTCTTGCTGAAAAAACTCGCGCCTCAACCGTCGCAGTTGCCGCAGGTTGATAACTGTCTATTTGATTTAGCTTTGTACTTCCACCACACCCCTAAACATATTCATGCCGCAAGTAAATAGGTATCGTCCAGGTTTTTGAGGGGTGAATTCAACAGCAGTTACCTGATTTAGAGGTAATTCTCGCACAATGTGAAAATCTGGTAACAACACTTTTTCAAGACAACTGTTGGGGTCGCGCCTCAAGAAATTGAGCCTGACTAATTGACCGGCTTTCACAACTACAGTGGAAGGCTCATAACCCCCGTCTACAGTAATAGTTAACTCTTGTATTCCCTGAATAGACTCAGCTTGCTGCCCTTGACTTTTACTAAATAGAAACCACCACAATTCTAGACCAATTAATGCCAACCCTCCTAGAGTTACGCCAACTTTTAAACCGAATGGTTGTTGAATGGGGCGAAATTGAGTGGTTGAAGTAGAATTTTTGAATGGCATTTGGGAAGCTTGGACTCCGAAAGCCATTCCCACTATAATTCCTAAACTTCCGATGCTTCCTAAAATTTGACGCTGACTAAACATTTTTCAAATTCCTCATAATTTACGCAACAGATTTAACTTTAAAATTCCGCAAGCGCAAAGCATTAGTCACTACCGAAAGCGAACTAAAAGCCATTGCACCACCGGCGATAATCGGATTTAGCAGCCAGCCAAAAATTGGGTACAAAATCCCCGCGGCGATCGGTATTCCAGCGATGTTGTAAATAAAGGCAAAAAACAAGTTTTCGCGGATGTTCCGCATGGTGGCGCGTGACAGTTGAATTGCTGTAACTATGCCTTGCAAATCTCCTGAAATTAAGGTAATGTCGCTGGCTGCGATCGCCACATCTGTGCCGGTGCCGATCGCAATTCCCACGTCTGCTAATGCCAAAGCTGGTGCATCATTAATCCCGTCTCCCACCATCGCGACAATCTTGCCTTCCCGTTGCAGGGCTTGGATTTGAGCTGCTTTTTGGTCTGGTCTAACTTCAGCAAAAACGCGAGTAATACCGACAGATTGGGCGATCGACTCCGCAGTCGATCGATTATCCCCAGTCAGCATCGCCACCTCCAAACCGAGTTTTTGCAGCGCTTTCACCGCCTGCGCTGACGACGGTTTCAGGGCATCAGCAATGCCCATAATTGCCTCAATTTTGCCCTCTACAGCCATCCAAACCACCGTTTTGCTCGAAACTTCCAAAGCTCGCGCCCGCAGCTCCAGATATTCAGTATCGCAGCCTAGTTCCTGCATCCACCTGAGTGTTCCCAGGGCGATCGACTTTCCGCCCACAATCCCTCGCACGCCGCTGCCCGCGACGGCCTCAAAATCCCGAACATCTGTCAAATTCACCTCTTGAGATTGAGCATATCTCACAACAGCTTCCCCCACAGGATGCTCCGAATTTCGCTCTACAGACGCCGCCAATTGCAGCAACTTTAACTCATTGCTATCCGCCGTTCCTTTAACTGTCACAAAATCAGTTACAGTCGGCTTCCCTTCCGTGAGAGTCCCAGTTTTATCTAACACAATAACTTGAATTTTTTGCGCTAATTCTAAACTATCGGCTCCTTTAATTAAAATTCCGTTTTCCGCACCTTTACCAGTTCCCACCATCACAGCAGTCGGAGTCGCCAAACCCAAAGCACAGGGACAGGCAATAATTAACACTTCCACCATTGTCACCGTTGCCAAAGTGAAGTTGCCTGTCGCGTTAAACCAGATCACAAAAGTAGCTAAAGCCACGGCAATTACTGCGGGAACAAACCAACCAGTTACTTGGTCTGCCAACTTTTGAATCGGCGCTTTTGAACCCTGAGCATCCTGCACCATCTTGACAATTTGAGCTAAAAATGTATCTTTTCCAACTCTAGTAGCGCGAAACTTAAAGCTGCCAGTTTTGTTAATTGTGGCTCCGATTACTTCATCACCAAGCTGCTTTTTGACAGCCAAACTTTCTCCCGTAACCATTGCTTCGTCTACCGTTGAAGAGCCTTCAATTACCTCTCCGTCAACGGGGATTTGCTCGCCCGGCCGCACCTGTACGATGTCGCCAATTTCCACTTGGGCGATCGCTACTTCCAACTCTTCCCCGTTGCGAACGATCCGAGCAGTTTTTGCTTGTAAACCCATGAGTTTGCGAATAGCTTCCGAAGTTTCTCCCTTCGCCCGATTTTCTAAAGTTTTCCCCAACAAAATTAAAGCGACAACGCTGGCGGCAACTTCATAGTAAACGCTAGGAGTCAAACCTTGGGCTGTAAAAAAACCGGGAAAAAATGTCACAAATACCGAATAAAAGTAAGCAGCACTCGTTCCCAAAGCAATCAGAGTATCCATTGTCGCGACGCGCCGTTTTAGGGATTTCCAAGCGCCCACATAAAACGATTTTCCGCACCAAAATTGTACCGGAGATGTCAGCACTAATTGCAGCCAAAAATTGTGCAGCCATGCGGGAATAAATGGCAGGTGCAAGCCAGTCATCGCTGGAATACCACCCACCAATAGCAGGATGCTTACGATACCTGCTGTCCAGAGTTTTCGCTGCAAGTTTTGAGATTCGGATTTGCGATCGGCTTGTTCGGCGTCATCCTCTGCCGCCGCCATTTCTTGCAGCGGCAAAGCTTCGTATCCCGCCGCATCAACAGCCGATTGAATTGCTGCTAAATTGGTTTGCTTAGAGTCGTATTGGATAGCTGCTTGTTCCATCCCAAAATTGACGCTGCACTCAATTACGCCGGGAACAGATTTAATCGCTTGTTCGATAGAGGAAGCACAAGAAGCACAACTCATGCCCCGCAATTTAAGTGTAAGATTGTCCATAGGGTACTCCTAAACTAAATAAGAGCGCAGGTTGCCAAGGTATTTAGTAATTGGGATGACCTAGTTGCTAAATTACTGAGGAGAATTGCGCTCGAAATGAGTGGTGCGATTGCTGGACGCTGCGGTTATAGTGTTCAGCATTTCACCATAAGATGAAATTTAGATGAAATTGCTGTATTCCTAAAGTTATAAACCGCTGGCGTTTACCTAAAAATTAATCGACAGGATAGCCAGCAGATGCGATCGCTTTCCTAACTTCACTTTCCGGCTTAGCGGTTTGAATCGTGACCAATTTTGTCTTAACATCCGCCTCAACAGTGGCGGCTGAGTCAATGGCTTGGACTGCTTTTGCGATCGTATTCACACAAGCAGAACAAGCCATCTTGGGAACTTTTAACTCTAGAGTCATAATTTTAACCTCAGCAGAAACTACTCTGCTCAATCAATGAATTAACTCCACTATAAAGTCTCCAGTCAGCAGGAGAGTCAAGGGGGAATTCCGAAATAATTCTTAAGTTTTACTGCAACTCATCCTTAACTTAAACGACGGCACAGAAATATTTCTTTACAAGTCCGAGTCGAAAATTTCATCCTAATTTCATTTATATGTGAAAAGCTGAATATAAATGACAATTTTAAGGATAAAAAATCTATGAAATCAATTTCATTAAAAACAGGCTTTGCAGCGCTGACATTGACCGCCACAGCCGTTTTAACCAGCGGAGTGCTTGCAGCTTGTTCAAAAGCTCCTACAAGCCAAACTCAAGCACCAAATATTACCGCAGCAACCGAAGCAAACAACAAGCAAGACGCGGCACAAGGCGGCATGGGTGGCATGAATCATGGCATGGGTGGCATGAATCATAATATGTCAATGGATTTAGGCCCGGCTGATGCCAACTACGATTTGCGATTTATTGATGGCATGACAGTACACCATCAAGGCGCTGTAAACATGGCGAAAGAGGTGCTAAACAAATCCAAACGCCCGGAAATGAAAAAACTAGCAAATAACATGATTGCCGCTCAAGACCGCGAAATCAATCAAATGAAAGAGTGGCGCAAAACTTGGTATGCCAAAGCTGACAATACACCAATGGCTTATAACGCTCAAATGGGTCACATGATGGCAATGACTCCCGAAGAAATGCAAAGCATGATGATGAGCATGGATTTAGGGGCGGCTGACGACCAATTTGACTTGCGATTTATCAATGCGATGATTCCCCACCACGAAGGAGCTTTGGTGATGGCTGAAGATGCCTTGAAGAAGTCAAAACGCCCGGAAATGAAGAAATTATCTGAAGAGATTCTGACTTCGCAAAAGCAAGAAATTCAGCAAATGAAAGAGTGGCGCAAAGCTTGGTACAAACAGTAGTGACGGGCGGGATCAATTAATCGCAATATCTGTAGGGGCGGGTTCACCAACAATATGTAATTCCCACAAATAATCTTGATAAACCCGCCCCCACACCAAAGATAGAAATCAACCTTGATTTGTATCAAATTCAAAAAATGTACATGGGAATCGATCGTTTGGTGGGGGCTGGTTTTTGAGATTGTCGATTATTAGCAGGTATTGTTGGTGAACCCGCCCCTTGTATCTTGAAAGAGACAAGCTATCAAACCGCAGACCGCAGGCTGTCGAACCGCAGACACGGTTGTAATCGAACCGCATATACGGTTGTAATTGAATCGTAACACGAGTAAAGATAAAGAAACAATTAAAGTTTCTTCCTTAAGGTACAAATGAGAGTAGAAAGTGTTGTGATCGGACATCAGAAATCGGTGAAGTTGGCCCGCCCCTTAGACTATTACAAGTCTGTTGTGTAGATAAGCTCCCATTACTGATGACAGGCGCACTCAAAGCTGGACAGTATCTTAGGCGCTCGTTTTAACGGGATAGCCTGCATTCACTCTTGTTAGTTAAATTGCCTGTCATGTTCTTTCATACAAACAGGGAGCTTGGAGCCAACAATGACACCGACATTTTTAGGGATAGATATCAGTAAAAAAGACTTTAATGTCGTTTTACTGAAAGAAGAACGTGGCTCAAAACCCAAAAAGTTCACTAATAATACCGAAGGATTTGAGAGCTTGAATAAGTGGCTCAAAAAGCAAGGTGTCGAAGAACTTCACGCTTGCAGGTCAGCCACGAGCATTTACGGAGATGCCCTAGCTGAATTTCTGTATGAAGCAGGCTACCAGGTGAGTGTGGTTAATCCGGCTCGGATTAAAGGGTTTGCTAAAAGCGAACTTTTGCGTACCAAAACTGACTCGGTAGATGCAGCATTAATTGCTCGTTTTTGTGCGGCGATTAAACCGTCACTTTGGAAGCCAACCCCGCTCGAAGTCAATCGATTTTAGATTTTAGATTTTAGATTTTAGATTTTAGAGGCGACCCCACGGATAAATGCGGGGGCTTGAGGATTTTAGATTTTAGATTTTGGATTGATTCCACGGATAAATCCGGGGGCTTGTACCATCAAGAAATTCTTGGTCAAGGATTTACAAGCTTTATTGCGACGACTAGAATCTTTAACCGAGATGTATCAACAGGAAGAGAATCGTTTGGAAACAGCTACAGAAACTGTGGCTAAACTTACGAAAGCTCATTGGGATTACCTCAAAGAACAACAAGCAGAAATCAAAAAAATGATTAGCGATCATTTTGACCAACATCCACATTTAAAACAGCAGCGTGAGCTATTGACTTCGATTCCGGGAATTGGAGAACAGACGGCCGCTGTGTTGTTAGCTGAAGTTGGTCGGATTGAAGATTACAAAAATGCTCGTCAACTGGCAGCTTATGCAGGTTTGACTCCCTGTGAGCGTAGTTCAGGAACTTCTGTGCGTGGCAAAACTCGTTTGTCTTGTACAGGAAATGTCCGACTGCGAAAGGCATTGTATATGCCTGCGGTGGTGGCGATGCGTTGTAATCCTTTGCTCAAAGCCATGACTGAGCGATTATTGGGTCGTGGCAAGGTCAAAATGCAGGTGATTGGTGCTCTGATGAGGAAGTTGGTGCATTTGGCTTTTGGGATTTTAAAGTCCCAAAAGCCTTTCGATCCAACTTATTTGCTTGCTACCCCTTGACAGATCAAGACAGTATCTACCGCATCTCGGAAACGGCCTCCACCCATCGACAGCATTCGATCGCACTTCTTGCACATTTCTACCTTGTGGCAATCCTCTCGCCGCGCTAAACTACGGCAAAGTGAGAAAAATATTTAATTTATGCCACAGATAGATTTAGCAAATATTAAAACTAGGTTGGGTGGATTCGGTGCGGTGATGATTGTCGGGCAAATTCTTTCTACCGTGATCGGCGGGCCGGGGGCTGCTGCTGCAACTGCGATGGGTGGCCCGATCGCAGTTGTGGGTGTTTCTGCCTTTGCGACGATTGTTGCTAGTTTGACTGGGAATCTTCTAGCGAGTGATATTGGCAACACAATGGTCGATCGCTTGGCTAAGAATAAGCATATCCTCGACAATCACGATTTGACTAGGGCGGCGGGTGAGGCGATCGGCTATATTCTCAAGTCGGTGGCGCGATCGACTGAATTAAAAGAACTTGCCAAATCTAAGCATCTGCCTTCGCCTGAAACAGAACTCAACCAATTAGCCGAGGAAAGTATTACATATTGGCTCAATATTAACACAGAAGTTACCGATTCGTCAAGTGTTTTAAAGATTTCAGAAGACCAACTTACTAAGATTTTTTCGGCTGATAACTTTGATGAAGTTACGGGATTGACTGCGGAAGATTGGGGGATTTTTGTCAACAGATTCGCGGCGAGTGAGTGTAAATCCTTCGATGGTGAAATTGTGCAGTTTGTGGCGCAGAAACTGCACGTAACTTTCCCGCAAGCGTTTCGGGAAGTGCTGAAACAGGATGCCGAGACTGGTGGGCAGAAGTTTGCGGCGATGGTGTTAAATCTGCATCAAATTGCTTTGGCCGAACTCAAAGATTTGGGGCTGCAAAATCGCGAAATTCTGGATAAATTGGAGGCTGTGGCAACTCAGCAGCAGATTTGTCAAGTGATGGCGAAATTGGCATCAATAGAAATTGGCATCCGCGACGATTTAGGGCAAATACAGGATTTGCTGCAAAGATTAGTTGATACTTCCGCGCCGAGATTGCCGCTTCCCTACGAGTGCGAGACGATTATTAATGAGAAAGTTCAAGACTTTACCGGCCGCAATTTTGTGTTTGAAGCAATGAGTCGCTTCTTGCTAGAAAATCCGAAAGGCTATTTTGTTTTAGAAGCCGATCCGGGAGTTGGCAAAAGTTCAATTATGGCCATGTGCGTGCTGCTACTGAAGCGCCGCTGCGTTGCCCATTTTAACTCGCAATCTCAAGGCATTGTCCGGCCAGAACAATTTCTGGAAAATGTCTGCACTCAGTTAATTAAAGGTTTTAAACTCGATTATCCAAAATTGCCGGATAATGCCACGAGAGATGGCATTTTTTTTAGTCGGTTGTTGCGGGAAGTTAGCGCTAAATTGAAGGGCAAAAAGTTGATTTTTGTGGTGGATGCGCTGGATGAAGTGGATTTGAGTTTGCAAGGACGGGGTAGCAATGTCCTCTATTTGCCGGATTCTTTGCCCGAAAACGTTTATTTTATTGTCTCGAAGCGGCCGGAAACTCTGTCTTTACCAAATCATCAGGTTTTTGATTTGATGCAATATAATGCCGAAAGTCTGGAAGATGTCAAGGCTTATATTGAAAAACGCACCAGCAAAAGTTTTTCAATTCAGGATTGGATTAACCGTCAAAATTTGAGCCGAGAAAAGTTTGTGGCAGTTGTGGCAGAAAAAAGCCAAAATAATTTTATGTACCTCCGCTACGTGCTGAATGATATCGACAGCGGCAAGTATAGCGATGTCAGTTTGAAAGATTTGCCGAGGGAGTTGGAAGGATATTATGAGAAGCACTGGGCGCGGATGGAAATGGCGGTTAGGGATAAAGAATTGCGCCGTCGGAAGTTGAAGGTTATTTATTTATTGACTAAAACTCGCAAGCCGGTTTCCTGCGATATTTTGGCGGATTTTTCTGAGGAAGATGCCCTAGACGTGCAGGAAGTTCTGGAAGATTGGGAGCAGTTTTTGCGGCGCAGCGGTAATAGTTCTTCTGATTACAGTATCTATCACGCGAGTTTCCAAAGATTTCTCCACCGCAAAGATGTGGTGCAGAAAGCTGGGGTGTCGCTGCGGGATATCGAAACGGCGATTTCTGATAATTTGTGGGGGGATTTGTACGGCGATGAGTAAGTTTAAACAAAACTTGGGGAAAATGTCGCCACAAAAGCGGCTTTATGCTTTGGAAACTCTGCCGGGGCATTTGGCGGAGAGTGTTCAAGGGGAAAGGCTGCATCAGTTGTTGACGGATTTCGATTTTGTTGAGGCGAAGTTGGAGGTGTTGGGGGTACAAGCGCTAATTGAGGATTATGATTTGGCGATAATTTCTGATGTGTTGTTGTCTGGGGAGCAAAATCAAACGCTGAAGTTGATTCAAGGGGCAATTCGCAAGTCGGCGCACGTTTTAGATAAGGATAAAACGCAACTCGTAGAGCATTTATGGGGGAGGTTATTGGATTTTGAAATACCTCAGATTCAGGGGTTGCTGGAACAAGCAAAGCAGTCAAAAAATTGTGCTTGGTTGCGGCCTTTGAAGCCTAATTTAGAGCGACCTGGTGAAGGATGTTTGCGAACCCTCACAGGTCATAGTGACAGGGTAAATGCAGTGGCGATGATCGCACACGACGGAAAAACAGCAATTTCCGCTTCAAGCGATAATACCCTGAAAATCTGGGACACCGAGACAGGCTCTGAACTGAAAACTCTCACGGGTCATAGTGAATCGGTAAATGCAGTGGCGATCGCACGCGACGGAAAAACCGCGATTTCCGCTTCAGATGATAATACGCTGAAAATCTGGGACACCGAAACAGGCCAGGAACTGAAAACTCTCACCGGTCATAGTAGCGCGGTACGAACAGTAGCGATCGCACGCGACGGGAAAACAGCGATTTCCGCATCATATAAAACACTTAAAATCTGGGACACCGAGACAGGCTATAAACTAAAAACTCTCACGGGTCATAGTGAATCGGTAAATGCAGTGGCGATCGCACGCGACGGAAAAACCGCGATTTCCGCTTCAAGGGATAATACGCTGAAAATCTGGGATACCGAGACAGGCTCTGAACTGAAAACTCTCACGGGTCATCGTAACTCGGTAACAGCAGTGGCGATCGCACCGGACGGCAAAACAGCGATCTCCGCTTCCCATGATAATACGCTGAAAATCTGGGACACTGAGACAGGTTCAGAACTGAAAACTCTCATAGGTCATAGTTTCTGGGTAAGTGCAGTGGCGATCGCACCCGACGGCAAAACAGCGATTTCCGCTTCCGGGGATAAAACCCTGAAAATATGGGACACCGAGACAGGCTGGGAACTGAAAACTCTCACTGGTCATAGTAACCCGGTACTAGCAGTGGTGATCGCACCTGACGGAAAAACAGCGATTTCCGCTTCAGATGATCAAGCCCTGAAAATCTGGGACACCGAGACAGACCAAGAACTGAAAACTCTCACTGGTCATAGTGACTGGGTATTTGCAGTGGCGATCGCACCGGACGGTAAAACAGCGATTTCCGCTTCCTGGGATGAAACCCTAAAAATCTGGGACATCAAGACAGGTTCAGAACTGAAAACTCTGACGGGTCATAGTTCCGAGGTACTAGCAGTGGTGATCGCACCCGACGGAAAAACAGCGATTTCCGCTTCCAATGATCATGCCCTGAAAATCTGGGACACCGAGACAGGTTCAGAACTGAAAACTCTCATGGGTCATAGTTCCGGAGTAAGTGCAGTGGCGATCGCACCTGACGGAAAAACCGCGATTTCCGCTTCCTTGGATAAAACCCTGAAAATCTGGGACACCGAGACAGGTTCAGAACTGAAAACTCTCACTGGTCATAGTAACGCGGTGCTAGCAGTGGCGATCGCACCTGACGGAAAAACCGCGATTTCCGCTTCCTTGGATAAAACCCTGAAAATCTGGGACACCGAGACAGGTTCAGAACTGAAAACCCTCATCGGTCATAGTTTCTGGGTACTAGCAGTAGCGATCGCACCCAACGGCTTGATCGCTATTTCGGCTTCAATGGATAACACCCTCAGAATCTGGGATTTGCTCAGCGGTAAAGAGGTTGCTAGTTTCAGAGGAGATAGTGCGTTTAATGGCTGTGCTTTTGCGTCTGATGGAGTGACAGTTGTAGCGGGGGATAAGTCTGGCCGGGTGCATTTCCTGCGTTTGGAGGGAATGGGGGATTTGGGCGATGTTTGAGAGCAATGGGCGATGAATTTTTGGGGTAGGGAAACGGTACGGTGCGGTGTCGGACTTTGCGGTGTTGTCGGTGGTTTCATCCGATTGTCGCATCCGGGCGGGCGTTCTTTCGGGGAATGGGCGATTTTGGGGGAAATGTGCGATCGGGCGATCGGGCGATCGGGCGATCGGGAAATGGGCGATCGGGATTTACGCACTCCCAACAAAGAAACCGGGTTTTTGCCCAAATCTATGGGTTGTAACGAAGAAATCCCGGCGGTTGGAAACCGCGTCTACACAAACGATGTCCGGATGGTGCGCGGACGAAGAGGATATTCGGAGATTGAAAATCATCGGGTGAAATCTTCAACCCGCGAAGGCGGGTTTTGTCTGTGTAGCCGCGGTTTCAACCGCCGGGGGTTTTGGGTTTCAACCGCCGGGGGTTTTGGGTTTCAACCGCTGGGGGTTTTGTGGATGGGCGATCGCTTACGCCTACGCTACGACTTTTTGGCCAACGGGCGATCGGGTTTTTTGTGGATGGGCGATCTAATTTGAAATCCTCGGCGGTTGGAAACCGCGTCTACACAAACGATGTCCGCCTCCGCGGACTAAGAAATAACACAATCTTCAACCCGCGAAGGCGGGTTTTGTTTTTGTAGCCGCGGTTTCAACCGCCGGGTTTTTTGGGTTTCAACCGCCGGATTTTTGTGTTGATTGGGGCGATCGGATTTTTGGGTTGATGGGCGATCGGGCAATAAGTTGTTAACCAATAATTGATTAATGGGAACTCAATTAGTGCGATCGTTAATTGAGGTAAATCGAGAAATCTTTGTAATTTGCTTGGCAAGACTTTCGGTAGTAATTGGGTAACGAAATACTCGCACTCTTTCTCTCTAACCTCACTTGTTTCTCGGATTGTATCAGCTTCAAAAA
>Ga0163153_10000910_pt1 | contig 48851 bp, 44 predicted proteins | sample OliLakLV19MP6IB1_FD_148629 | JGI IMG/M metagenome (GOLD analysis project Ga0163153, IMG submission 148629) | Freshwater microbial mat bacterial communities from Lake Vanda, McMurdo Dry Valleys, Antarctica - Oligotrophic Lake LV.19.MP6.IB-1 | ecosystem: Environmental > Aquatic > Freshwater >... | reverse complement strand
GTGCCGGGACTGTGCGTGGGTGTGGGCGCGATGGTCGATGCGTTGCGCGCCGTGGCCGGCGATGCTGTGGCCGATCGTGTGCATTGGCAGCTCGATCCCGCGATCGACCGCATCGTGTCCACGTGGGCGGCGAACTTCGCGCCCGTGCTCGGGCCATCGCTCGGCATGCGTGCCGACGCCGATTTCGCCGGCATCATCCGCGCGTACATGGCCGACGACATGCCGGCCGGATGAATTCGATCAAGCCGATGGCGATGATGCGCAACGGCCGCACGTAGAGGCGCACCAGGCGTTGTTGCATTGACGCGGTGCCGCTCGGGGCGTGACCGCCAGCGCGCCGTCAGTCGACGTCGGCCAGTGCCGGCTCCACTTCCAGCAGCGCCTCCAGCAGCAGCGCCGACGTTGCATCGCGCAGGCGCGTGGCGTCAGAGAGGATCTGCCGGAAGCGCCGTCCACCCGGCATGCCGTGGTAAAGACCCAGCATATGCCGTGCGATCGACCGCAGCGGCACGCCGCGCGCACGCTGCGCATCCACATAAGGAACCATTGCGCGCAGCACCTTCTCCCGCGTGGGCGGCTGCGCTTCCTCGCCGAACAGTCGCCAGTCGACCAGCGCTAGAATCATCGGATCGTGATAGGCGGTACGGCCCAGCATCACACCGTCCACCGCATTCAACTCGGCTTCGATCGTCGTCCAGTCGGTGATGCCGCCATTGAGCACGATCGTCAGCACGGGAAAGTCACGCTTGAGGCGATGCACGACGTCGTAGCGCAGTCGCGGAACCTCGCGGTTTTCCTTCGGCGACAACCCTTTCAGCACCGCGTTGCGCGCGTGGACAATGAACACGTCGCATCCCGCTGCCGCGACGGTACCCACGAAATCGCGGACGAAGCCGTAGTCTTCACTCGCGTCGAGGCCGATGCGATGCTTGATGGTGACCGGCAGCGCCACCGCATCGCGCATCGCCTTGACGCAATCCGCCACCAGTGCCGGCTCGGCCATCAGGCACGCACCGAAACTGCCGCTTTGCACGCGCTCCGACGGGCAGCCGCAATTCAGGTTGATCTCGTCGTAGCCCCAGCGCTCGCCCAGCTTCGCCGCATGCGCGAGGTCCTTCGTCGCGCTGCCGCCAAGCTGCAGCGCGACGGGATGTTCGGCCTGATCGAAGTCGAGATGGCGCGGGACATCGCCATGGATCAGCGCGGGCGCAGTCACCATCTCCGTGTAGAGACGCGCGTGCCGCGAGATCTGGCGCAGGAAGAACCGGCAGTGCCGGTCCGTCCAGTCCATCATCGGCGCAGCGCAAAATCGATGCGAAAGGCGATTCATACATGCATGGTGTCAGGTGTTCGTTAGCCCGGAGCAAACTCATGGCCCAAGCCACGGCTTACGCCTGATCATTCAGGGAACAGCAGGTCGAAGAGCGCCTTGGTCTTGGGCGTCATGTTCTTTGGATCTGGCCGATGCACTTCGTCCTCGGGCACCAGCAATTTGGCGTAGACCGCTTCGTACACACGCTTCACGACACCGGGTGCAATCTCTTCGCGGCTATAGCCCGGGAAAAACCCCAACAATCGATATCCAGCGTGCTCGAGAGCCCGCTGCAAATGTGGCGTCGTCAGCGTTGCCAGCGAATACAGGAACTGAGCTCCCATCGATCTCGACACGTTTTCAGAACCCACCGAGGTGAGTACTGACAATTTCATGCCGCGATGGGTTGGCGCTATGACGAGAAGGCGGGCGTATATCGCCAACGAGTCTGCTTCCCGTTCCACCGACCACATGCCCACCAGCTCATCGTTGAACATGATCCGGACCACGAGGATGTTCTTGTCCACCCCACCATCCAGACATACTCTTGCGGGATAAAATTCCTCCCGCACGAAGCAACTGGCGGCGCCGACGAAGATAGCCGGATGCCAGCTCATGAGCGCTGCGATGAGGGGCGCTACGTTCGCGCGATCAAGCTGTTCGTAGCGATAGCCCTCCGGCAACGGCATCAATGTCGATAGTTCATCGATGGCGGGCCATTTCATGCTCCGCCCTCCGTTACAGGCTGCGAAGTCGTGGTAGGCGGACTTGGAAACAACACCTCGAACAGCGCCCGCGCAGTCGGTGTCAGGTTATTCGGGTCGGGACGAACCAGCTCCGCCTCGGACACCAGCACTTTCGTGAAGACCGCTTCAAAAACGCGCTTTACGACGCCCGGCGCGACCTCCTCGCGGTCGTAGCCGGATGTGAAACCGATGAGTTGGTACCCCGCGCTCTCGAGCGCGCGCTGCATGTGGGGAATCTTCAACGTGGCCAGGCCGAACAGGAATTCCGCGCCCATCGCCCGCCCGGCAAGCTCCGCCAGCGGCATGACCTTCGATGCCAATTTTGCCTCCCGGTGCGCGGGGGCGACGATGATCAACCGTCCATACAGCGACAACGTGTCGGGAACTTGCTCCCAGGACCACATGCCGACAAGCTCGTCGCCGCGCCTGAATACGCCGACGAAAACGTCCTTGTGGGCCTCCCCTGCAAGCACCACTTCGTTGTTGTAGAAATCTTCTTGCAAATAGCAACTGCCTCCCCCAACCGCGATGTCGGGATGCCAGAGCCTGATGCCGTCCATGAGAGCAGGAATTACCGGGCGTGCGAGCATCTCGTAGCTATAGCCGTCCGGGAGCTGCACCATTGCCGATAGTTCTTCGATGGTCGGCCATTTCATATTTGGTCCTCTGGTCCGTTGTTTTTTGATTCTAGCTCCCGGGACGCCGGCGAACTCTTATCGAACCGCAGATTTACACACAGCGGCCGCTTCTGGCCGATGCGCGTCATCCGACTTGGTTGCCGCCTTTCCGCCCAAGCCTGGGTTTATGTGTACCCCGCCTCCTTCTGAGCCCGGATGGCGAGCACCAACACCGTATCTAGTTCTGCAACGTATCGATACAGCGCTCCGTAGCCACGCGCTCGGCGCCCGATCACCAATTCTCTTAAGTCCGCCCAGGCTGGCCGACCGATGAGCGGATTTCGCTCCAGTACATCGATAGCCTTGATGATGTCTTCAATGTGTGATGGCGCGTCCGTGCCTTCATGTGCAAGGAGTTGTTCCAGGATCCGATCGAAATCATCCCCGACCTCCGGCGCGAGCTCGATGCGCGACATGACTACCGCGCAAGCGTTCGCGATTTCGGTTTGGCAGACTTTTCACCGGATAGCCGCCGCTCGAGATGGCGACGCATCTCACTCCACGGCACTGTCTTGCCGGAGGCGGCAATCCCGGCGTACCGCCGCTCGGCCGTATCCTGGAACTGCCCCCGGCGTTCTTCCTGTTCAGCCTTCTCTGCAATCGCTTCCAGCATGAAACTGTGTGCAGTGGTTCCCGCGCGCTCTGCTGCACGCGCGATTCGCTCCTTGAGATCCTGGGGCAAGCGAATGGTGGTTGTAGACATGCGACGCTCCGTGTGAAAAGTGCAATGTAGCACAGTTGTGCTACTTCAAGAAGCCTACTTCACGATGGGAGGGTGCGCGACGCCCGCTGCAAAACGATTGGGCCGTTCCCTGCATTCCAGGGCTTCGACGCACAGTGATTTCAATTGCACACGCGGTGCACACGACCGGCCGGAACGCCGCGCCAATGCTGGTCAATCGTACCGATCCAACATCGGGGCCGTGCAGAATCGATGTGATGGGTGTTTCATGCGGTTTTCAGGTCGTTCGCGCAGTCATTCTTGGCGACCGGGATCGCGGACGATGGTATCCCGTGTCCCGCACTGGCCGGCACTTTCCATCCACCCGCAGCGCACACGCAAATGCAATCGCGCGAACGTGCGACCGAGCCTTTGGGACCGCAACCCCAAGCGGTCAGTCAGCCATGCAAATCGACGGCGCCAAAGCTGCCATTCCATTTCGTTTAGCCCCATCTTTGCCGCCGAGTCGGGCAGGGAACGAAGTCACAACGACTTGTCGACCCACGGATTCAACAACGGGACTCGCGCGAGCTTGTAGTCGCCGGTATCGCGGGTCACGACCGTCAGCCCATGTTGCAGGGCGGTTGCCGCGATGATCAGGTCGGGCTGCGAAAACGTATGGCCGACTTTGCGGCCCTCTTCAACGAGGAGGCGCCACTTGAACATGACATCCTCGGAAACCTCCAGTACGCGCTGATCGAACATGGGCCGCACTCTGTGCAGCAGCCAGTCATTCAGTTCGGCGCGGTGAATCGGATCGCCGACTGCCTCGATACCGAATCGGATTTCGGCGAAAGTGACGGTGCTGACGAACAAGTCCTCAAGCCGTTGGCCCATGATGAAGCTTCGCACCCGCGCACTCGGGCGCGGTCGACGCAACTCTGAAATCACATTGGTATCGAGCAGCCAGCCACTCACAACTTGACCGCCCGCACTGGCATCGCAGAACGGCGTGGTTCGATCTCGATCTGGCGATGTGGCGACGCTTGCAGAGCATCGATAAGCAACCCGCCGGTTCGCGCGCCCTTCAGGCGATTGAATTCGTCTGCGTCGACGACCACCACCGCATCGCGGCCGTGCAACGTGACGTGCTGCGGCCCATCGCTGTGCGCCATACGCACCAGTTCGCTGAATCGCGCCTTAGCGTCTTGAAGGCGCCAGCGACTGCGCGGAGGCTGCGCGGTCGGTACTATCAACGTCGGCGATTTTCTAGTCATGCTGACCAGAATATCACGGCCCAGCACTGGAGGCAAGGGCTTGGACTACAGGTGCCTGATGCCGATATTCGCGAACAGATAGCCAGACTCCTGGCATGCCTACCGGTGCTGGGACAGACGCACCCACAACGGACGGTCGGGAGCACCAGCTGCTGGCCGGTAGCGGTCGCGAAGAGCGTGCATTGCACTGCGAGGCGGTTGGCGGGATGACCGCACGTGGCTCTGGAAGCCACCTATTATTCGGAACGCGATGCGCTCCACACGCGAAGCGTGCAATGCCGTGAGGCAAGCATGAAATCGTTGTCCATGCTCAGCAGCGTAAGCTGGTGACGAATGCAAAGCTGAGCAATCGCAGCGTCAATCGTGCCGATCTGCAACCCGGCACGACGGCATCGATTGCGCAGATCCGCGGCGTCGATATGGTCCTGCCGGTCAGGGGTGAGGAGCGGCAGGGCCGTAAACCGGTTGATGATGTCCTTGCGCGCACGCGGGCCGGCGAATCCCTGGAGCAATTCCTGCAGGACAAGACCTGTGATCACGATGGTCTCACCGCCCTCGAGCGCATCGCGCAGTTTGCGTACCTCGGGAGCAGAAGAGGCTTGATCGCGCCGGAATGCGAGCGACCAGACGCTGGTATCGACGAACAGCGTCACCGACGAGTGCGCTCCGACTTGTAGTCGAACGACTCATCCCATTCGAGCTTGCCCATCAGATCCACGAGCCGTGCCTGGCTACGACGCGTGATGAACTCTTCCAAGGCACGAGTAACCGCCGCCTTTTTGGTTTTTTCGCCGCTTATCTTGACTGCACGGTTAATGAGATCAGGGTCCAGCGCGAGATTGGTGGCCATGTGTAGCTCCTTACACAATATTCTACACAACTCTCGAGGGTGGCGGCAAGCGGCTCCCAACAAATCTTGGCCGCACACGACGACGCGGCGATACGCCGGCCGCCATCCAGTCGTGACTGCACACGGCGTGCGCACGACCGGCTGGAAAGCCGCACCAGTGCTGGTCAATCGAGCCGATCCATCATGGGTGCAACACAGAATCGATGGGAGAGGCGATTCATTCAGGCACGGCGTAGCTTGTTCGGGTGTGGGTGACAATCAATACCCCCGGATTGTATCCGGTAGCCTCATCAAGTCCGCATGTTCAATCGGCGCGGCGCCTACGACGCGCGTTCGCGATACTAGCGGCCGCCACGAATGCACACCGATCGCACACGCCAACTGGGCTCGCGCTTGCGCGCAGCAATTTCCCGAGGTTGCTGGTAGTTGCTATCGACCCACTCCGGTCGAAAGCAATTTTCCCGCCGACCGTCTGGTTCACCTTGATACCGGCCGTTCCCTGGTGGCATCGTGATCATCAGAAAGTTCGACGATCAGTCAGTCGCGGTCGTTCAGGTTCGACTGCGACAGGTTCGAAGCCGACGGTTTGCGATGGACACCATGGCGAACGAACCGTGCTGTCTGCATGGAGGCGGCCGCCTCCGGAATCCGGACAAACTAGCGACTGGCAGACGTAGGGTTCGCAGCGGCAACGAAACGCCGATCCGCCGCGACCGCGGCCCAGTGCGCAGATTTGGCGGCATCGGCATTGACCTGTTCACCATAAAATCGTGCGCCAAAGCGGTACATCAGCGCGAGGACCTCCGCGCTGCGTGCATCGCCCGAATCTGCCGCACTTTGGAAATGGATTGCCGCCGCGGCATAGTGCCCGTTCTCGTACTCCAGCAGGCCCTGTTCTCGCATGAGCTCCGCCGCACGATCGCCTGCATGTGCAATGGTCAGCCACCCAGTAGCAAGAACCAATCCGTAAAATCGGCGCATATTCAGGTCACCCCAGCGAAGCTGTTGAACTTCACAACGCGCGGCGGACCGAAAGCGGCTTCGATCCAGCAGCAACCAGATCGGCGGGGTCGCCATCACGAACGGCCGCTGCTCGCGACCGACAGCGCCTTCCCGACGAGCGACCAGAATCGCCGCAGCAATACTGCGTGCCCCCGTAGTGAACTTGGCTGGCCAGTGGTGGCGGACCGCGATGCTGGGACGCTTTCACGCGTTTCACTTTCACGCGATTCGGCCTGCGCGTTCCGCGCGCCCCCGAGTTCGCGCAACATACGCGCGATGCGGGGGGTTGAGCTTGTCGTCCACGCCATGGCGCAAGAATGGATCGCTGCCGCGCGGCAAGCATCCTCCTGCGGGAGGGTATTGCTATGTAAGGTTCATCAAAATGAGGAAAGCGAAGGTCGGAGTCGGCACAAAAATGCCGATTGAGGTGTTACCAGCGGCGACTCAGCATCAAGTGCAGCGCGACGTAGCCGAGCCGCTCTTCGCTACGCCCGAGAGGTGACACGGGGTTGATGTAGGTCACAGTCTTTCGCAACAGGTACTCGAACGCGCCGCTGACGATCCAGCCCGATGCCGCGGGTGCGGCGAAGCCACCGGTGAGATGCGATTCTCCAATCGCGGCGATGAGCGGGGTGAGGTTCTGTGAGGGTATCGGGTTGCGGCCATAGTTGAATCCCCCGTAAAGGGTTGTACCGGAGTCGAGCGTATGGGCGACGCCGACTGCCGCAACGGTCTGGTCGCGGGCATTCACCATCGCCGTTTGCGCCAGCACTTGCGGCGCCGCCGGATTGTCGGGCTGCGACAAGGTCAGCGATGTGTCGCGCAATGCGCTCGACCACCAGAGTTCCGCTATCTTCAACGACACAAGCGTGTGCGCATCGGCTTGCCAAGCCGCCCCGACGGCGACTTCGGCAGGAAGCGCAAAGCCCTCGAGACGCGCGTTCGCGTAGTTCACTACGCCGAGTCCAATGGCTGTCATGTTTACCGCCGCGGTACCTTTGTCCGCGGTCAGCCGGATGCGGCTCGCACCCATCACACCAAGGGTAAGTGCGGGCGCAGCATGCCACAACGCGCCGAGCTGGACACCCGCGCCGGCTCCGCGGGCGTTCTTGAGGTCGAGCCCGAAAAAACCCGGCGTCGGGTCGGCGGAGTTGCTGGACGACGTTTTTGGGAAGACGCGTTGCTTGGCGACTATCGCCGCGACGGGGACGCTTACCCCTATCGAAAGCTTCTCCGTCAGTTGCCATGCGACCGCCATGGACAGCTTCAGGAATCCGATCTGTGACGAAAGCTCGTCGGTGGTGCCGAATGGCGTCTGCAGGTTTTTGTAGACATTTCCAGCACCCCCTTGCGCGAACAGTCCGATACCGACCACAACCTGGCGATCGAGTGGGATCGTGTATCCGAAACTGCCTGCCGGAATGACGGCGTTGTCGACCCGCTGGTCGTTGCGGAATGTGTCGGAGTGACCAACGTAGGTCGCAAATGCGACGGCAGCGTCACCGTCGAAGGCGGGCCGTTTGAGCTGCGTGATTCCCGCGGGGTTGGTATTGAGCGCGCTGGTGTCCCGCGCGACAGCGACATCGGCACCGCCCATGCCGACGGACTCGGCACCGAAGCCGATCATGTTGAGCCCATTGTTGGCGGCCGCCGTACCACACACGATCGCGGCGGCGGCGGCCAGCGCACGGCAGTTCAATCCAGCACCAGCCGAAGGAGCTCTTCGCGCTTGCCCACTCCGACCTTCCGATAGATCGCCTGCGTGTGTTCCTTGAGCGTGGTGCGTGTGATACCCAGCATCAGCGCGATCTGTTCGGTCTCGACACCGCGCAGCAGCAGGTAGCACACCTCGCGCTGCTTGTTCGAAAGTGGCAATTCCTTGACCTTCTGTAACATTCGGACTTCGACAGGCACCTTCTTTTCTATGGTGACGCCATAGGCGCGTCCGCCGCCCGTCAACCCCTCCAGCACATACGCACGTAACTGGAACTCACCCCATTTGTTTGTTAGCGACCACGCCGGCGGATTGGCCAAGGCGTCAGGAGCATCGTGGACGCGCACGGCATGTGTGTACAGGTCCTTAAGTCGCGCCTCCATGTCGTGCAGGCTGATTCCGACGTCGACGCCGACTGGGATCCGCTCGTAAAGGGCATAGATACAGAGTTCCTTGGCCTGCCGTGATTGAAACGTCACCTTGCCGGCTGCGTCGAATACGATCAACCCGGAGTCGCCGGTTTCCACAAACGCGTCAGGCGTCTTCTTTGGCCCCGAAATCGCGTGCGTGATGTAGGGCAACACTTGGGCTAGGGTTGCCTCTTCGGCAATGTTGAAATCGCGGTCGTCGTCGCCTCGAAACAGCACGATCTGGCCGAAAGGCCGAAAGCGATCGCGGAGGACACCATCAAGCGAATAATGCAGTTTCAGCGCGCGCCAGAGGCGCGCATAGGTTTCGGTTTGCTCGAAGCCCGGACGATAAGGCCAGCGAAAATTCCCGGTTGGTTTGCCAAACAGGATCGCAGCTCGAACCGAGATGCCGGTGTCCTCCTCCAATTGCCCGATGTGGTTCCTGAGATAGTCGAGCGCCGCGGGATCGGGCTTCTCGAAATAGGCGTTGACGACGTTGCCCAGATCATCGGACCAGGCGAAGTGCATCCTTTCGCACGCGATGACCCGGTGAAGGTCCTCGATGATCTTCGGGACAATGATTTCGGAAGACAAGCCAAGACAGCATGTCTGCCTGAGGCGCGCCATTTCGGCGGTCTTCTTGGCCATGAGGAGCGTTCTCCCCGTTTTGTTGTTGGTCCCAACCCGCGGACTGGCGGCCGCCGCCATGCATGGCCGGAAACCCTCAGCGCTACGCTTGCAGTTTAACCAGAAGCAGCTCCGCGGCGCCGTTCGTCGCGGATCGCATCACGTCACACACTGTGCAATACCCTCCCTGTGGAGGATGGCTCGATCCAATTCGATCACCTATCGTCGGTATCGGACTCGCGTTCAACGCGGCGCCCGGAACGCGCGCTTGTATAGCCTGCATCTGGCGGCACCTTTGGCGTGGATGTTTAGCCCGATTCGACGACGAGGAGGGAATCATGACGCTCATGCACCTATTCGGCCTGCTTTTCGTGGGAATACCCGCGGTGGGCGTCTACGGGCAGGAATGTTCCGGGGGGCACGTCGGGGGCATGGACGCCACCGGCAATCAATGCAGCAGCCCTGCGCTCGATGGCCATGAATCCGGAATTGTCGCGCTCGCACAGTCACCGCCTTCGGCGATTGGCGCGCGAACAGCTGGCGAGGGCCGCTTTCGGACCTCTCGAGTGGCGGCGTCCCGTAACGCGCCGGTCCTGCTCGCTACGGCCAAATCGCCGGGCAGGCGCTTTCCCGGCAAAGTCCTTCCCTCGGGTGTTCGCTCCCACACCGCCAAAATCACGGATCTACATGAGACGTCGTGCTCGGGCGGTGCCGACGGCGGCATGGATGCGACAGGTAACCAATGCGCGCTCAGTACGCCTCCGCTGACCGATTTGGAGCATCGCGATGCACGGTGACGCGGGCATCGGGACCAATCATTGCCTGCGTTAAGGGCGAAGGGCGGGACCGGGTTTCGATCTGTCGCGAAACGTGCGCCCGTGTGATCCAAGGCATAGTGCAGGCGCAGGACGGAACTTCCTCCACCCGGCGTCGGGGTTCGCCACTTCGCCGGGCTTTTTATTGAAATTGCCTTGAGGCTGCCGCCGGCGACTGAATCCTCAGGTCTTCGCCGGCGGTGGAAGCGGGGTGGTCCACAGCCTCGCAGCGACCGCGATGGGCGCATTTTCGCGCGCTGCCTCCATATTCGCGGCTTCGAAGATGACTACGCCGAACGTGGCGGCCAGCGCTTCCGTGGTTCGCCCGGCCAAGACCACCTGTCCTTGCTCTATCGCCTTCTTTAGACGATCAAAGTGCTGTCCGATCACACTGTTCTCCCTTTCGGTCCATTCGCGAGGGTCTTGGAATCTGGGCACGACGCGCAACACGTAGATGAACTGCTGGCTTCGCTCCAATGCCTGGGCGCAGGCAGCGGTGCCGGTTGCCAACAGAACACTGGCGAGCAGTGTCAGAGCCGAGCGCCTGGTTCGGATGGTCATCGTTTCGCTCCCGTCAATGGGCCACGGTCCATCGCCGTCCTAGGCGCGGTCATTAGCCCGCCGCATCAAACGCTGTGCGGATCCATGCCATCAGTTCGGCGTCGATCTCGCTCGCGCTGGACAGGCGCACCGTGTACTGGCACATGCCATCTGCAGGCAGGGCCTTCAGGCGTGGCGCTGCGGTCAGCCCTTTGGCGTTGAGGCCCAGCTCGATTTGGTCCTTGGTGGCCGGGCCAAGCATGGCGAACTGCTTCTTGCGCCGCAGGCTGATGTACGTCTTCTTGGGCGCCTTCTCGTAGGTGCCTAGCTTGTCGATCTGCGCACACATCCGCTCGTGCAAGGCGCGCATAGGCGCCTTGGCACCACCATAGATCGCCTCGAAAGGTCGGCCGCGGCGGGCGCAGGAGTGACTGCCTCCTTGGCCTTCAATGCGACCAAGTTGGCGTCGCCATAGCCCAGTCCGAGTCGATCGATCAGCATAGATCGTTGCTCGCCGATCTTCGTCAGGCCACTTTCGGCAATCATCCGGCACAGGACCTTGAAGCTCTTTCCGATCTTGGCCTCGATGTTGCGAATCTGGTTGGCGATGGCGGTCTGCAGATCTGCCATGGTGTCTTCTCCTGTCATCTCACGATCGGGTCTGTCGAATTCACAGCGGCCAATGCTCGCTGCGAGTGCGTTTCGGAAGCACGAACTCCAGGGAGTGTCTCCTCTGGCCGTTTCCCGGCAGTCTGCGGCGTGTCCAGCCCCCCGATTTCAGGGTTGGTTAGCGACTGCGCTAACTCTCGAAGCTTGGCCAGATTTCTGATGATCCAGAGGCTCTTGTGTTGATCCTGCGGGCCGCGGCGCGAATGTTTCACGTGAGGTTGGGACGCGCCTGTGGCGGTTGGCGGACAGCTGCCAGGGGTCCAATTGTGGTTCAAAGAGCAACGTAGCACCGCTTGGATTCGGCCAAAAGCTGAATGGCAAATGAGCGCAGCAATGGTTAGCATCAAAGTGAACCGCCCGGAAAGGAGCCCATCTCATGCTGACTCGCACTGACGCCATGGAGCGTGCTCTTGCAGTGATCTGCCATGCGCGCCGAAGCCGTAGGCGCCGCGCAACATTCACAAAGGATCGCACGCTGCAAACCCTCGTGTCCGATCTTGTGGCCGCGCGAACAGCTCCAGGGATGACGCCGAGCGACGTCGCGAGTCGGATGTGGACGACGAAGAGCGCGGTGTCGCGACTTGAGAGCGGAAGTTACGCACGGCCGACACTTGATACCATTGAGAAATACGCAACGGCGGTCGGCGCACGAGTGGAGATTCGAGTACGCCCGGGTTGGTAGGGGTGTTTTCGCACACAAGCCCGGTCACCCGGCACCGGCGACCATGCGCCGAGGCCGAGCGACTCTGAAGCCCGCGCGGTGGGCCTAATGCCGCGTCTTCGCCCGCGGCGCAAACGCCGGCGGCTTGGCCGGTCCACGCGACTGGCCATTGCGGCCGCCGCGGTTGTCCGTGCCACGAGCTCGCCGAATGACCTAGACCGCGGCCCCTTTTGAAATTGTAGTGTACGTCGCCAAATGGCGCTACGCTATGTAATTGCGCTTCTCACAAGGGAGTGGAACACGCCATGAACCGCTATCCCCGGAAGGATCGATCCTCCCGCACCGGCTCCAGCCTGCGGGGTGCACCTGTGCTGGCCCAGCGGCGGGCCGAATTGACCCGTGCAACGAAGCCTCACGACCGCCTGGCCAAGGAGCAGAACCGCCTCGAGCGGAGCCTGTTCACCAAATCAGAGTTGCGCCGAGCCGCCGAGATCGGCCGGCAGGTCAATCGCGAATTCCGCGAGGCGAGCGTGAAGGCCGGCGGCGATTCGCTGCGCATCGAGGCGTTGAAGCTCTCCGCGCGAAAGAAGCTCGAACGCATGCTCGCGCGCGATCTTCCGCAATACCGGCAATGGAAAACGATGCGGCGTGCGCACATGCGCGCGCACGACAAGTTGACGCAGCAAACGCAGGCCGCCAACCTGATCACGAGTGCGGCCATCAACTGGAACGCCGTGCTCGAGCTCGACAGCACCGCGCAGACGTTCGTCCCGCCGTTTACGACCTTCGATGTTCAGAACATCGACTTCGGTGGCTTCGTTGTCTCTGATGAGTCGTTCGCGCGGCCCAACATCGGCCACATGATCAACAACTTTGCGTACGACCAGGACGAGAGCACGTCCATCGTCGGTGGGCTCCTGGGCATTCTGCCGATCGAGAACGCGGCGAGCCTCGTCTCCTGCGGCGTTGCCTTCACCACGCCTTCGGCGGGACGGCTCAAGATCAGCGCGCAGATGCTGAACATCTTCAACCGGATCAACTTTTCCGTGTCGGACAATTTCGGATTTTCGTCCGCGGAAGTCTGGGTCGACGTTGGCCTGTTCGCGCTCGTCGTGCGTGGGACGAAAGTGGAGCGCGTTGACCAGACACTGATCACGGCCAAGATAGATTCGGACGGTTCAGATCAGTATCGTAACCTGTCGGACCTCGACACCACGGCGCCGTTCACGCTGTCGGTAGAGACGGCCACGCACCTGAACGCGAATGAGAGCGTGTTGGTCCTGGCGGGCTCTGAAGTCGTCATCGGCACTGTCCTCGACGACATGCATTGCAAGATGGACGCCGTCCTCTGGTGGCAGCTCAAGAGCCTTACGATCGACATGGCAATCGACGTCATCACGTAGTTGCGCCGGAGGTTCGCGGCCTCTTTGCGACGTCGACGCGCACGATCGGCCGAGCCAGCCGTGCGCGGCCGTAGCTTGGCTCAGTGCCGCGTCTTCGACCTCGGCGCAAACGCCGCCTGTCCGCCCCGGAATTTTCGCCTGGGCGTCCAGCTCAATGCTGGCGCAACGCCGCGATTTCAGTTTCCAGCTGCTTGATCCGGTCGTGCAGTGGCTTCGAGGCTGCATCGATGTCCTCGAGCGTGAATCGCGGCGTAATGTGTTGGGGGCAGTTCCAATCGAAGGCCTCAACGTCGATCACCGCTACGCGCTCCAACCGTGCGCGGTAGTCCGGAAGTTCGACGGCAAAGGCGAGTTCCGGGTCCGCTTCGCCCATCGTCTCGAACCGCAGTCGGCCGAGAAGCTTGAAGCGCGCGCGGTTCGGGTAATCCATGACGATGATGGACACGCGATCGTCCCGCGAGGCGTTGCCGGCACTGACGAACTGGCGGTTGCCGCCAAAGTCGGCGAAGGCAACGCGCGCGGGCGAGAGCACCTTCAGGAACCCGCGCGGGCCGCCGCGGTGCTGCACGTAGGGCCAGCCGGTCTCGCTCACCGTCGCCATGTAGAAGCTGTCGGCACCCGCGAGGAATTCCTCCTCGCGGGCACCTAGTCCTTCGCCGGGCCGGGTCTGCGTGCGGGCGTAGGCGGCGCGCGAACCGTGCGCTACCTGTAGCGCCTGGACAGCGGGCGTGAATGCGATCTCGGCGAAGGCTTTCATGGCGCTGTTCCTAGGCAGCTTTGCGGGCGGGCACTTCGAGCAACCCGCCGTTCGGGAAGTCGATATCGACGCGCGTAGCCTTGCCAATGATATTGGTGAAAATGTTCAAGGTCACCACGGCGATGGTTTCGACGATCTCGCGATCGGACAGGCCGGCAGCGCGTGCCGCATCGAACTCGGAGGCGGTGATGCCGCCCAGATTGTCATTCAGCGCCTTGGCGAACGCGACCACGGCGGCGGCCCTGGCGTCCGCCGAGGTGCCTTGCCGGTTGAGGAGCATTTCCGCATTCGACAGGCCAGCGTGGCGGCCGATCGCAGTGTGTGCGGAGACACAATATTCGCAGGCATTGCCTTCGGCGACTGCCAGCGCGATCCGCTCCTGCAACGGTTTGTCGAGCGCGAAGCCGGCGGTGGCGCCGTAAAGCCCAAGAAAGCCTTCGAGCGCTTTCGGTGAGTTGGCGAGCACCCGGATGAAGTTGGGAGTCGCCCCGAGCTGGGACTGCACGGCATCGAGTAGCCGGCGGGCATCGCCGGTGGCGGTTTGGGGATCGACGATCTGGACGCGGGACATCTTGTTTCTCCTCGTTGGGGCAGCCGACCCATTCGGCTGCGACACGGGAAGCATCATGATTGCTGCCAGAAAAAGAATAAATACCGTAAAATGCACTTGATTTATCTATAATATGGATAAATACTTCACGCATGGACAAGCTGCGCGCGATGGAAGTCTTTGTGCGGATCGTCGACGTCGGCAGTCTGACTGCTGCCGCGGACGCGCTCGATATGTCGGTGCCTTCCGTCGTGCGTTCCCTCGCTGCGCTTGAGCGCGCGGTCGGCGTGCGCCTGATGAATCGCACGACCCGCCGATCATCGCTCTCCGACGAGGGCCGGGAGTATTACGAGCGCTGCAAGCGCGTGCTGGCCGAGGTGGAGGACGCCGACGCCGCACTCTTCGCACGCCGGGCCGAGCCGAAGGGGCGTCTAAGGCTGACCGCGCCCGTGATGTATGGCCGCTTGCATGTCGCACCTGTCCTCGGGGAGTTCATGGCCAAGTATCCGGCACTGGAGGTCGAACTATTGCTGCTCGATCGCGTGGTGGACCTCGTCGAGGAAGGCATCGATGCCGGCTTGCGCATTGGCCAGCTGCCGGAATCCACCCTGGTTGCAGTCCCCGTGGGAGAAACGCGCCGCGTCATCTGCGCGGCGCCGTCCTACCTCAAGCGCGCGGGCACGCCGGAGGTTCCCGCGGACCTCACCGCGCACGCCACGATCGCCTTCACTGGGCTTACTCCCGCAAGCGAGTGGTCCTTCGCCGGCAAGCCATCCGTGCGCATCCCGATCCATCCTACCCTGCGCACCAACCAGTTCGACGTCGCCATTGATGCCTGCCTGCGCGGCTTGGGCCTTGGCCAGTTCCTCTGTTACCAGGTGAACACGCTGCTCGAGGCCGGAAAACTGAAGCGCGTGTTGGGCGTCTTCGAACCGGCTCCATCGCCGATCCATGTGGTGTATCCGCATGCAAGACTGTTGTCGCCGAACGTGCGCGCGTTCGTGGACTTCGCCGTCGCACGGCTGCGGGCCAGATAAAGCGCCTCGCGCGAACAACCACTATTCGCTGCGGATAGCGGTCACCTGAGGATCGTGAAGCTGCCGACGGCAACTCGTACGGCGTTCAGGCAGAGAAAATGGATGGCCAGCATCCCGCTGTACACGACCACAGCGGTGTAGACAACCAAGCTGGTCAGCAGATGCGGCGGCACGTCCGAAAAGCGATGGATGAACGGCACGATGAGCACTATGTCGTAGGCCAGGAAGCCGAGAAGCGGACCAACCGCGTTTTCACGCAGCGGTCTTGCAACCGCAAAGGCGAAATAGGTTGCGGCTCCGAGAAAGAGCCAACCGTAGGTGACCGATCCTTCAGGCGTTATCTCCCAGGGCATTACTCCGGGCCGGACGCTGACCAGCGCGGAGCCGACCAAGAGCAACGTCAGCGCGAAGAGCGCAAAGGAGCCCCGGACGATGCGCGGCAGCGGACGGGGGTCTGTCATCGGCAGCCGGCGAGCGAACGCGAAGATGACGAGGTTCGACAGTGCGAAGAATCCCATTAGCAGGGCCGCCGGCAGTAGGCGGGAATTCCCGGGGTCGGCTGCGGCAGTCATGAGTATGTAGCCGGAGATGCCACCGAACGCGATCGTCAGGTTGAACGCGCCCGCTGCAGCGGCGCGAAGTGTGCCGCCCGCGGCGATCCACAGCAGGGGTGCAGCGATCGCCGCCGCAATCGAGGACAGAAAGTAGAACGACAGCGGGGCCATGCCGTCGTAGCCGTTGTCCCAAGGCCAGAGGTCGCGGGCCCACGACAGCTGCAGATAGAACGCGAGCGCAACGTAGAGCGCCCATGCGCCGGAAAGTCCAGGGCTTCAAATGGCCGAAAGGAGATACCAGATGTCCCACGGATTGGAGTGGCCCAAGTCGGACGATGTTGTGGGCAACTATACGAAGCGAGCGTGCGGTACGTTGCCGCTCCGGCCCTCGGCCCGACGCGCCAACAGGCACAGACCTATCCCACGCAGTGCACGGGGCAGCCGCGTTCGAACAGCGACTGGCTGCGCTGGGCTCGTTCGGAATATTCGGGAAGCGGCGGCGCGGGCCGTACGTCGCTCCACCAGTCGTGCGAACAGCCTGACCGCCACGCCATTTCGTCGGCGATGGTGGTGCCATTCACAACACACGCGCGGTCCAGCTCAGCAAAGGCTGCGCGCACCGCGTCATCGTTACCGGTACTCGGTGAGCGCAGCGCGTCGTAGCAAGCACCCGATAGCGCCTCCATCTGCTGAACGTAAGGGTAGTTAGTCCGGTTACGCAGCCACGCGTCGAGCCACTCGTCCACGACCAGCGAGATCGAATCCTCGCGCGTGCGGTCCGTCGACTTGGCGGTGGTGAGCATCATGTGACGCATGAGCTCGGCGCGGGAGTGCGTCGAGCGTGCGCGCAACGCGGCCTCGCGGGCTGCCGCCATGTCGGCGTCGGCAGCGAGCTTCAACTCGGTCGTGAAATCGGTCACTGAAGCTTCCTTTGTGAGTTGGGCAACTGTCCGGTCATTACTAGGTGCGCGAGAGCGTCGGCGGACAAGCCGGCCGCGGGTAGATCGGCAATCTTCCGGCCGCTCTTGAGCACGGCGACGCGCGTGGCGACCTCGACCACTTCGGCCATATTGTGGCTGATCAGGATTACTGTGGTGCCTGCGCGGTGCAACTCGCGGATAAGGTCCAGCACCTTGCGGCTTTCGGCGACGCCGAGTGCTGCGGTCGGCTCGTCCATGATGACGAGGCGCGCATTCCATCGCAGCGCGCGGGCGATCGCCACCGCCTGCCTTTGGCCGCCGGAGAGCGTATCGACCGCGCGGTTGGTATCGTCGATTGAAACGTTGAGTCCGCTCAAATATCGGCGCGCCTCGGCACGCATCTTCGCCTTGTCGAGCACGGCAATTCCCGGCAGCAGCACCCGAGTCAATTCGGCGCCGATGAAGATGTTTTGCCAGATCGGCTGCCGCAGCGCGAGTGCCAAGTCCTGGTAGATCGTGGCCACGCCCGCTCGCAGCGCCCCTTGCGGCGAACCGAAACGGACCGGCCGGCCTTCGAGCTCGATTGTGCCCGCGTCGGGCTCGTGCGCGCCGGAGACCACGCGAATGAGGCTCGACTTACCGGCGCCGTTATCGCCGCAAATCGCGAGCACCTCGCCTGCATCGACGGCGAGGTCGACACCTTGCAGCGCCTCGACGGCGCCGTAGCGCTTGCGAATGCCGGTGAGACGGATCAGCGCCGCCTCATTGGCCAAGCTACTTGCCAATGAACTTGTCGACGTTCGAAGCGTCGACCAGAACCGCATCGACCCACATATACGGTCCGCTGACGACCTTGTCGCGCGGCGTTTTCTTGACGACAATCTTGTCGAGCGCGTCGACGGCCATCTGACCCATCGACTCGAACGGGATGGCCACGGTCGCGGTGAAGAGACTTGCGGGATCCTTGATGCGGCGGTAGGACTCCTCGCCCCCGTCCACGCTGACAATGCTCACGTCGCCCTTCTTCATGCCTTGCGCGCGCAGAAGATCGTCGATGATCCAGGCCTGTCCATCCCACGACGCCCAGACACCCTGGAACTTGCCCTTGTTCTGCAGGATCAGCGCCTGCATGCCGTTGCGCACGTCGTCGCGCCAGCTCGCGGTGCGCGCCATCGAGTGACTTCCAAGAACCTTGACCGCGGGGTTCTCGGAGAGGATGACGTCCAACACCTTGCCGCGAATGCGCGACGCCACGTTCTGCTCGAAGCGCGCAGCGAGGATCTCGCCCTTGTAGTTCATCTTGCTCAGCAGATACATCGTCGCTTGCGCGCCGCCGACATAGTCATTGACCTGGATGTCGAACAGCGAATGCGGGCTCGTCCCGGAGACGACGGTGACGAGTGGAATGCCCGCCTTCTTCACGCTAGCGAATTGCGCCTCTGCCTCTATCGGCTTGCCCATGCACAGGATCAAGCCGTCCACTTTCGCCTGGATCATGGTCTCGATCTGCTCGGCGTGCTTCGGCAGGCTGCCTTCCGAGTTGAGCTGCTGGACGGTCCAGCCCAGCTTCTTCGCGGCCTCTGCGGCGGAGTTCGAGCAGCGCGCGTGCGTTTCCGCCGACATCTGGAACGCGATGATGCCGAGCTTGAACGCGCCGGCCGAAGATGCCGCGGCAAGCAGGCCGAGTGCCGCGATCGCGCCCAGTATTCGTTTGTGCAACATGACCTTAGCCTCCCATGATTTTCTAGATTCCGAACGCCGCCTTCTTCAGCGCCGACGCCGACAGCGCCACCGAGGCGATGATGATAATCCCAAGCATGATGTCCTGCACATAGTACGCCGCACCCATCAGCACCAGGCCGTTGCCGAGCATGCCGATGGTCGCCGCGCCGACGAGCGTGCCCGGGACATTGCAGCGGCCGGGCTCGAACATCGTCATGCCGAGCAGCACCGCAGCAATCGAAGTCAGCAGGTAGTCCTTTGCGATGTCGGGCGCGGCGGAATTGAGTGTGGCCGCAAGCAGCACTCCGACAAGGCCCGCGCACAACCCTGAGAACGCGAGGCCCGCGACTTTCATCCGCTTGACCTTCACGCCCGCCAGACGCGCAGCCTCATCGGCTTCGCCGGTAAAGACGAGGTGCAGGCCGAGGCGCGTCTGCGTCAATACCAGTTGCACGAGAATCGCGACCGCCGCGGTCCACAGGATCAACGCCGGCACCCCGAGCACGCTGCCGCGGCCGAGTGCCAGGAACGCAGGATCCCAGCGGCCGACAAAGGCGACGCCTCCGGTGATGGCAAAGCCCAGTCCCGTCGCCACCGAGGCCATCGCGAGCGTTGCGATCAGCGACGGAATGCGCAGCCTCGTAACGAGAAGCCCGTTCAACATGCCGGCGCAAAGACCGACCGCAATCGCGGCAGCCACAGCAAGGACCGCCGAGAATTGGTGAAAAATGAGTCCACCCGCCACCACGGCGCACAGGCTGCAAACGGCGGCGAACGACAGGTCGAGTTCGGCCACGGTAAACGCAAGTGAGAAGCCGATGCCAAGGATCGCGAGAAAGCTCACCTGCTTCAGCACGTTGACGAGATTGGTCGGATTGATGAAGTTGTCGGCAGCGATTGCAAAGAAGGTGAACAGGCAAAGCGCGGCGATCGCTGTGCCATAGGTTGCGAGGACGTGCCGCGCGTTCACGGTTCTTGCAGCGCGAGCGCTGCCTGCTTGATCTGCTGATATTGCGCGAAACGAGCGTCGGACCTGGCCGCGAATCGGGCGCGTGGGTCGAATTGCCGTCCGCGTGCAACCATGTGTGCCGCGGCGTCGCTCACGTTGCGGTGAAGGCCCAATCCTACTGCGGCAGCGATCGCGGCGCCGATTACGCCCGTTTCTGCCTCGGTGGAGCGGACGACCGGCAGGCCGGTGACATCGGCCTTCAGCCGGCACCATGCGTTCGAGCGAGCGCCCCCGCCGGACACGAGCAACTGCGTGGCGCGTGCGCCCGCTGCGGTTTGCGCAATTTCGAGGATGTCGCGCACTGCCATGGCGACGCCTTCCAGTACGGCCCAGAGGAAGTCGTCGGGCGTGCTGTGACGGCCGATCCGATGAAAGGCGCCGCGCACGTCGCTACGCCAGACCGGCGCGCGCTCGCCGGCGAGATACGGCAGGAATAGCGGTGGCTCGGCGCGTGCCGTTGGGTGGCCGACGCGCTCGATAGCATCCTCGAGTTGGCCGCGCACGCGGAAGGTGGCATGGCACCATTGCGCGCAATCGGCGCCGGCCTGCGTGGGGCCGCCGATCTGATACGCGTCTTCGGTCCACTCGAGCGACACGAGCCCGGGCGCCGTACGCCGCCGGGCGGAAACGAGGCCCACCACTTCGGATGTGCCCGCCACATCGTAGGCGTGGCCCGGACTTACCGCCCCGGATCCCACCGCCGACGCCCACGTATCCATCGACCCCGCGAACACCGGCGCGCCCGCGATACCTGCCAGCGGCTTGGCCGTCGGTATCACCACGCCAACTGCCTGCCACGGCGAAACGAGATCGCCTTGGGCCATCGGCGTCGTTGCGGACTGGCGTGAATGCGTGACGGTGTCGACGGCCAGCACACCGGTCAATCGGAAGTTGAGAAAGTCCTTGGGCTCCACGACACGATCGATTCTAGCAAAGCGTGCAGGCTGATGACGCGCGATCCATGCAAGGCGCGCAGATGCATCGAACGCGGTCAGCCCCGGGGTTCCCATTTCAGTCAAAAGGGCCGCCGCGCGGCGGTCGCGAAAGAGAATCGCCGGTCCGAGCACGCGCTGCCGGTCATCGAGCAGAACCTGGGTTCGCGTGAGTCCGCAGACGCATACTCCCAGGACGCGCCCTGAGGGCGGCATGGCACGGAGCACGCGGGCGGTCGCGGCGAGCAGCGCGTCCCACCAGCGCTCCGGGTCGGCCTCCGCCCATCCGGGCCGCGGCTCGGACATCGTTAGCGGTACCGCTGCGGCGGCGGCTATACGGCCGTTGGCCCGCACGAGTCCCGCGCGCAGCGACCCGGCGCCGACGTCCACCGCAAGGATGAATGCGTTTCGCATCCGCGCATTATGAAGCGACATCCGCTTGGCGGACATGCGCGACGAGATGTCGAAGTCGCTCGCATCGCGCGAATGCAGCCCTTAAATACATGAGGCGAACGGGAAGCGAGACCACAGTGCGCATTCGTTACAGCGCGTGACGACGCTGCTCGACAGGAACTACGAGAAGCGAAGGCATCGTCGCTGGAGCGTACGTTCCTTCCAGGACGCCGCCGATCGGCAGTGGCGCGGTAACGAGCCCGCACGTCAACCCTATGGCGCCATATTTGCGGTGAACGACACAGGGACGCTCACTGAGAACGAAGCCGCGATGGGCGGCCCACCAGATCCTGCGCGCCCGCAAGCGGACGCAGCAGGCGGCCAAGCTCTTTCTTGACCACGCCGTAACACTCGCAGGCACGCGTTTGCAGTCCGCTGCGATCGAGGATGGATATGTGCCCGCGGCGGTAGCGGATATAGCCCGCATCGCGCAACCGCCCGGCAGCATCCGTGACGCTTTCGCGACGCACGCCCAGCAAACCGGCCACGAGTTCCTGCGTCATCACCAGCTCCCCCTCGGGAAGGCGATCGTAAGTCGACAGAAGCCATCGGCTGAGCTGTTGCTCGATGGAGTGGTGCCGGTAGCAGGCCGCGGTCTGGACAATCTGCGTGATCAGTGCCTGGGTGTAGCGCAGCAGCGCGCGCTGCAGAGGACCGCCTCGGTCAAAGGCCAGACTCAGCACGCGGCGGTCAAGCCGATACCCATGTCCCCCCGTCTGCACGACGGCCGATCCGGTCGTGCTGCGGCCGCCCATGAAGAGCGAAATACCGATCATCCCTTCATGCCCCACACCCGTGGTCTCGGCCGACTCGCCGGATGCCGTGACGTAGTGTAGCGAGACAACCGATGTTGTCGGAAAATAGGCGTGCTGCAAATGCTTGCCGGGTTCAAACAGCATTTCACCCAGTCGCATCGGGACCAGTTCCAAGTCCGCCGACAGCGACTCGAACGCGGCAGTTGGCAACGTGGCGAGCAGGTGATTCTGATTTGGGTGGTGTGACGGCATGGGGGAGCCCGCTGCGTCTGTTCTAACGACCCGGCGTCACTTCCACGCCGACGCCGCGGTAGCCGAGGAAGCGGCATGCATGGTCAAACATGGGCTGGCCACTGACCCGGAACTGCTGCTGCGTGCCGTCGACATGGGTGCGGTGGAACAGAAAATCGAGGAAGGGCCGACGCGCCGCAATGTTCTCCCGTAGTGCGTGCCGCTCAGCTTCGATCCAACCGTCCGTCGACGCGTCGCCTGAATCCCCCAGGGGGGGAAAACTGAGCCCAAGCATCTCCATCACCGGTCCGGAAACCTTCGTGAACTCGCCGCGGTCGTCCTGCTCCCAATACCAGTCGGAGGCCAGCTCGGTCAGGCCGCGATAGCGGGCTTCGCTCTCGCGCAATTCCGCCGTACGTTCCAGAACGGTCTGTTCCAACTCTTCGTTGTGGCGCGCGAGCTTTCGGTACAGCAGCCGGACTTCCAGCATGTTGTAGATGCGCGTCTTGACCTCGACCAGGTCGAAGGGCTTGCTGATGAAGTCCTTGGCGCCAGCCGCCAAGGCGCGCAGTTTGTGCCCCGGTTGAGCCGTGAGCACGATGACGGGAAGATAGCTATCGGTGTCGTTGGTCTTCAGGCCCTCCATGACGCTGAACCCATCCATGTCGGGCATCTGCAGGTCGAGCAGGATCAGGTCGTAGGCGTTGCGCCGATGCAGCGCGCAGACCTCGGTGGGGTTCATGGTGGCCGTGACGCCGGTATAGCCTGCGTCGGTGAGCAGCCGGGTCAGCAACTGCACATTGGCGGCCTGATCGTCGACGATCAGGATGCTGGCGGCAAGAATGTCCTGGTCGAGTTTCATCAGCTCACCGCCTCGTGAGCGGCCCGGTCTGATCGTGTTCTTGCGGCTTCGAGAGCCAGGTCCAGCGCGTCCATGAACTCGGTCACCTTGATCGGCTTGGTGAGGTATTGGAAAAACCCGACCTCCAACCCCTTCTCGATGTCTCTGGGCATCGCGTTCGCGCTAAGCGCGATGACGGGGATATGCGCCGTGGACAGGTCTCCGGCAAGGATCCTGAGCGCTGTGACACCGTTGATGCCAGGCAGGTTGATGTCCATCAGGATGACGTCGGGGCGGGTGGCTTGCGCGATCTCGATACCGCTGCGGCCGTCCTTCGCGCTGAGCAGGCTGATGTCGGGGCGCCGCGCCAGGAGCTTCGTGACCAGCATCAGATTGGCCGGGTTGTCTTCGACGTAGAGCACGGCGCGCCGTTGCGCGCCATTCCCGGCATCAGGCACCGCCGCTGCTGATGGCGAGCTCGCGGCTTGGCCCAGCTCGACGACACCGGTCGCGTTCAGCTCGATCCAGAACACGCTTCCGACCCCAACCGTGCTCTCCACGCCGATCGACCCGCCCATCAGCCCGACCAGTTGCTTGCTGACGACCAAGCCGATGCCGGTGCCTTCTTCGAGGCCGGCTTCCTGGCCGAGACGGTTGAAGGGCTGGAACAGGTGGGCCAGTTTGTCCGGGGTCAAGCCTTCGCCGGTGTCCTGAAAACTCACCCGAACGCGGTCCCCCGGGCGCGGGCGGCAGCTTACATCGACCGAGCCGCCGACCCGGTTGTACTTGATCGCGTTCGACAGCAGGTTGACGAAGACTTGCTTGACACGCGTGCGATCGGCGCTGGCGAACAAGGGCACGTCAAGTTTGGCGAACACCACGCGAATGCCGCTCTTGCGCGCCTGGGGTTCGATCATGGCCTGGCAATCGCCCAACACTTCGTCGAGTGACACGGGTTCCATCGACAAGGGAAGCTTGCCGGATTCGATCTGCGCGAGATCGAGGATCTCGTTGATGAGCTCCAGCAGGTACCAGCCGGCCTGCAGAATCTGCAAGGTGCTCTCTTTCTGTCCTGTCGTGAGCGGCGGCGACTCCGAGTCCATCAACTGGGCGAAGCCGAGAATGGCGTTGAGCGGCGAGCGCAACTCGTGGCTCATGCTCGACAGAAAGTCAGACTTCGCCAGGTTGGCACGCTCGGCCTCGACCTTGGCAGCCTGAAGTTCGAGATTCGTCTCGCGCAAGGCCTGATCCAGCCGCCTTTGCTCGGCCTCGATCAGCTTGCGCGCGGTGATGTCGCGAGCCGCCGCAAACACCCCCAGGACGGTTCCACCGGAGTCCTTGTAGAGGCTGGCGTTGTAGAGGACGTCGGTGAGGCGGCCCTCGCGGTGCCGGATCGTCAGCGGATAGTCGACAACCGAACCCAAGGCGAAGACCTGCTGGTAGCCCTCGCGCGCCTTGGCTGGTTCGGTAAAATAGTCCGAGAAGTCAGTGCCGATCAGCTCTGCTCTGGCCACGCCGGTGACCTTGATCGAACCCTCGTTGATGTCGGTGATCTTGCCGTCGGGGCTGATGGTGATCAGCGGGTCAAGGCTGGCTTCGAGCAGGCTGCGGGCGTACCGCGAGGCCTGCAAGCGTGCCGTGTTGTCGGTGGCGATCAGCAGGTAGCCAATGACCTCGCCCTGGTCGTCGCGCAGCGCCGTGACCGACAACACTGCCGGAAAACGGCTGCCGTCCTTGCGGATATAAGTCAACTCGTAGATGTCTTCGATGCCGCGTGTGGCCTTGAAAACCAGGGCGTCGAAGCCGGGAGCGATCACCGTTCCGCGTTCGGCGCTGAGCGCCTCGGCACGGGCAATGACTTCCTGCGGGTCGGAAATGTCGGCCGGCGTTATCTTGTTCACGACGTCGGCCGCTGCATAGCCGAGCATGCGCTCGGCGCCAACGTTGAAGATCTGGATGACGCCCTTGGCGTCGGTGGCGATGCTCGAAAAGTTGGCGCTGTTGAAAATCGCGCTCTGCAAGGCGCCCGCTCTGATCAACGCCTCTTCGGCTCGCTTGCGCGCCGTGTTGTCAGTACCGATCAGCAGGTACCCGATGATCGCCTGGCGCGCGTCGCGAAGTGCCGTCACCGACACGACAGCGGGCAGTCGACTGCCGTCCTTGCACACGTAGGTCAGTTCATAGATGTCTTCGATTCCGCGCGATGCCTTGAATACCAAGGCTTCGAAACCCGGCGCGATCGCGGTGGCGAACTCGATGCTCAAGGCCTTGGCGCGCAACACGATTTCGCTCGGATCAGAGATGTCGGCCGGCGTGATCGTGTTCAGGACATCGGCCGCTTGGTAGCCCAGCATGCGCTCGGCGCCAATGTTGAAGATCTGGATGACGCCCTGTTCGTCAGTGGCGATGCTCGAAAAGTTCGCGCTGTTCAGGATCGCCGTTTGCAGAGCGCCGGTCTTGAGCAGTTCGATCTGGGTTTGAGCTTTACTATTCATGCGCTGGGTCTGGCTCGTTCGTGGCGACGAACGCGATGGCGTGTTCTTCCATCTTGAGCATGGCAGGCTTTCATGGGTGTCCTCGGGTAATTGGGGGCTGCGCCTTCTCCCTTCGAGCCATTGCCCTGCCATGGAATCTGCGGCCGACGAGTTCAGACTTCTCTCTGATGATCGTCTGCGCCTCTCCGGTCCGTCTGTGCGCTGGCGAACATAGCCGGTCACCCAATCCCGCTGACGTTGGTCTGGGTAGCGCCGCCTTTCTTCGCAATCCTGGTGGTGAAGTCCGGCGACTGCAAGTTGCCCGAAATCAGATGTGCCCTGATCTCGCGCTTCGGGGCGACAGATCAGGGCACTCGACCGCTTGCGGGGGCGGGTTTTTCCTTCGGCCCCTTCAACAGCACGGATGGATCATCCTTGATCTGCTTCGTGATGCCGCCCACGTCGGTTACGACCTTCATGACCTTGTCTTCGATGGTAGAAAATTTCGCGATGACTTTCGGCAGTTGCTCGAGGACGACGGAAAGCGCGCTCTTCTCCGCGGGAATCTCCGGGATCTCGCCCGCAGGCGTGACGGCCACCAGGTCCTTCGCATTCGCAGCGCCGCCGCTGAGCTCGATGAAGACAACGCCCGTGATGCCTTTCATGGCGAGGGTGGCCTTGGTATCTGTTTTTACCGGTGCCTGCTTGCGCAGCGCGATATCCACCTGCACGCGGCGCGGATCGGTGGCATCGAGGCCCATCGTCTTGACCGTGCCCATGTCCACGCCGTGATACTTCACGGCGTCGCCAACGGCGAGTCCACTCACCGACTCGGTGAAATGGATCCGGTAGAGCACGTCATCGCGATGGCCAGTCGTCACCAGCCACAGTACGAAGAGCGCGGCAGCGATCGAGAAGCCGATGATGAACAGACCTTCGACGAAATAGCGCTTATCGGTTTCCATGGGCATGCTTCCTTGCGTTCATTGCGCCTTGCGCCCGCGGTCCGTGGAGGAAATCGTGTATCCACGGCTGTTGCGAGTGCATCAGCTTGTCAATGGTGTCGACGGTGATTTTCTTGTCCACCAGGATCGCGACGCGGCGGCAGACGGTAAACAACGTGGTGAGATCGTGCGAGACGACGACGACGGTGATGCCGAGGCTCTTGTTCAATTGCAGGATCAGCTCATCGATGCCGCTGGCGGCAGTCGGGTCGAGCCCCGAGGTTGGTTCGTCGAGGAAGAGTATCCGCGGATCGAGTGCCAGCGCGCGCGCCAGGCCAGCGCGCTTGACCATGCCGCCCGAAAGCTCCGCTGGAAACTTGGCGCCGGTGTCGGCCGGCAGGCCGGCCAACGCGAGCTTCATCGCGGCGATCCGCTCCTGCTGCTCGGGCGGCAGGTCAGTGTGCTGGCGCATCGGGAACATGACGTTTTGCGCCACCGACAGCGACGAGAAGAGCGCACCCTGCTGGAACAACACGCCGATCAGCGACGCCATTTCCGCGTTCTCAACCTCGTCGACCGGCTCGCCGTTCAGGAGCACCTTGCCGGCATTCGGCCGATGCAGGCCGACCAAGGTCTTCAGCAGGACCGATTTGCCGGAGCCCGAGCCGCCCGCAATGCCCAGAATTTCGCCGGCCATGACGTCGAGGCTGATCTTGTCGTGCACGACCTGAGCGCCAAACTGGTTGACGATGCCGCGCGCGGACACGATCGGCCCGGCGTTGTGTTGACGGCCCGGCGCACGCATACGTTTAGTCACCAGCCCAGCTTCTCGAAGAAGACGGAGAACAGCGCATCCAGCACGATCACCAGGAAAATGGCCTTGACGACGGACCGGGTGGTCTCCTTGCCGACGCTCTCCGCCGAGCCCCGCACGCGCAATCCGTGCATGCAGCCGATGACGGCAATGAGAAAGGCGAAGACGGGCGCCTTGACGATGCCGACCAGGAAATCGCTGACGTCGACGGCCTGGTGCACTCGATCCACGTATTGCACCGGCGAGACACCGAGCTGCGCCTGGGCGATGCCCGCCCCGCCAAGCAAGCCCATCATGTCGGCGAAGAAAGCCAGGAGCGGCAGCGTGATCATGAGTCCGATCACGCGCGGCACCACCAGCACCGCCATCGGCTCGACGCCCATTACCTTGAGCGCGTCGACTTCCTCGCGCGCCATCATCACACCGATCTCGGCGGTGAATGCGGCGCCCGTGCGGCCCGCTACCATGATCGCGGTGATCAGCACTCCCATCTCGCGCAGCACCGACACCGCTACCAGGTTGATGGTGAAGTCCTCGCCGCCGTAGGGGCGCAACTGCGCAACGCCTTGGTAGCCGATCACGACGCTGATCATGATGGCCATGACGCCGACGATCGGCAGCGCACTCAAGCCGGTTTCGGCGATCTGGCGCGAAATCGCGGGCAGCGGCAGCGAACGCGGATGCATGAGCGCATAGCCTGTTGCGTTTGCGGCGCGGCCGATAAAAGTGACGACATCAAGCGCGTCATGCCAGGCCTCTTCGGCGACTTTGCCGAGCTGAATCACGAGGTGGCGCCACCGTGGAACGGTTACCGGCTTCGGCGGCGGCTTGAGGTCCAGGCCGCAGATGAGATCGAGCAAACTTTTATGTTCGGTCCGGACGCCGGTCAACTCGACGCCCTTGTCGCGAAGCCCGCATAAAAACAGCGCGCCCGGCGTATCGATTTCGCTTAACTTGCCGATGTCGAGCGAGCGCGACTTGCGCTGCCGCACCCAGCGGCTGAGGGCGGTTTGCGCCGCCACGAGCGTGCGTATATCAAGGACGCCCTCGAGCGCAAGCTGCTCGTCTTCGCCCGTGACGGCAACGCCCGGTGAAGGTCCGGCCTGGGTCGAGTGCTGGGGTGTGGACATCGGCGAGCTGCGGATTGGCAATGGGCTCTAAGGAATTACTTGCATGGACATTCGACCTGTCCCAACTTCGGTTTGACCGCAACGCGCTTTTGCGCCACGTCTTTGAACAAGGACAGGTTGACGGCATCGGCCATGGCCTTGTACCCGGCATCATTCGGGTGCAGATGGTCGCCGCTGTCGTACGCCGCGCGGATCATCGCTGGATCACCCGGGTCGCGTATCGCCTTGTCGAAATCGATCACCCCGTCATAGGCCTTGCTGGTCCTGATCCAATGGTTCACGGCCTGGCGCGTGGCCTCTCCGTCGGGCGTGAAATAGATTCCCGGCAGGAACGCCTTGAAGGGAGTCAGGGTGCCTCCGTAGACCTTGAAGCCCATCGCCTGCGCGCGCTCGATCAACTGACGTTGGCCAGCGATGATCTCGTCGGCGGTCACCGGTCCGGGATACCCGATGTCGTTGATCCCCAGCAGGACAATCAGGTAACGCGCGCCGGACTGCACCAGCACGTCGCGATCAAGGCGGGCCAATGCGTTCGTGCCTTCCATGTCGTGCAGGATCCGGTTACCGCTGATGCCCGCATTGAGTACGGCGACCTTGCGCGCACCTTTCTGGGCCTGCAGCCGCTCGGCCAGGCGATTCGGCCATCGCTTGTTGGCGTCAGCCGTCGAGTGCAGCCCGTCGGTAATCGAATCGCCCAGCGTGACGATCGCCCGGGATTGCCTTGATGCCACCACTTCAACGCCCGCCAGAAAATAAAAGGCCTGGGTCGTCCACGCCGTGGGCAGGTCGTTGGCGCCGCTGAAATCCCCGGCTGCCGAAACGTACGTCGTCTGCAATCCCAACGCATGCTCGGTTGCGGCGACTGCGTTGCCGCTGAGGTAGAGGCTGACCGCGAGGTCGGCCAAGTCAGGTACCTTGAGATGCACGGGATCGCTCACTACAAGTGCACCCGGCGGAATCGTCGTCGTCGGCGACCCATTGAAGGTCAGGATCCGATCCGTGCCCACGACGATCGACGCGCCCGTGCTGCGCAGCGCCACACGCGCTGCGCCGATGACCAGCGGACCGGTACCGTAGGCGTTCGACAGGCGCACGCGCACCTGCTGACCGCCGATGCTCACGCGCGCAATCTGGCGGGTGGTCACGCCATTGAGCTCCGCGGGACTGGATGCGGACTGGGGGCTTGCACTCCATGTGGCAACCCAATGACTGGCGTTGCTGCCGTCCCTGGCGATCACCTCGGGCGCAATGCCGATGCCCCATACGGCCAGCATCATCCCCGCCACCACGGACCAGCGCGTGAGCTTCGCCCGCCTTCCGCGCATCAGATACGGCTGCGTCAGTGACATGATGACTCCATCTGCTAAAAAGGTGTCCGGCCGGACAGCCCTGATCGGGTCAATGGATTCTCCACCAATCCGTTACTCCGCCCATGTGCGCTACCGCACCGATGGCAAAACGAACGTCCCCTATGCTCGGGGCACGGTGGAAACGAATGTCACAGGGCTGGAGATTCAAACCGACGCGGGCGTAATCCCTTGCGCCAGCCGGGTCGGTACGCTCGGGGTTGTCTCGACCTCCGGCCGCGTCGACATGCGTGCGGGCAACCTGGTCCGATGCCTGCGCGGACACGCAGCGAAACGCCCGGGCGACCCCGCATTTGCGCATCTGGTCGACAAGCATTCGCCGCAGGAGACCATGACCTACGCGCAGCTCGATTCCCGCGCGCGCGCAATCGCCGCCCACCTTCAGGCGCTGCGGCTTGCCGGCGAACGCGTCGTGCTTGCCTACCCGCCAGGCCTTAATTTCATCGCCGCATTTTTCGGAGCGCTCTACGCTGGCTGCGTCGCTGTCCCGACCTACCCGCCACGCCATCGCACGCTCGATCGCTTTCAGGCGCTCACCCGCGATGCCGGCGCATCGTTGTTGCTCAGCACCACCGTCGCCATCTCCCAGTTCAAGGCCATCGCCGAGCATGCCTCGACCATTCCGTGGCTGGCCACGGATGCACTTGCCAACACCCTCGCGGACGACTGGACCGCGCACGACCCCGCGCCCAATGCCCTCGCGATGATCCAGTACACGTCCGGCTCGACCAGCCTGCCCAAGGGCGTCATGCTGAGCCACGCCAATCTCATCGACAACACCCGCGCGATCGGCCGCGCGTTCGAGATCCGCAGCACCAGCAGCAGCGTGTTCTGGCTCCCCGCCTATCACGACATGGGGCTCATCGGCGGCATCCTCGTGCCCGTTGTCTCCGCCATGCCCGTCACCGTCATGGCGCCCGCATCGTTCCTGCAGAGTCCGTTTCTCTGGCTCGACGCCATCAGTCAATCCCGAGCGACGATCTCTGGAGGCCCCAATTTCGCCTACGACCTCTGTGTCCGCAAGATCACGGCGGAGCAGCGTGCCACGCTCGACCTTTCCTCGTGGTCGCTCGCCTTCATCGGCGCCGAGGCTGTCCAGCCCGCCACGCTCGCCCGCTTCGCCGAGGCCTTCGCCCCCTGCGGTTTCAACGCCAAGGCGTTCCTTTCGTGTTACGGCCTCGCCGAAGCGACGCTGATGGTCACGGGGTCGAAGCCCGGCGCCGGGGCCGCCGTGCACGCGTTCGACGAAGACGCCCTCGCGCGAAACCAGATCCTGCAGGTGCCCGACGACGACCCGCACGCCCGCCTTCTCGTCGGCTGCGGCGCACCGGTCGGCGCGCTGCGCGTTGCCATTGTCGACGCGGATACGCGTGCGCCGGCGGCGCCAGATCGCGTCGGCGAGGTCTGGGTCGCTGGCGAATCCGTGGCCCAGGGCTATTGGCGCGACACGCAAAAGACTGCCGCAACGTTTCAAGCGCGGCAGAGCGACACCGGCGACGGCCCCTTTCTTCGCACCGGGGATTTAGGCTTCATCCACGACAACCAGCTCTATATCAGTGGTCGGGCCGACGACCTCATCATCGTGCGCGGCCTCAACCACCACCCGCAGGACATTGAAGCCACTGCGCGCGAAAGCCATCCGCTGCTCGAATCTGGCCGCGGCGCCGCGTTCGCCGTCAATCAGGACGGCACCCAGCGTCTGGTACTCGTGCACGAGATCGAGCGCGACGGCGACGACGACCTGACCCCGGTGCTCGATGCCGTCCGTGCGGCCGTCCTCGAAGAGCACGGCCTCGCGCTGCATGCCATCGCGCTGATCCGCTGCGGCACGATCGCCAAGACATCCAGCGGAAAGGTCCAGCGCCACGCCAACCGTGTCGCATTCCTCGCCGGGCAGCTCAAGCCACTTGCGCAATACCGCGGGCAATCGCAGTCCGCGCCGCCCCTGCCGACCGCGCCCGCTGCCGCGTTCGCCGCCGTTTGCCAGCACGCGCTGGCGCTTTCGGGCGAGACTCTCGCCCACGTCACGCCGGAAACGTCGATCTCCTCGCTCGGACTCGATTCTCTGCAACGTGCCGAGCTCGTCGCCGCGCTCGAAGAGAGCTTCGGCCGTCACCTGCCCGAAGGCGTCTACAGCCAGGCGACAACGCTCGGCCAACTCGCCGCTGCCGTGCAGAAGTACCTGATCGATCAACCGCGAATCGACACCCTTGCCCGCGAAATTCCAGCGGAAAACCACGATGTCGCGTTGTTTCCCGAATACCTCGAGTTAAAGCGCCACCAGCGCATGCTGCTGGCCGTCGCGCAAACCAACCCCTACTTTAGGGTCGACCAGGGCAACGTCTCGCCGAAGCCAGGCGGCGGCGGGTCCGCCAGCATCGACGGCCACGAGCTGACCAACTTCTGCGCCTACGACTACGTCGGCATGGCGCATGACCCGACAGTCACCGCTGCGACCAAGGCTGCAATCGACCGCTACGGAACCGGCGCGGGTGCGAGCCGTCTCGTTTCCGGCGAAAAACAGATCCATGGCGAGCTCGAAAGCGCACTCGCCGCGTTTATCGGCACGCCGGCGTCGATCGTGTTCGTCTCCGGGCATGCGACCAATGTCACCACGATCGGGCACCTGATGGGTCCGGGCGATCTCGTCGTCCATGACATCCTTGCGCATAACTCGATCATGCAGGGCGCCAAGCTCTCTGGCGCCACGAGCCGCGGCTTCGCGCACAACGATTGGCGCGCCCTTGACACGCTGCTTTCGAGTATCCGCCACAACTTTCGACGGGTCCTCATCGCCATCGAAGCCGTCTACAGCATGGACGGCGACTATCCCGATCTGGCGCGATTTGTCGACATCAAGAACAAGCACCGGGCGATGCTCTACGTCGACGAGGCGCATTCTCTGGGCACCATGGGGCGGTCGGGTCGAGGCATCGGTGAGCACGCCAACATCGATCGCGCCGACGTTGAGGTCTGGATGGGCACGCTCTCGAAATCGCTCGCGAGCTGCGGCGGCTATATCGCGGGCTCCGTCGAACTCGTCGAATTCCTGAAATACACGGCGCCCGGGTTCGTCTACAGCGTCGGCATTTCCCCGCCCAATGCGGCCACCGCGCTTGCCGCACTCACGCGCCTGCGGCGCGAGCCGCAGCGCGTTGCCCGGCTCCATGCGCTGTCGCGCTTCTTCCTCAGACTCGCGCAGGAGCGCGGGCTCGACACGGGCCTTGCAGGAGGAACGCCCATCGTCCCCATCATCATCGGCAGTTCCGTGAAATGCCTCCTGCTTTCGCGCGCGCTGTTTCAACGCGGCATCAACGTCCAGCCGATCATCCACCCCGTCGTCCCTGAACGCGCCGCGCGGCTGCGGTTCTTCATCACGACCCATCACACCGAATCGCACCTCGAGGACGCCGTCGGTGCGATCGTCGAGGAGCTCGCGAAACTGTAGCGACCACAGCGTCGAATCGAAGCGCCACGCCATGCCCGACACCGAACACGCCATCGTGGTCGACCAGCTCTGCAAACGCTATGGTGACCTGCGAGCCGTCGACAACATTTCGTTCACCGTGAAAGCGGGCGAGATGTTCGCGTTCCTGGGCCCCAACGGCGCGGGCAAGAGCACCACGGCCGAGATCATCGAGACCATCCGCGGGCCGACATCGGGGCACGTCAGTGTGCTCGGCATGGACGTCACCAAGCGCAAGGCCGAGATCGTGCGCCGGATCGGCGTTCTTCCGCAGGGCTTCAGCTCGTTCGACCGGATCACCGTGCGCGAGAGCCTGCAGTTCTACGCCCGGGTATTCGGTTGCCGCACCGACATCGATGCGCTGATGGACCTCACCAACCTGCGCGGCAAGGCTGATGCCCCGTTCAACACCCTCTCCGGCGGTCTCAAACAACGCGTCGGAATTGCGGCGGCGCTGGTCAATGACCCCGAGGTCGTCTTTCTCGACGAACCCACGACCGGTCTCGACCCGCATGCGCGGCGTCAGGTCTGGGAGGTTCTCAAGGGCTTGAAAAGCCGCGGCAAGACGATCTTTCTCACGACCCACTACATGGAGGAGGCCGAGCTGCTGGCCGACACCGTCGCGATCATCTCCCGCGGCCGGATCGTCGCGATCGATACGCCCGCGCGCCTGACGGAGCAGCACGGCGATTACCTGCGGCTCACGCTCGAATCGATCGACAAGACGGCGCTCGCCGTCATCCGGAAGATGGGCTTCAACCCCAAACCAATGAACGACGAAAGCATATCCGTCCCGCTAGAGAACGTGGACGATGTCCGCCGCATTTTGGACGAGGTCCAGAAGGCGGGCCTCGCCCCCGGAAGCGTCGACGTGCGCAAGGCGAACCTCGAGGAAGTGTTCATCAAGCTCACGGACGAGATTCCGCAGGATGATATCGCCGAGAACCCGCAATGACGCCGCGCATCATCACGGCCAGTCTCGTCGTGCGGCTGCGCAGCTTCTACCGCGAGCGCTCGGCAATGTTCTTCACGTTTGCCTTCCCCGTGATCCTGGTGCTGGTATTCGGGATGATCTTCACCACACCGGAGCATCTCAACGCCGACCTTCACGTGCAGGACAAAAGCCGCAGCGATTCGTCGGCGAAGCTGCTCGAAGGGCTCACCACGAACCAGACGTTCAAGATCACGCAAATCCCCGTCGACGTCGACGCCACGCAGTTCGCCAAGGATCAGCACTTGAAGCTCGTGCTCGTGATCCCGGAGAACTTTGCCGCCTTGCAGAAACAACGATTCACCGAAGCCGGCCGCGGCATTTCGGTGCCGCTGACCTACATCTACGATCCCAGCTCGACGTCCGTGAACACGAAAATTCAGGCGCTCGAAATGCTGGTGGCGGCGGCGAACCAGAAAATGACGGGCACCCCGCCGTTCGTCACCCTAGTCGCGGCCTCGATCCTGTCCGAGCGCTATCGCTTCATCGAATTTTTCGTCCCCGGCATCATCGCGATGGCGATCATGACCTCGTGCCTGTCAAACGCGCTCAACATGAATGCGGAGCTGCGACAGAAAGGTATTCTGCGCAAGCTCGCGACGACGCCGATCACCCGCGCCGACTGGCTCGTCACGAGCATTGTGTATCAACTCGTTCTCTCCGTCATTTCCACCGCGGCGATTCTGGTCGTCAGCTATGCCGTCTTCGATGTCCGGCTGCATATCGGCGCCTGGCTTCCGCTCATCGTCTTGATCGAAGTCATTGCCTTTGTCGGCATCGGCATGCTGCTGACCCCCTTGGCGAAGGAGGCCGAAAGCGCATCGGCCGTCGCCAACGCATTTCTCTTCCCAATGATGTTTCTCTCGGGCACGTTCTTTCCGGTGGACATGATGCCGGACTTCCTGCAGTCATTCGCCAGACTGCTGCCTCTCTACTATGTCAACGAGGCGCTGCGCGCGGCGATGATCTTCGTCGACGACGCGGCCACGTTGCGGTACGCGGGCGTGGCCGCCGGATTTGCCGCCATTGTGTTCACTGCGGGCATGTTCAAGACGCGCTGGTACGAGGGCGCATGACCAACCCCAAGCGCATCCTCTTTATCTGCGGCTCGATGAACCAGACCACGCAGATGCACCAGATCTCGCGGCATCTGACCGAGTACGAGCAGAGGTTCACGCCGTACTATTGCGATGGCGTGCACGAGGCGATGCGGCGGCTGAAGCTGCTCGAATTCACCATCATCGGCGACAAGCTCGCGCAACGCTGTGACCGGTACCTGCGCGCGCACAATCTCGCGATCGACTACCAGGGGCGCCAGGGCCCGTACGACCTCGTGCTTACGTGCTCGGACGTCTTCCTGCAAAACAACATCCGCGGCAGCAGGATGGTCCTGGTGCAGGAAGGCATCACCGATCCCGAAGATCGCAATTTCCGTCTCGTGCAACGGCACCGCTGGCTTCCGCTCTGGATCGCCGGGACCGCGGCAACCGGGCTCAGCGACGCCTATCGCGCCTTCTGCGTTGCCAGCGAGGGCTATCGGGACCTTTTCGTCCGCAAGGGCGCAAAAGCGGAGAAGATCGTGGTCACCGGCATCCCCAACTTCGACAACTGTCAGCGCTATCGCGACAACGCGTTTCCCCTCCATGACTACGTGCTCGTCTGCACCTCGCCGCTGCGTGAAATCTTTCGCGGCGAGGACCGGATGGCGTTCATCCGGAACGCGGTCAGGATCGCCAACGGGCGCTCACTGGTTTTCAAGTTCCATCCCAATGAGAACCTGGCGCGCGCCGCACAGGAGGTCAAGCAGCATGCGCCGCACGCACTGATCTTCACTGACGGGAGCGCGGAAGAAATGATCGCCAACTGCGACGAGCTGATCACCCGGTTTTCGTCGACGGCATTTGTCGGGCTCGCGCTCGGCAAGGAGACGCACTCGGATTTTCCGATGGAAGAGTTGCGCCGGCTTCTCCCGGTACAGAACAACGCCGCGCCGTTGAACATCGCCAACGTGTGCCGGCGGGTGATGGAAGAGCCGGTGTTGGCATGAGCGCCGCAGGGTCATCCCAAGGCGCCGTTGGCTCCCCTTCGGAGGGCAGCGTCACGGCGCCAGCCGCTGGTGGGATGGGCTGTTCAGTGCCCGCTGCGATTGCGGTCCGAGTGGCGACATCCCGGCGGGATCGACGGCACTTTCAGCGTCTCCCGTGGACGATCTATGCGGGCGATCCGAATTGGGTCCCGCCGCTCCTTGCGCAGGAGCGCCTGCTGCTGGGCTGGGGTCGCCACCCGTTCTTCGCCAACGCGGAGATGGTGACGCTGCTGGCCGAGCGGGATGGGCAGGTCGCCGGCCGGCTCGCCGTTTTCGTCAACGACATCCACAACCGCAAATACGACGAAAAGCGCGGCTTTTTCGGGTTTTTCGAATGTATCGACGACGTCGAGGTCGCGCGCAGCCTTTTCGACGCCGGGCGCGCGTGGCTCGCGGAGCGCGGTATGACGGCATGGCGCGGTCCGGTGAATCTGTCGCTCAACTACACGTGCGGCCTGCTGATCGATGGCTTTGCGAGCCCGCCGGTAATCATGATGACTTACAACCCGCCGTATTACGCCGCCCTAATCGAGGCCTGCGGGTTCGCCAAGACCCAGGACCTCTACGCATACGAGATGGATGTCGCGCTCCTCGCGAAGCTGGTTGCTCGCTACAAACCCGCCGTGCTGGCCGCAATCGACGGCACCGGATTGACCATTCGGCCATTCGACCTATCGCGATTCGATGAGGAAATCGCCACGTACCTCGACCTCTACAACCGCTCGCTCGAAGGCAACTGGGGCTTCACGCCGCTGCAGGACGGGGAGGTGAAGCAGATCGCCAGCGAGTTGAAGCACCTGCTCGCGCCGGAATTCGCGGCGTTCGCGATGATCGAGGGCAAGGCCGTGGGCGCCGTGCTTGCGCTGCTCGATTACAACCAGATCATCCGCAAGCTCGACGGACGACTGTTCCCCTTCGGCATTTTCAAGCTTCTATGGGGCAAGAAGCGGCTCAACGTTGCGCGCGCGATGGCGGTGACCATGGCACCCGAGTTCCAGCAGTCGGGATTCGGGATCGTGCTGCTCGATCACCTGGTCGAGGCTGCCCGGTCATGGCGTCTGCAAAGCTGGGAGTTCTCCTGGGTGCTCGAAAGCAACGCGAAATCGCGCGGCACGCTCGAACGCGCCGGAACGAAGCTCAGCAAGACCTACCGGATCTACGACCGCGCGCTGTGAGGCCAGATCGCTCTGCTGGACGCCCCGCCTTGGAGGCGATAACCAAGCAAGCCGGGTCAAAGCCAGCGCGTGTCGCGGTACCACTGCGCGGTTTCGCGCAGACGTTGCGCGAGCGGGGCGTCCGGCGACCAGCCAAGCTCTCGCCGCGCTTTTTCCGACGAGCACGTCCACGAACCCGCGAGCAATTCCGAGACCTTGTCGCTGCCGACCCAAACCGGTTGCCGGCGGATCCGCGACACGAGTTCGCCGCCGGCGCCGATCAACCGCAGCACCCATCCCGGCAGACTGACGATGCGGACCCGCTCTCGCCCCAATGCGCGTCCCAAGGCACTGCCAAGCTCCCGATACGAAAGATCCTCGGCCGAGGCGAAATAGATGCCGCGCCCCGAACCGTCGGGCACAAGACGCTCGCCGCTCTCCGCCGCCAGCACGATGCATTCGACGAGATCCGCGACGCCGATGAGCGAGACGCGCCGGTCGCCGTGCCCGTGGACCACGTGGACGCCGGATCGGGCGATCGGCTTGAAGAGCTCGAAGGTCCCCGCGTCGCCGGGTCCGAACACGATGCATGGCCGCACGATCGTGATTGGCAGCATGCCCGCGAAACGGCCCGCCGCCTGCTCTCCGGCAAGCTTGCTGTGCCCGTAAGCAGACACCGGCAGCGGTGGATCGCTTTCCTGTTTCGGTGCCGCGCCCGAGGGCCCGGCTGCGGCAAGCGACGAGATCAGCACGAGCACCGGGCGCACCACCTGCGCAGCAGATGCGGCCGCGACGGTCGCAAAGCCCTGCGCATTCACCTGCATGAAGTCATCGTGGTGCAACGCGCGCACCAGCCCGGCGACGTGAAACACGACCCGGGCCTCCGCCGCGGCAAGGGCGCGAGCGACCCCCGCGCGATCGTTGACATCGCCGATGCAAAGCGTAGCGCCCGCGGCGCGCAGGTCGTCCGCCTGCGCCGTGGCACGCACCAGGCAGGACACCCGGCAACCGCGCGCGATCAGGCGCGCCACCAGGTGCTTGCCGATGAAGCCGCTGGCGCCCGTGACCAGAACGCACTGCCCGTCGACGAGTTTCATACCCCGACCATCTCCCTGCGATTCTTCGACCCATGCCAACCCTGAATTATCGCCCGCAGCTGGATGGACTCCGGTTCTTTGCTTTTCTGGCCGTATTTCTCATTCACAGCGACATCGAGCGCTTCTGGTGGGGCGGTTATGGCGTCTCGCTCTTTTTCGTGATCAGTGGATTTCTCATCACCCGGATTCTGATCGCGAACGCGACCCGGCCACGGATCCAGGCACTCAAGACGTTCTACATCCGCCGCGCGTTGCGCATTTTCCCGGCCTACTACCTCGTGCTGATCGTGGCGGTGCTCACGGTCGGCATCGACCGGCCGGTCGCATTTTTTCTCTACATCATGAACTGGGCGATCTTCGTCCTCACCTGGATGGACCCCACCCTGGTGAACCAGGCATGGGAGCCCACGCGGATGCACGGCATCCACTTCTGGTCGTTGGGCGTCGAAGAGCAGTTCTATCTGGTGTTCCCGCTGCTGTTTGCATTCCTGACGACGGGACGCGCGCGACTCTCGTGGCTGCTCGCGTTGTGGGGGATATCGATCGGCTTTCGCTTTCTGTTCGCCGCCGTCCTGCCGAACACCGCCTACGGCTTGATCCCGCTGGTGTGCGGCGAATACCTGGTCGCGGGCGCGGTCGGCGCAGTGCTGTTCGCGGACACCTCCGCATGGGGCGAAAGAATACGCAATGGCGCTCGACGGTGGATGTTTCCGGCCGGCCTTGCGCTGGTCGTGACCGTGCTCGCATGGTCTCGCCCCGATTCGCCATCGATCGACATCGTCATTCACCCGCCGCACTCACAAACGCTGCTTGCGCTGGGCTTTCTCGCGATGGTGCTGGGCCTGTGGGAAACCAGCAACCGCCTGGTACTTGGATTTTTCAGCTACGGGCCGTTCCGCTATCTCGGCAGGATCAGCTATGGGTTGTATCTCATCCATCTCTTCATGTGGCCGCTGGTCGACTGGCTCACCGTGCATTTCCCGCCGCTGGGCGCGATTCCGCCTTTGGTGGCGCACTTCGGTCTCACCGTCCTGCTGGCCGCATGCATGTGGCACTTTGTTGAAGCACCCATCCTGAAGCTCAAGGCACGGTTCCCGTAATTCCGATCAAGAGCACCGGTAACGCCGTGCTGGCCACGTTTGATGCGCCGGCGCGTTCCCCGCGGATACGCGCGACCCAGCCGCTCCGGACTTCGTCTTCGATCGGCGCCCCGCCTGGCAGTCACGCTCCCGCGCCCGCCGCCCGGGCGCGGCGTGGGAGCGGCTTGCGCCCGCCACGGCCAACGACCTGAAGTCGGCCCGCCAGCGCTTCGTTGCCGGCGCGGTCGACCCCGAAAATCTGCCTCACCACCGCGCGGGCGGAGGATCGTCAGCGCTCGCTCACGGCCTGACCGGGACCGCCAAGCCCGGAATACTCGGCTTGTCGACCTGAACTTCCTATCTTCAAATACTTCTGTGTCCGGCGCTACAACCGGAAAAAAAATGGTAGCTTGTGGTCGGAAATCGGTCTGGCGGGTGCAGCGCGCGACATGTGGAGGGGGGGCTGTTGGTTCACGCCCCGGAAAGCATCTCTGGTCGCAGGCCACACCGCTCGTAATGGCGCGCGCAATAGCGCGCGCAGAAACCATGCGGAAGCCGCAACCGGAGGAGATACAGCATGAATAGACGTTCCCGTGGTTCAGCGTTGGGCCTGTCCACGGTCGCCGCTGCCGTGTCTCTTGCGCTCGGTGGCCTGCCGACCGTGCATGCGTTCGAGTTCGAGCACGGCGAGTTGACGGGCTACTTCGACACGACCATCTCTGTGGGCGCCCTTTGGCGAACGCAGGGTCGGGATCCGACACTGATCGCGATTGTAAACGGCGGCACGTCACGCGACCCCAATTCTGACGACGGCAACCTCAACTACAACCGGGGCAATGTCGTTTCGACCGCGATCAAGGCGACGCAGGACCTCTCCCTCAAGTACCGCAATTTCGGGTTGTTCGCACGCGGCACGTATTTCTACGATCACGCCGTGAGCGAAAAGTCCGAACTCGGCCCGGTGGCGAGCGGACGCACGGCGCGCGACGCCGAGCTTCTCGACCTCTACGTCTACGGGAAATTTGATATCGGCGATCGTAAACTCTTCGCCCGTGCCGGCAACCAGGTGGTGAGCTGGGGCGAAAGCACGTTCATCCAGAACGGCATCAACATCCTCAACCCGGTCGATGTGAGCAAGCTGCGCGTGCCCGGTGCCGAGCTGAAGGAAGCCCTGATCCCGACGACGATGTTGTGGTTCCTGCAGGAGGTCACCGACCAGTTGTCGGTCGAGGCGACCTGGATGGCGCGCTGGAAACAGACCGAAATTGACCAGCGCGGGACCTTTTTCAGCACCAATGATTTCGTCAGTGACTACGGCAACATCGCCTATACCGGTTTCGGCCGCCGCAACGATCAACATGGCCCGGCCGGCGTCTTCCCGGTGAGCCCCACCGGCCAGCTGGTGGCGCCCCGCTCGGGGGATCGCGATCCGAGCAACGGGGGCGAATACGGCATCGCCTTGCGCTACTTCCTGCCCGATCTCAACAATACCGAGATCGGCCTCTTTTACGTCAATTACCACAGTCGGCTGCCCTTCGTGTCGGGCTATCGCGGAGCCATCGGGGCGGCAGCGACGATATCGAACAATATGACCGCTGGCCAGGCCGCAGCGCTGGCGGCCGCAGGCATTCCGGCCTTTCCCTCGGGCAATCCCGCGTGCACTTCCCTCAACATACCCACGTTCGGTGCGTTGAATACGGCCGCCAACGTCGGTCGCCTGGCGCCAATTGTCGGCGGCGTCGCCAACGCGACGGCACTGACGGCGCTGAACGCAACGAATGCCGCGTGCGCTACGGCGGCCGGACGCGTCGGCACCTACTTCGTCGACTATCCGGAAAACATCAATCTCCTGGGCCTCAGCGTGAATACGAAAGGGCCGGCCGGCATTGCGCTGCAGGGGGAGTACTCCTACCGCCGTAACCAGCCGCTGCAACTGCCTTCCGCCGAGTTGCTTCTCGCCTCGCTCGGCCTCGGCAATCAATTGACGAGCACCAACCCGGCGGCCGCCGCCGCCGTACCCTTCGGCACCGAAATCGTCGGGTACCGACGGGTGAAGATGCACCAGCTGCAGGGCACCGCCACCAAGGCGTTCGGCCCGACTTTCGGCGCCAATCAGCTGGTTGCCGTCGGCGAGGTCGGCTATACGCGTCTGGATCTGCCTGACGGCCTCAAGTTCGCCGGGCCGGGATGTCACCTGCCGCAGCCCGGTTCGAGCGTGTCCAGCTCGTTCAACTCGACGTCGACCGACTGCTTCACCACGGCGAATTCCTGGGGCTATCGCCTCGTCGGCCGGGTCGACTACGACAACATGATCGATGGCGGCACGGTATCGCCGCGGATTGCCTTTGCGCACGATGTCAACGGCGTCGGTCCGACGTTCAACGAGGGTGCCCAGGCGTTGACATTCGGCGTAGGCGTCACTTATCTGCAGAAGTGGCAGGCCGATATCGCCTATACGTCGTTCTTCGGCGGCAAGACCTACTCCGGCACCGACGTGCCCAGCGCAACTTCGGGCCCCTTGCCGCCCGGCCAAAGTGCCAACTACGCCAGCGGTTCGAATCCGCTCAAGGACCGTGATTTTCTGTCGATCAGCTTGAGCTATGCGTTCTGATCGCGGCCCGAACGACATGAGGAGAACACCGATGAGCAGAACACGCGTTGGCGTCATTGCAGTGGTCATGGCGCTTGGCTTCGCGGTCCCGGCGCTGGCGCAGAATAAAACGCCGCTCGGGGCCGAGGCGGCAGGCAATGCGGCTGGCACCATTCCGGCCTGGGACGGCGGGCTCACGAAGCCGATCGCTGGATTCAAGAGCGGTGGCCACTATCCGGATCCCTTCAAGGCCGACAAAATCCTGTTCACGATCAGCGCAGCCAATGTCGAGCAGTACCGGGGGCAGCTATCACCCGGCCAGATCGCCCTGTTGAAGAAGTATCCGACGTGGAAGATGAATGTCTATCCGACGCGACGCAGCGCGGCGTACCCGAAGGGTGTGTACGACGAATCGTCGGCCAATGCGAGTACAGCCAAGCTTGCTCCCGGCGGCAACGGCGTCACCGGCACCAAAGGCGGGATTCCTTTTATTGCGCCCAAGGACGGCCTCGAGGCGATCTGGAACTCGACGCTGCGCTACCGGGGCGATACCTATGCGATGAAGTGGGGTCAGGCGGCGGTCACGCGCGAGGGCTCGTACACGATGGTCAACTTCGACTACGAGTACGATTTCAACTACGGCAACCTGAGCAAGCCCGCGAAAGACCGGGAGGACAACAAGCTCGCCTACTTCCTGCAGTCGGTCACCGGGCCGGCACGGCTGGCCGGTCAGATCTTGCTGGTCGACGAGACCGTCGACCAGGTGAAGGAGCCGCGAAGCGCCTGGACCTACAACCCCGGCCAGCGGCGGGTCCGGCTGGCGCCCAACATTGCCTACGACAATCCTGGTACGGCATCGGATGGCCTGCGCACCAGCGACGACTTCCAGATGTACAACGGCGCCACCGACCGTTACCAATGGAAGCTGGTCGGAAAGCAGGAGATGTACATTCCGTACAATTCCTACAAGATCTCCGGCAACGAAGTGAAGATTGCGGACGTGCTGAAGCCGGGCCACGTCAACCCCGACCTCGCCCGCTACGAACTGCACCGCGTCTGGGTTGTCGAGGCGACGTTGAAGGAGGGGGCGAGCCACATCTACAAGAAGCGCGTCTTCTACATCGACGAGGACAGCTGGTCGATCGCCGTCACCGACAAGTACGACACGCGCGACGAACTGTGGCGCGTATCCGAGCAGCACTCGATCAATTTCTACGACGTGCCGATGTACTACGGGACGTTGGAGGTGCACCACGACCTGCAGTCGGCACGCTATCTGGCCATGGGCATTCGCAACGAAGAGCCCAAAGTCTTCGAGAAGATCAAGCGCGAAAGGGCGGATTTCACTCCCGCCGGTTTGCGCGGAGTTGGTACCCGCTGAGCCGCAGGCCGTTGCGCGGGGCGCGGCCCCCGCGCGTGCCGGCGGCTGACTGCGTTCCCTGTGATCCGTAGTTCGTTACTGGCCGGGCAGCGGCCGCATTCGACATGAGAGCGCTCGATTCATGAGACGGATCTACGGGCTGGTTTTCTTCCTGATCGTGTTCGGTGCGGCCGTATTCACCTTTTCTCCGCGGCCGCTGCCAGTGTTTCCGGCCACGGCCGTGAGCGCTTCGCGGTTGCTGTTGCTGGGTGTCGCGGCTGCCGACAAACGTGTGATCGCGGTCGGCGAGCGCGGTGTCATCGTTCTGTCCGACGATGAGGGGCGCAGCTGGCGCGTTGCGAAAACGCCGACCGCAGCCACGCTCACCGCCGTTACTTTTCTGGATTCCCGGCGTGGGTTCGCGGTCGGCCACGATGCGGTGATCCTGACGACCGACGACGCGGGGGAGACCTGGACCCAGGTGCACGCGGCGCCGGACGAAGAGAAGCCCCTGCTTGCCATCTGGTTCGAAAACGCCGAGCGCGGTATTGCCGCCGGCGCCTACAATTCATTCTACGAGACCGTCGATGGCGGCAATAGCTGGCGAGCGGCGACGGCGATCAAGGGCGACCAGCATTACAACGCGCTTGCTGGCGGCGTCGATGGCAAGTTGTTTCTCGTCGGGGAGGCCGGGCTGATCGTTCGTTCCGATGATGCCGGCCGCAGCTTCAAGGGGATGAGTTCCCCGTACAAGGGGTCGTTCTTCGGCATCCTGCGACTGGCGGAAACGAGCTGGCTCGCTTTCGGTTTGCGCGGCAACGTCTTCCACACGAGTGACGACGGCGAAAGCTGGAATCCGGTGAACCCGGTCGGTGCCCAAGCAAGTCTGATGGGCGGCACGCTGCTGCCGGAAGGCGGGGTTTTGCTCGTCGGACGGGAGGGGACGCTACTCGAGAGTCGCGACCGCGGCAGCAGCTTTACCGCCCGCAGGACGGCGGATGGCAAGGCGCTCGCCGCGGTGGTGCGTCTGCCGTCCGGCGTACGCGTGCTGGTGGGCGAGGGCGGCGCGACGCGGCTGGACGCAGGCGGCTAGCGCGGCCGCCGCCGGCCACGCAGGAACGATCCATGACGTGGGATAAATCCGCCTTCGAACGCATGGTCCGAGAGCTCGCGCAGCCGTGGCTTCGCCGGGCGCTGCTCGCCTTTTTCGTGGTGGTCACGGCGGCGTTGGTGTACTCGGCAACGCAGCTCAAAGTCGATGCCGGCTTCAACAAGATGGTGCCGCTCGAGCACGAGTACATGCGCACCTTCACCGAGTACCAGAAAACCTTCGGCGGCGCCAACCGCGTGCTCGTGGCACTGCGCGTCAAGGGCCCGGACGGCGACATCTACACGCCCGAGTTCATGCGCGCGCTGAAGAGCGCGACTGACGACGTCTTTTTCATTCCCGGTGTCGATCGGGCGACCGTGACCTCGCTGTTCACGCCCAATGTTCGCTTCATCGAGGTCATCGAAGAGGGCTTTGCCGGCGGCAACGTTGTGCCGGCGTCGTTCCGCGGCACACCGGCCGATCTCGACGTCGTACGCCAAAACGTGCTGAAGTCGGGCAATGTCGGACGGCTGGTGGCTAACGACTTCCGCGGCGCCCTGATCCGCGCCGAGCTGCTCGAGGCCGATCCGGCTTCCGGAGAGCGGCTCAACTACCGCGCCGTCGCCAAGCAGCTCGAAGCGGTGCGCGCCAAGTACCAGAGCGACCGCATCGACGTGCACATCATCGGTTTCGCGAAGGCGGTCGGCGATATCATCGATGGTGCCATCGGCGTGCTCGCGTTCTTCGCCCTCGCCTTCGTCATCACGACGATTCTCCTGTACGTGTACAAACGATCGCTGCCGCTCACCGCCCTTGCGCTCGTCGCAGCGCTGATGCCGGTCGTCTGGCTGCTCGGACTGCTGCCGATCCTCGGTTACGGCATCGACCCGATTTCGATTCTCGTGCCCTTCCTGATCTTCTCGATCGGCGTCAGCCACGCCGTCCAGATGACCAACGTCTGGACACAGGAAACGCAGTTGGGCCATGACGGCCAGACAGCCGCAGTCAATGCGTTCCTGAAACTGTTCATTCCCGGTTCGGTGGCGCTCATCTGCAACGCGCTCGGCTTCCTCGTGATCATGCACATCAAGATCGACGTCGTCCGGGAACTCGGCATCACTGCCAGCCTCGGCGTCGCGCTGATGATTCTGACCAACAAAATCCTGTTGCCGGTCATGTTGTCTTACCTGCCGGCTACTCCCGGACCCGTGCAACCGGTGGCCGGCCGCTTCGACCCCGTATGGCGTGCTATTTCCGCATTTGCCGAGCCTCGTTACGCCGTGGTGGCATTGCTTGTCGCCACGATCTTCCTCGGCATCGGCTCCTGGAAGGCGCGCGACCTCAAGACCGGCGACCTCGGCAAAGGCATCCCCGAACTCCATGACGATTCGCGTTACAACCGCGACAACCTGGCGATCGTCAACAGCTTCTCGATCGGTGTTGATGTGCTATCGGTCATCGTGCAGACCAAGGATGTCCAGGGGGCATGCACCGACTTCGCGATCATGGACACCATCGACCGCTTCGAGTTCTTCATGCGCAACGTCCACGGCGTGCAATCGGTGCTGGCGCTGCCGGGCGTGGCCAAGGTGATCAGCTCGGGCTGGAACGAGGGCAGCCTCAAGTGGCGCGCATTGTCGCGCAACCCCGATGTGCTCGCGCAGTCGGTAACGCCCGTCGATACGGCCACCGGGCTGCTCAACACCGATTGCAGCGCGATGCAGGTGCTGGTCTTCACGCGTGACCACCAGGGCACAACGATTGCCCACATTGTGAAGGAGGTCAAGAAATTCGCCAGCACGAACAACACGCCGCAAATCGAGTTCAAGCTCGCCAGCGGCAACGTCGGCGTGATGGCAGCCACCAACGAAGCGGTCGATGCCGCCGAAGTGACCATGCTGCTCGCGTTGTTCGGCGCGATCACACTGCTCTGCCTCCTCACCTTCCGGTCCTGGGAGGCGGTGCTGTGCATCATCCTTCCGCTCATGCTCGTTTCGATCCTGTGCAACGCGCTGATGGCCACGCTCGGCATCGGCCTCAAGGTCTCGACGCTGCCGGTGATCGCGCTCGGTGTCGGCGTCGGCGTCGATTACGGCATCTACCTCTACGAGCAGATCAAGCACCATATGGAGGACCAGGGCCAGAGCTTGCGCGAGGCGTACTATCAGGCGCTGCGGGATCGCGGCACGGCGGCGGTGTTCACCGCAATAACGATGGGTATCGGTGTAGGCACCTGGGCCTTCTCGGCGCTCAAGTTTCAGGCGGACATGGGCATACTGCTCGCGTTCATGTTCGTCGTGAACATGCTCGGCGCGATCTTCGTGCTGCCGGCGCTCGCCGCGTTCCTGGTCGGCCCGCGCGCGCGGGCCGGGGCGGGTCGAGACGCCGTGACCACGCACGCCGCTTGACCCGACCTTCATCGTGAGTTGTGCGGGGCATCCTTGGCAAAATATTGGAGATCACCAGTGAATGAAGAAACGTTCAACCTCAGCATTCGCAAGTTCTTGAAAATGGTCGGCGTCAATTCCCAGCGCGAAATCGAACAGGCAGTCGCAAAGGCAGTCGCCGATGGCGTTATCGCGGGTACCGAAACTTTCCCGGCGAAAGTGACGCTGGACATTGCAGGCCTAAAAATCAACGTCAAGTTCGACGGCGAAATCAAGCTGCAATAGCGCCTCGGACGATGGATCAGTAACTCGCTCGAATCTGCAGGCCGGCGCACACTTTCCCTCGACGAATTGTCTGCCGCTTTGGCTTTCTGTCAACAGCACGTCCGTGCGAGAGCACGGCAGGCCGTCATTGCGCGCAAGCCCGGGTCACCGGCAAGTCCGCCTGGATATCGAAGGCAAGCTCGGCGTGGGCGGTGCGCAGCGCGGCTTCGGCCGCCTCCGGTCCAGCGGCACGGGAGAAGATGAAGCCGAGATAACCTCCGCCTTCCGGTGGCGGTGCAACCATTTGCCCGGGTTGCGCGGTGATCCGGATGTCGCTGACGCCCGCCACCGCGCGCGCCGGCATCAGCCCCGTTGCGCCACGAAAGATGCCGCGTTGGGGTATCGGAATCATCATCACACCGGACGCATCACTGTGGGTCGACATCGGCAGCGGCGTGTTGAGCGCATGACGCAGGATCAGTTCTTCGAGCGACATGCCGAGGCGCTCATTCAGTACGCGGCCGCACAGGCCGCCGATGGAGCGCGCCGCCACTTCCAGAAGCCAGATGCCTTGATCGTTGACGCGCATTTCCGCATGCAGCGGTCCGCCGGTGAGCCCCGCCATCGCGCACGCGCGCTGCACTTCCGCGGCGATTGCCGCTTGCGTGCCGGTCGGTAGGCGCGACGGTGTGATGTAAAGGGTTTCCTCGAAATACGGACCGTCGAGCGGGTCGGGCTTGTCGAATAACGCGAGCACACGCAACGCACCATTTTCCAGCAAACCTTCCAACGCGTATTCGCGGCCAGGGATGAAAGCTTCGACGATCAGACCAAGATGCGCGGCGTCCCGATCGGCGACAGCCTGGATTCGGCGCACCCGGACAACCGCCTGGGCAAACGACGCCGCGTCATCGGCACGGACAACGCCACGACTGGCGGACAAGCGCCGAGCTTTCACCACCACGGGGTATCGCAATGACGGGGCAAGTGCCAAGGCGTCGGCTTCGCTGGTCGCCGCCTGGAAATGCGGGCAGTTGAACCCATGCGTCGTGAGCAATCGCCGGAACGCGAGCTTGTCGCGGGTGGTGCGCACCGCGTGCAACGGATTGCCTGCAAGCCCGAGTTTTTGCCGCAGCAGCGCGGCCAGTTCCAGTCCGTGGTCGTCCACTGCCAGCACGGCGTCGACGCGCCGCCCCAATGCGGCAAGCGCCTGTTCGACCGCGATTTCCGGCTGGTCGAAGGGCAACGAAAAAATCGGGCTCATGCCCATCAGCGGCGCGAGTCGGTGGCAGTAGTCGGCGGCCGTGATCACCTCCGCGCCGAGCTTTTGCGCCGCGGCGAGGAAATCCTCGTTGCGATATCCGGCGGCGGGCAAGAGCAGCAAAACGCGCGGCATGGTCAGAACGATTGCAGTTACTGTTCCGTCGGTTCCG
>Ga0163153_10000909_pt1 | contig 48871 bp, 46 predicted proteins | sample OliLakLV19MP6IB1_FD_148629 | JGI IMG/M metagenome (GOLD analysis project Ga0163153, IMG submission 148629) | Freshwater microbial mat bacterial communities from Lake Vanda, McMurdo Dry Valleys, Antarctica - Oligotrophic Lake LV.19.MP6.IB-1 | ecosystem: Environmental > Aquatic > Freshwater >... | reverse complement strand
GGCGTCGACGGCGCGGCGGGGGCGGGCGGCGCCGGGTTCGAGGGCTTCGGCGGCTTCTCCGACATCTTCGATGCGTTCTTCGGCGGCGCGGCGGGTGCGCAGTCCGCACGGCGCGGCCGGCCACAGCCCGGATCGGACCTGCGCTACGACCTGCGCATCACCTTCGAGGAGGCCGTTCGCGGCACGGACCAGGAGATCGAGTTCCGCTCACTCCAGCGCTGTGACACGTGCTCGGGGAGTGGCGCCAAGCTCGGCACGGAGCCGATCACGTGCCCGCAGTGTGAGGGCCGCGGCGAGGTCCGCAGCGTGCGCCAGACGATGCTCGGCCAGATGGTCAACGTGTCCGCCTGCCCGCGCTGCCGGGGTGAAGGAAAGATCGTGGAGACGCCCTGCGACACGTGCCGCGGCGACGGTCGAGTGGAACGCAAGCGGACGCTGCGGGTCACGATCCCCGCCGGCATCGACGAGGGCCACCAGATCCGCCTGACCAACGAGGGCGAGCTCGGTCCGCGCGGCGGGCCGCCGGGCTCGCTGTACGTGGCGGTCCACGTCTCCCCGCACGCGACCCTGAAGCGCGAGGGCACGGAGCTCTACTACGAGGCCGAGGTGTCCATCGCCCAAGCGGCGCTCGGGACGCGCATCAGCGTGCCGACCGTCGATGGCGACGAAGAGGTCGAGGTCAAGGCCGGTACTCAGCCCGACACGGAGATCCGGCTGCGTGGCAAGGGCGTGCCGCACCTGCGCCGCGGCGCCCGCGGTGATCTGCACGTCCTGATCGACGTGACCGTGCCGACCAAGCTGACCAAGAAGCAGCGCGAGTTGCTTGAGGCCTTCGCCAAGGAATCCGGCGAGCACGTCGGGACCGGTGGGCTGCGCGAGAAGCTCGGCCTGTAGTGGCGGCCAGCGCGGTGCCGGACGACGCGGCGCCGGACGACGCGGCGCCGGACGACGCGGCGCCGGACGATGCGGCGCCGGACGACACGGCCGGTGCGGCCTCGGACGATGCGGCGCCGGACGATACGGCCGGTGCGGGCGCCTGGCTGGAGCTCTCCATCGAGGCCGATATCGAGGCGGTCGAGGCGATCAGCGAGATCCTGGGCCGCGTCGCCACCGGCGGCACGACCGTCGAGCCTGCCTACGACCTCGTCGATGAGGGCCTGGGCGCCCGGGTGGATCCGACCCGACCGGTCACGGTCCGCGGCTACGTGCCCGCGCGCGACGCCGCCGCGGCAGAGGTCGCTGCGGCCGAGGTCGCCGAGGCGCTGGGCCATCTCCAGGCGTTCGGGCTGCGGACCATCGGCGACCTGCGCACGCGCATCGTCCACGAGGCCGACTGGGCCGAGGCCTGGAAGGCGTACTTCCCGGTCCTGCGCGTCGGCCGCCGGGTGGTCATCCGCCCGACCTGGCGGCGGCACCGCCGACAGCCCGATGACGTGGTCCTGGCCCTGGATCCGGGGATGGCCTTCGGGACCGGGCTGCACCCGACCACACGGCTGTGCCTGTCGATGCTCGAGACGCTGGCCGACCGCGGCGGGCCGGGGGGCCTCTCCGGTGCCTCGGTCATCGATGTCGGCTGTGGCTCCGGGATCCTGGCCATCGCCGCGCTCCGGCTGGGCGCCGCGCGCGCCCTCGGCGTGGACACCGACCCCATCGCCATCGAGGCGACGCTGGCCAATGCCCGGCGCAACGGCCTGACCCGTCGCCTCCGGGCCCGCAAGGGGAGCCTGCCCGCCGTCGGCGGGCCGTTCGATGTCGTGCTGGCGAACCTCATCGCCGGCGTGCTCGTGCCCATCGCGCCGCTCCTGCGCGCCGCGGTCCGGGATGGCGGGACGATCCTGGCCTCGGGCATCTTCATCGATCGCGAGGCCGAGGTCGTCGACGCCTTTCGGGCAGCCGGGCTGGTCACCCGCGGGCGCGCCGCGGAAGGGGAGTGGGTCGCCCTGGAGGCGACGCCCGGCTGACGGCTGGAGCCGGACCGCGGGGTCCGCGGCCGTCCCGCCGTACAATCTGGTCGATGCCCTCGAACCTCTTCCCCATCCTGCTGGTGACCCATATCACGCTGGCCATCAGCCTGTTCCTGCCGTCGTTCCTGCTGCCGTTCACGCTGCGGACGCGCCGGGCGACGGTCGAGTCGGATAGCCGCGTCGTGCGCGCCCTGCTGTGGGCGCAGTCGCACGGGACGGTCATCATCGGCACCGGCCTGGCGCTGACCGGCCTGGCCATGATCTCCATCCTGGGTCCGTCCATGCTCGAGCAGCCGTGGCTGCTGGTGGCCCTGTCGATCTACTTCATCAACCTGGCCATCGCGTTCTTCATCCAGCGACCCAACCTGCGCCGACTCATCGGCGTCAAGGCGGCTGCGGACGATGCCGCCTGGAAGGCTCGTGCTCGACGCCAACGCTACGTGTCGTACCTGATGGCCGGCCTGATCGGGAGCATCGGGTTCCTGATGAGCACGAAGCCGACGCTGTGGTGAGCGCCGCCGAGAGCGGCCAGGCTGCCGGCGAGGCCGCGGGGGCCGGCGAGGCCGCGGCTGCCGGCGAGGCCGCGGCTGCCGGCGAGGCCGCGGCTGCCGGCGAGGCCGCGGCTGACTGCCTGTTCTGCCGGATCGCGGCCGGCTCCGTCCGGGCGACGATCGTCCATGACGACGACCGGGTCATGGCCTTCCGCGACATCGCGCCGCGCGCGCCGACGCACCTCCTGATCATCCCCCGCCGGCACATCGATTCGGCGCTGGAGCTGACCGAGGCCGACGGTCCGCTGCTGGGCCACCTGTTCGCGGTCGCGGCGGACCTCGCCCGCTCGGAGGGGATCGCGGCTGGAGGCTATCGCCTGGTGACGAACATCGGCGATCGGGGAGGCCAGACCGTCCACCACCTGCATCTCCACCTGCTCGGCGGCCGGAGTCTCGGCTGGCCGCCCGGATGAGGGCCGTGCTTCGGGGTTGGATCGTCGGGCTGGCGATCATCGGCATCGCCGTCAGCGCTGCGGCCTGTGGCACGGACTCGGGCCCGGTGACGGTGCCCGCGTCCATCGGGCCGGACCGGACAGTCTCGCCTGTGGTGGTCGGCACGCGCGCCGACATCGCGCGGGTGCTCGGCGAGCGCTCGATCATCCTGGCCGACATGGAATCGCCGGTCCGTCCCGCCGAAGGGCCGGTCCTGTCGTTTGCGCCGCGGGCCGTGTTCCAGGCACAGCTCCCGGCCGACCCAGAGGCGGGGATCATCGTCGTCTACGAGCTGGCCGATCCGGCCGCTGCCGCTTCCGCTGCCGCGGACCAGGCGACGTATCTCGCCAGCGGCCCCGGCCGCGTGCAGTATCCGGACCCCGCCCGGCATGTCATCCGGGTCGTCGGCAGCACGGTCATCTTCTACACGTGGATCCCGGAGTCGGCCGAGGATCCGCTGACGCCGGAGGTCGCGGCCGCCCTGGCGACGCTTGGCACCGGAGTGGACGTCCCGAAGTAGGGGACCGGTGGGCGAGCCCCTCGCGCTCAGCCGCCGTCGCGCACCGGGAGCGGCGCGTCCGCCGCGGCCCAGCGACGGATCGGGTCGCGCTTGATCTTGAGCGTGTGCGTGCGCGGGAAGTCGGGCTCCGGCCAGAGCCGCCAGCCCGCGACGCGCTGGTTGGGCCCCAGGCGACCGTTCGCGGCCTTGACCGCGGCGTCCACCCGCGGGCGCACGGCTGCCGGCTCCTCGCCCTCAAGGGCGAGCACGATGGCCTCGATCCGGCCGGGCTGGGTCTCGGCCACGACCGCGTCGCGCAGGCCCTCCATGCGCAGCGCGTTCTCGATGTCCTCGGGGTACACGTTAAAGCCGTTGGGCAGGACGATGATGTCCTTGATCCGGCCGCTCAGGATGAGCCGCCCATCGGGGTCCAGGTGGCCGATGTCGCCGGTCTTGTACCAGCCGTCCTCGGTGAACGCCTGGGCGGTCAGCTCGGGTGCGTTCCAGTAGCCGCGGAACACGGTCCGGCCACGGAACTGGATGTCGCCGCTCGCCGGGTCCAGGCGCATCTCGATGCCCGCCGGCGGGCGTCCCACGGTCCCCGGCCCGTGGTCTTCGAGCGTCGTGCACGTGCCCGTTCCGGTCTCCGTCGCGCCGTAGCCCTGGAGGACCTTGACGCCGACGTCCTCCCAGGCCTGCTGGAGGGCCGGCGGCAGGAAGGCCCCGCTCGAGAGGAACAGGTGGAAGTGGCCGCCGAGCTGGGCGTGGATGCTCCGGAACAGGTGCCGTCGCCAGCCGAGGGGCAGGCGCCGAGCGATCGCTCGCAATCGATCGAAGGCGCGGCGCCGGCCGCGCTTGTCGACCTCGCGCTCGATGGCGCTCCAGAACAGGTCGAGGACCTGCGGGACCACGACCATGCTCGTCACCCGGTGATCGCGCAGGGCATCGAAGATGACCCGCGGATTGCGGCTACGGACGTACAGGATGTCGGCGCCGACGTCGAGCGCGTAGTACAGGCCGACCGCCTGCTCCAGGAGGTGCGACAGCGGGAGCAGCGACACGATCCGGTGCTCCATCGGCGGGATGATCCGGTGGAACGATTCGATGGAGGCGACGATGTTGTCGTGGGTCAGGACCACGCCCTTGGGCGTGCCAGTCGTGCCACTGGTGAAGACCAGCTGGACGATGTCGGCCTCGGTGGGTCGACCCCACGCGGCTTGGCGGGCTTCCCAGTCGTCGGGGAAGAGCGGGTCGTCTTCAGCCGGCTCGGCACACAGGTCGTCGACGCTCGTGGTCGGGAAGTGCTCCAGGCCGGCATCGCGCGGGTCCGGAGCATCGCGACCGCTGCCCAACACGAGGTGTCGGGCGTCGCTCGCGCGGACGATAGTTTCCACAGCGTCGCTTGACATGCGCAGGTCCAGCGGCACGAGGACCAGGCGGGCCAGCATCGCGCCGTAATACGCGGCCGGCAGGGTCGGCGTCGACGGGCTCCAGGTCAGGATCCGGTCGCCGGGCTCCAGGTCCAGGGCCCGCAGGCGCCAGGCCGCGATCCTGGCTCGCCGCGCCAGGTCGCTGTACGTCCAGTGCTCGGTCGTGCCGTCGTCCCGGCGCAGGCCCAGGGCGTGCCGGTCCCCGTTGCGCTCGACGGCACGTTCCAGCAGATCGATCAGGGTCGCCATCGCCACGTAGCGTAGCGCCCGGCGCGGCGAGGCCGGCGCCGCGACGAGAGCGGCGCTGCGCCGGCGTCACGACGACAGCGGCGCCGCGGGAGCCCCGGACGTGCCTCAGTCCCCTCGCCCGCCCCTGCGTTCCGCACAACGCCGCGCGCCGCCGCGCCGCCGGCGATTCCCCCAGATGCCACCGAGGGTGGCATTAGCACGGGGATCGTGCCCATCCGCCACGGACGGCGGCAGATGGGCATTTCTCGCGTTGCCGTCACGCTCGCGGGATGACGAGACGCCGGCCAGCCGCTGTCTACGGCCACCACGGCTGGCGTATGGGAAAACGCGCGCCCGACGTAAGCGCGCGCCCGACGTAGGCGCGCGCCCGACGTACGCGCGCGCCCGACACCCCGAACCGCCCCGGCGCCGACCGCCAAGTGACCGCCGGGTGAGCGCTGGGTGAGCGCCTGGTGACCGCCGAGTGAGCGCCTGGTGAGCGCCGGGTCAGCGCCTGGTGACCGCCGAGTGAGCGCCTGGTGAGCGCCGGGTCAGCGCCTGGTGACCGCCGAGTGAGCGCCTGGTGACCGCCGAGTGAGCGCCGGGTGAGCGCCAGGTGAGCGCCAGGTGGGCCCCTGATACGTGCCAGGTGAGCGCCCATCGGCACGATAGCCACACCATGGATGGCCTTCGGATCGGGCGGCAGCTCCGGGCGCTCCGCCTCCGCGCGGACAAGCGCCAGCGCGACGTGTCCGCCGACGCCCGCGTGTCGCGTCAGCTGATCGCGAAGGTCGAAGGCGGCGCCATCGACGGCGTCACGATCGGGTCGCTCACGAGGATCGGCACTGCGCTCGGCGCGACCGTGGACATCCTGGTGCGCTGGCATGGGGAGGGGCTCGATCGCCTGCTCGATGCCGCACATGCCGCGCTCGTTGAGATAGTCGTGCGGATCCTGCAGGCGTATGGCTGGGAGACGGCCGTAGAGGTATCGTTCAACGTCCGCGGCGAGCGAGGATCGGTGGATATCTGCGCGCTGTACCGCCAGACCGCGACGGTCCTCATCATCGAGGTCAAGACGGTCGTGCCCGACTCCGGCTCGATGCTCGCCACTCTCGACCGCAAGGTTCGCCTCGCCCCGGACGTCGCGCGATCGCTCGGGTGGCCGTGCACGACCGTCGCGCGACTCCTGGTGATCGGCGACTCATCGACCACTCGACGACGGGTGGCTCTGCTTGGGGCCACGTTCGCGGCGGTGCTGCCGGACCGCGCTGTGGCCATCCGGCGATGGCTGCGCCAACCGAGCGGCACGATCGCGGGGCTCTGGTTCCTGCCATTCGCCACTGCCGGTGGCCGTAGACGGGGAGTGACGGGCCGCCAGCGCGTGCGCCGGCGTGGAACCTGAGTGATAGCGCCCATACGCCACGGTGGGTGGCGTATGGCGCAGATCCTCGAGCTAGTGCCACCCTGAGTGGCAAATGGGAGATCGAGGCCCTGGGGGGCCTCCTCCGGCCCCGGCGAGTGCCGGCAGGTGCTGGCGAGGCGCGAGAAGTCGAGGGCGAGGCGCGAGAAGTCGAGGGCGAGGCGCGAGAAGTCGAGGGCGTGCCGCGACAGGTCGAGGGCGTGCCGCGACAGGTCGAGGGCGGCCCGCGAGGGTCCGGACGAGGCGCAAGAGGGTCCGGACGAGGCGCAAGAGGGTCCGGACGAGGCGCAAGAGGGTCCGGACGAGGCGCAAGAGGGTCCGGTCGAGCGAGAGACGGCGTTTGACCCGCCCGGGAGCCTCGGGTAGACTCCGGCGGCTTCGGCGGGGGACCCTCGCCGAGCGCGTGGCATGGATCGGGCGACCGCGATCCCCACGAACGAGAACCCCATGGTCGGAGGAGGTGAACACCGATTGGCTGAAGTCCGAGTGGGAGAGAACGAGACGTTCGAGAGCGCCCTGCGTCGCTTCAACAAGAAGATCCAGCAGAGTGGCATCCTCGCCGAGGCTCGCCGACGCGAGCATTACGAGAAGCCCTCCGTGAAGCGCAAGCGCAAGGAAGCCAAGCGCAAGAAGAACGCCCGAACGCAGGCCGGTTGAGGCGCCGGGGCCATCGAGGTCCCGCCCGCGTCACCCCTGCGGCCCCACGGGCGTCCAACCGCCCGAGGTAGCCAACACCGGTGTCCCTTCGCGATCGAGTCCAGACAGACATCACCGCTGCGATGCGTAGCGGTGACTCGCTGCGCCGCGACGTGCTGCGCATGGCCGCGAGCTCCGCATACAACGTTGAGAAGCGGAACCAGCAGCCCCTCAGCGAGGACGATTTCCTGGCCGTCCTGACCCGCGAGGTCAAGACCCGCCGCGAATCGGTCGACGCGTACACGAAGGCCAGTCGCCCCGACCTCGCCGCCAAGGAGCAGTCGGAGATCGACATCCTGGCCGAATACCTGCCCCAGGCCCTGACCGAGGCCGAGATCCAGGCCCTCGTGGACGAGGCCGTGGCCGCCACCGGCGCCGCCTCCGCCCGCGATCTCGGCAAGGTGATGGGCTGGCTCGCCCCGCGCACCCGCGGCCGTGCCGACGGCAAGGTCGTCAGCGGCCTCGTGGCCGCGACCCTCGCCCGGGCGGACCTCGCCGCGCACGATGGCGACGCCGCCCACGACGGCGACGGCCACTGAGCCCCCGGCCGTGTTGACCCAGCGCGCCCCGATCCGCACCCGCTTCACGTCGATCGACGCCGGCCGCATGGGCATCGCCTCGGTGATCCTGATCGCGGTCATGACCGCCATCCTGGGATCGGACATCCTGCCCCGTGAATCGCTCGCCTACGCGTCTGGCGATGTCGCCCGGGCCGATATCGCGGCGCCCCGCGCGCTGGTCTTCGACAGCGAGGTCCTGACCGCAGAGCAGCGCGCCCAGGCACGCGCCAGCGCGCCCTTGCGCTACGACTTCAGTACCGACAAGGCGTTCGCCATCGCCGCCGAGCAGGGCGTCCTGTTCGAGACGCGAGTGCAGCGTGCCGACACCGCCTTCCGCCTGGACCTGTCGGAGGGTGATCGCCGGGCGCTGCTGGAGACCGCCATCGGCGGCCTGTCCCCGAGCGCGCGCGACACCCTGGTCGCCCTGGAGCCGGAGCGATGGGACATCGTCCGCTCCGAGGCGGCGCGCGTCCTGGACGAGACACTGCGCTCGGAGCTCAAGGACACCGAGGTGGCCGAGGAGCGGACTCGGCTCGCCGGTCGCATGGCTGGTGGCCTTGCGGAAGCCGAGCGCATGCTCGCCGCGGACCTCATCGAACCGCTGGTCGTGCCCAACTCCTCGTTCAGCGAGGTCCTGACCGAGCAAGCCCGGGCCGATGCCGCGGCGGCCGTGCTGCCGGTCGAGGTGTCCGTCGCCCAGGGCGAGATCATCGCTCGCGCCGGCGACCGCCTGACCGCCGCGCACGTCGAGACGATCTCCGAGCTCGGTCTGGGCGAGCCGACCGTGGACGTCGCGAGCTTCGGCGGCTGGTTCCTGCTCGCGGTCCTGTCCGTGGTCATGCTGTTGGCCTGGCTGTGGCGCTACCGGCCGTCGTTGTGGCACCGCGACAACGTGCTCGTGCTCATCGGCCTGCTCGTGGTGGGCACGACGCTGGCCATGAAGATCACGGCCGCCCGGTCCGTTCTCCAGTTCTTCATCCCCACGGCGGCCGTCGGGATGCTCCTGGCCATCCTGCTCGATGCGACGGTGGCGACCATCGTCATCGCCGTCCTGGCCATCATCGGCGGCGCGGTCAACGGCCAGTCGCTGGAGTTCGCCGCGTACATCTTCTTCGGCGGCATGGCCGGCATCCTGACCGTCCGCAAGGGTGATCGCCTGCAGGTCTTCGTGCAGGCGGCCATCGCCGTGTTCATCGTCAACGCCCTGGTCGTGTCGGTCTTCTCGCTGCTCGGCACGCGCGACCTCCAGGGCGTCCTGGAGCTGTGGTTCGCGTCGGCGGTGAGTGCTGCCGGCTCGGGCGTCGCCGCGGTCGGCACGTTCGCCGTCCTGGGCTCGGTGTTCGGGATCATGACCGTCTTCCAGCTGCTGGAACTGGCCAACCCCAGCCAACCGCTGCTGCGGCGACTGCTGGTCGAGACGCCGGGCACGTACCACCACTCGCTGATGGTCGGCAACCTCGCGGAGCGCGCGGCCGAGGCCATCGGTGCCGACCCGCTGGTCACTCGCGTCGCAGCGTATTACCACGATGTGGGCAAGCTGGAGAACCCGCTCGGGTTCATCGAGAACCAGGCCGGTGGCGAGAACATCCACGATCAGCTGGAGCCCGAGGTGAGCGCCCAGCTCCTCAAGCAGCACGTCGCCGACGGCATCGATATCGCCTACAAAGGCCGACTGCCCAAGGCGCTTATCGCGTACATCCCGCAGCACCACGGAACGGCGATCATGAGCTACTTCTTCGCCAAGGCGAAGGAGCGGGCCGCGGCGCCGTTCGGCGGCATCACGACGGCCGAGGGCGCCAAGGCGGCCACCGCGGTCGATGAGCGCAAATTCCGCCATGCCGGACCCAAGCCGCAGACCCGGGAAGCGGCCCTGATCATGCTTGCCGACGGCGTCGAGGCGTCCGTTCGCTCCCTGTCGGCGCGGGACGAAGCGGCCATCCGGGCGATGGTCGGCCGGATCATCGATGAGCGCATCGGCGACGGCCAGTTCGACGAGTGCGACCTGACCCTGCGTGACCTGGAGCGCATCCGCGAGGCGTTCGTCGGGCAGCTCCTGGGCATGTACCACACACGTATCGCCTACCCGCAGAACACCGTCGTCGAGCTTGAATCCCGGCGCGTGGCTGCGGGCGGTGGCGGCAGTAGCTCTGGCACGGGGGACAGTGGTGGCGGTGGTGGCGCAGCGTCCTAGCGGGCTCGCCGTGACCCGACCGATCTACATCCGGCCCTGGCGCATCGATATCGACGTGCGACCGGCGGTCCTGGCTGGCGACCGTCTGCCCATCGCGGCCGCGGCGCTCGCCCGTTGCGTGGCGGCTGCCCTGGACGCGGTCGCGGCGCCGTCGCCGGCGTCCATCGGCCTGATCCTGTCCGACGACGCGGAGCTCGCCGAGCTCAACGCAGAGCACATGGGCAAGGACGGCCCGACCGACGTGCTGTCGTTCCCGCTCCTGCCGCCCGAAGCGTTCGCGACCGGCGCCGACAGTCCGGTCTGGCCACGGCCGCCCGGCATGCGCCTCCACCTCGGCGACATGATCGTGTCTGTCGAACGGGCGCGCGAGCAGGCCGAGGCCGGCCGTGGCGGACAGACCGGCGACGTGCGCTGGTCCGTGGCCGACGAACTGCGCCTGCTGGTGACCCACGGCACGCTGCACATCTGTGGCCTGGACCACGCGGAGCCCGACGAGGAGGCCGCCATGCGCGCCATGGAGCGACGCCTCCTGGCCTGACCGCCGCCCACCAACGGTCGGCTGCGGACGGACCGGGTACCATCCTCGGACGGCCCTCCCACCGGCACGTCGGCGACGCTCGCGTCGCCTCCGGACGGGATTCGGGCCACGTCGTCATGTCCGGAGGCCGTTCCTCGTGAAGGTCGTCGTCGGGCTCGGCAACCCGGGCTCGCAATATGCAGGCACCCGCCACAACGTCGGCTGGCTGATCGCGGACCGCCTCGCGGAGCGCGCCGGCTGGTCCGGCCGTGGGCGTCAGCGCGACGCCTCCAACGTCGTCGGCGGCCGCTACCGGGGCCTGGACATCACCCTGGTCAAGCCGCAGACCTACATGAACGATTCCGGCCTGGCCGTGCGCAAGGTGCTCGCCCGCGAGCACGCCCCGCTGCAGGACATCCTCATCGTCGCCGACGACTTCGCGCTGCCCTTCGGCAAGCTGCGCTTCCGTGAGGCGGGCAGCCACGGCGGGCACAACGGCCTTCGCTCGATCATCGAAGAGATGGGCACGGAGAAGTTCAGCCGGCTGCGGATCGGCATAGGCGATCCGGTGCGCGACGCTCGCGACCACGTCCTCTCCAAGTTCGAGCCCGACGAGGTCCAGCGCCTGGATGAGCTCCTGGATGCGGCCGCCGACGCGGTGGAGGCCTGGGCGCGCGACGGCACGAGCAAGGCGGCCAACCGCTTCAACACATTCCAGCTGCGCGAGGCCGATGCGACGCGGTTGGCGGCGCCGGGCGACGTCGACGGCCCGCCCGACCCAAGCGGCGTGCGGCGCACGAAGACCGGTTGGCGTCGGGTCCTGCCGGGCAAGCACGGGGACAAGCCTGACGACGGGCACGATGCCTGACCGGCCCGACGGGCCGGACGCGATGGAGCGCGCCGCGTCGACCATCCGGGGCAAGCGCGGCCGTGACCGTCGGATCGGGGAGCGCATCGCCGAAGAATGGGCCGAGCGAGGGCGCCCGGTCCGTGACGCCGGCGCCGCGCCCGCAGCCGAGATCGATTTCGATGTCGCCGCGCTGGACGCCGAGGTCGACGACGCCCGGCGACCGGCCGCACCGCCACGACGACCCGGCGCTGCCAAGCGCGCGGCTGCCCGGGCGAGCGGGGAGCGCCGGCTCGGCGGCCATCGCCTGCCCGACCTGTCCGTCCTGCCGCCACTGCTGGCCGCCACCGGCACGTTCGCGGCACTTCGCGAGCGGCTGGGCACGGTGGCCGACATCGGCCGCGTCGGTCGGCACGTTGGCCTCGTGGCCGTGCCTCACGGCGCGAAGTCGTACCTGGCAGCGACCCTCGCCGCGGCCGAGCCCGTCGCGTGGATCGCCCGCGACTCGGAGATCGCCGATCGCGTCGTCGAGGAGCTCGGGGCGTGGCTTGGTGACCCGACACTGATCGTCAGTCTGGAGCCACGGACGGCCCTTGCCTACGAGCGCAGCGAGCTCGTCGCCGACGAGACCGCCGCTCGGGTCGCTGCGCTCTCAGCGTGGCGCAGTGGACGGACCCGGATCCTGGTGGCCAGTGTCCAGGCCCTCATCCAGCACACCATCGCGCCCGATGACCTGCCCGACACGCCGCGCGAGCTTCGAGTCGGGGCTCGCGTCCACCAGGACGTGCTCCTGCGCGACCTCCTGGACCTCGGCTATAGCCCGGTCACGGAAGTCGCCGGCCGTGGCGAGTTCGCGCGGCGCGGCGGCATCGTCGACATCTTTCCGCCATCGCTGGACCTCCCGATCCGGGTGGAATCGTTCGGCGACGAGATCGAATCACTGCGGGCGTTCGATCCGACCGACCAGCGCACCGTCGCCCACATCGAGCGCGCCGTGCTGCTCCCCGCGTCCGAGTTCCTGCTCCCGACCACGGGCGTGGCCGCCATCCGTGAACGCCTGGGCAAAGGTGCGGTGCGCATGGGCGAGCGGCTTGGCGAGCGGCTTGGCGAGCGGCTTGGCGAGCGGCTTGGCGAGCGTCTGGCCGCCGACCTCGCCCGCTTCGAGGGCACGGCCGAGGACCCGCTCCGGCCGGACCAGGCATCGCGGGCCCTGGCCGTCGGCGATGCGGCCGAGATCTGGGCGCCGATCCTGGCGCCGGCCACGGGGCTCGACCACATCGCGGGCGGCACGCTCCTCGTCCTGGACGAACCGGGCGACATCGCGGAGGCTGCCGCCTCGCTGTGGCGCCAGGCCGACGAGCGCCGCGACGAGTTGATCACGGCCGGAGACCTGCCCCGGGACTGGCCGAGCACCTACCTCGCGACGAAGGCCTGGAAGGCGCGGCTGGCCGCCTCGCGCACGCTGGAGCTGACCTGGGAGTCGGAGGCGCCACGCGACGTGGCCCTGGCGTCCGGGATGCGCAGCTCGGGCGATCCATTCGGCTGGCGCGAGCCGACCCTGCCGCCCGGCCGTACGGCCCGCCTCGCCGACGCCGTCACGATCTGGCTTGCGGACGATGCCCGGCTGGTCATCGCCAGCGACCAGGCGCCGCGCCTCGCCGACGTCCTGGACGAGGCCGGTCACGCCGTGGCCGTCGTCGAGACCATCACCGAGGCGCCACCACCCGGGGCCATCGCGCTCGTCGGCCGATCGCTCAACGGCGGGTTCGTGGGCGGCCCCGACGGCCTCGCCTTCGTGACCGACCGCGAGTTGTTCGGGAGCGTCCGGGTACGTCGGCCCAAGGCGCTCCGGCGGGTCGTGCCGCGCGACATCCTGGAGCGCCTCGACGAGGGCGACCTCGTCGTCCATATCGATCATGGCGTGGCCCGCTACGAGCGCATGCTCCGGCGCGGCCCCGAGGGCGAGGAGCGCGACTACCTGGAGCTGTCGTTCAACGGCGGCGACCGGATCTTCGTGCCCGTGGAGCAGATCGCGAGGGTCACGCGCTACGCGGGCGGGGAGCGGCCCCAGCTCAGCAAGCTCGGCGGCACCGAGTGGCTGCGGGCCAAGCAGCGCGTGCGCAAGGCCGTGGCGGACCTCGCCGACGATCTGCTCGCGCTGTATGCGTCGCGGGCCCGAGCCCAGGGCCATGCCTTCGGCGACGACACGCCCTGGCAGCAGGAACTCGAGGCGTCGTTCCCGTACGAGGAGACCGTCGACCAGCTGCGCGCCGCGGCCGAGGTCAAGGCGGACATGGAGCTCGGCCGGCCGATGGACCGGCTCGTGGTCGGCGACGTGGGCTACGGCAAGACCGAGGTCGCGCTGCGGGCCGCGTTCAAGGCCACCCAGGACGGCAAGCAGGTCGCCGTGCTCGTGCCCACGACCGTGCTCGCAGCCCAGCACCACACGACGTTCAGCCAGCGTTTCGCGGCCTTCCCGCTGGAGGTCCGCCTGCTGTCCCGCTTCGTGTCCGCGAAGGAGCAGTCGGCCACGCTCGCCGGCCTCCGCGACGGCACCGTGGACCTCGTCATCGGCACACATCGGTTGCTCAGCAAGGACGTCGAGTTCCGCGATCTCGGCCTCGTCGTCGTCGACGAGGAGCAGCGCTTCGGGGTGGCCGCCAAGGAGCGTCTCAAGCGGCTCCGCCAGGAGGTCGATGTGCTGACCCTGTCGGCGACGCCGATCCCGCGCACGCTCAACCTGGCCATGGCCGGCATCCGCGACCTGAGCGTCATCGAGACGCCGCCGGAGGACCGCCTGCCCATCCAGACCCGCGTGGCCGAGGCGTCCGCCGGGCTCGTCCGCGACGCGATCTCGCGCGAGCTGGACCGCGGCGGCCAGGTGTTCTACGTCCACAACCGGGTCGAGACCATCGAGGCCCAGGCCGAGCAGCTCCGCCGGCTTCTGCCCGACGCCCGGTTCGTGGTCGGCCATGGCCAGATGGCGGAAGGGGCGCTGGAGAAGGTCATGATCGCCTTCGCCCAGGGCGAGGCCGACGTCCTGGTGTGCACGACCATCATCGAGTCGGGCCTCGACATCCCCAACGCCAACACGATCGTCATCGACCGCGCGGACACGCTCGGATTGGCCCAGCTGTACCAGCTCCGCGGGCGGGTCGGCCGTTCGGCGCGACGGGCGTACGCCTACCTCCTGTATCGGCGACGGGAGCGGCTGTCGGACGAAGCGCGCAAGCGCCTGCAGGCCATCTTCAACGCCTCGGAGCTGGGCGCGGGCTTCCAGATCGCCCTGTCCGACCTGGAGATCCGTGGCGCCGGCAACATCCTGGGCGGCGAGCAGTCAGGCCACATGGCGGCGGTCGGCTTCGACCTGTACTCGCGCATGCTGGCCGAGGCGGTCGAGGACGAAAAGGCCAAGCGCGAGGGCCGTGCGCCGCGCATCGAGAAGCCCCAGGCCGTCGTGGATCTGCCGGTCGATGCGCACCTGCCCGACGAGTACGTGGCCGACGAGGCCCAGAAGCTGGAGCTCTACCGGCGCCTGGCCCGAGCCCGGACGGGCGGCGACATCGCCGCCTTCCGCCAGGAGCTGGCCGATCGATTCGGGCCGCTGCCGCCGGCAGTCCTGCGCCTCGTCGAGGTCGCCGAGCTGCGCCTGACCGCCGAGGCGGCCGGCATCGGCTCGATCTCCCGCGAGGGCGGCTGGCTCATCGTGCGCTTCGGGGCGGCGCTCACGCGCTCGTCGGTGATGGGCCTGCTGGGCGACGGCGGGCTGCCCGGGGTCAAGCCGTCGGACACGGTCATCGGAGTCAACCAGGTGCGCGTCCGCGCCCCCGCGTCACCGGCCCGTGCCTGGCAGCTGACCCAGGCCATCGTGGCTCGGCTAGCGACGGCCGTATCGATCGGGCCTCAGGGGCAGGCCACCGACGCCGAGGCGTAGATCGCCCCGTCCTCGTCCTGGAAGTCGGCGCTGCAGCGACCGACGCCATGGCCGTCGGTCAGGACGAGCCGGGACGCCTCGGCGGATTCGACCGGCAGCCCGTCCAGGATCCGCTCGCCCCAGGCGATGCAGCCGTCCCCGGTGATCGGCGTCTCGCTTCGGCATTCGACGGTTCGGTCGCGATCAGGGCCACTGATCGTGACCTCGGTCGTTGTCGAGCTCGTCGCGAGGAAGGTGCAGCCGGCGGCGACCCACATCGTGGCCAGCGCGATGGCGATGAACGGTCGTGTGCTTCCCATGCGCAAGTCCCACCCCCAGTCCGGTGCGCGTGGCACCATCCTGCCACGCGCCTGTCCACATTCCGTGCCGGCATCCATGCCGACCGTCGAGGCGGACGCTGACGGCCATAGGACGCGCGGCGCCCGGGCGTGGTTGCACGCGCGGTCCTGCGGCGTCCCGTCCGAGGCGGCGCGGCGAACTCGGCGAACTCGGCGAACTCGGCGAACTCGGCGAACTCGGCGAACTCGGCGAGCTCGGCGGGTGTGCGGCACACTTGGCCCATGTCGCTCAGCCAAACTCAGCCCACGTCGGGCCACGACCCGCACGGGCCCGGCGACAGCCTGTGGTCGCCCGGCCGGCGCAGCCTGACCGGCGGCCTGGTCCTGACCATCACCCTCGTCGCCTTCGAGGCGCTCGCGATCTCCACGGTCATGCCGGTCGTCGCCGAGGACCTCGGCGGCATCGAGCTCTATGGCTGGGTCTTCACCTCGTTCATGCTCGCGTCGCTGGTCGGCATCGTCGTCGCCGGCGCGCTCATCGATCGGCGGGGGCTGGGCGTGCCATACGCGGCCGGCCTGGGCCTGTTCGCCATCGGCCTGGTCATCGGTGGGCTCGCCCCGTCCATGGAGATCCTCGTTGTCGGCCGGTTCATCCAGGGACTGGGGGCGGGCGTCGTGCCGCCGGTCGCGTACGTGGCCATCGGCCGGAGCCTGCCGGAACGTCTGCGTCCCAAGATGTTCGCCACGCTGTCCACGGCCTGGGTCCTGCCCGGCGTCCTGGGCCCGGCCATCGCCGGCGTCGTCGCTGACCTCTTCGATTGGCGCTTCGTCTTTCTCGGGCTGCTGCCGTTGCTGGGGCTGGCGGCGGTCATCTCATTCCGGTCCGTCGCCTCCGTGGCAGCCCCCGCTGCGGCTGTCAGCGGCGAGGCGATCGCTTCGGCGTCGATGCGCCGGCGCCTGCCGCTGGCCATCGCCGTGGCCTTCGGCACCGGGCTGACCCTGGCGGGCATGACCTCCGGCGAGGCGGCACTGAGCGTCGCGCTCGTCATCGTCGGCCTGCTGATCGGCCTGCCAGCTATCGCCCGGCTGACTCCCGCCGGGACGCTACGGGCCGCCCGTGGCCTGCCCACGGCCGTGCTCCTGCGCGGCATCCTGACCTTCGCCTTCTTCGGCGTCGATGCCTACATCGCGCTCGCCCTCGTGGACGGTCGCGGCCTGACCGCGACGCAGGCCGGTATCAGCCTGACCGCGGCGACCATCACCTGGACCGCCGGGTCCTGGGTCCAGGCGCGCTACGCGACGCGGGTCAGTCCGGAACGATTCATCGCCATGGGCCTGCCCGTGGTCATCGTGGGCCTCGCCTCGTTCGCCATGGTGCTCCACCCGGCGATCTCGCCGTGGGTCTCCATCCCGACCGTGGCCATCGCCGGGTTCGGCATGGGCCTGGCCTACTCGCCGACCACGCTCATCGTGCTGCGTCGTGCGGCGCCAGCGGCGCAGGGGTCGGCGTCGGCCGCCCTGTCGCTCGCGGATTCGCTGGGCACGGCCCTGGGGACCGGGGTGACCGGGGCCTTCGTGGCCGCGGCCGTGCGTGCCGGCGAGCCCTCCGTGAGCGGCCTGTTGCCGGGCTTCGTGGTGGCCGTCGGGGTCGCCTGCGTCGGCCTCATCCTGAGCCCGCGCCTGGGGCCAGGCCGCGCCGCCACGCCGGCCACGTCGGCCACGCCGGTCGCGGCGTCAACTGGGGTCACCGAGGCGTGACGGTCGGGGTCGGGCCGTGTCAGCACGTGCGTGCCGGCCAGCACGTGCGTGCCGTGCCGCGCCGGCCGTGCCGTGCCGCGCCGCGCCGCCGAGGCGGCGCCCGCCGGCCGTGCCGCGCCGCCGGGCCGGCGCCCGCCGTGCTGGGCCGGTGTCGCGTCCCACCCAGCGGTCCTAACGTCGACGGAACGCGCCGCATCGACCCGTCCTCCGATGGATGGCCCGCCCCGCGGCACGAACGTCGGAGGAAGACCCTACCTGCGCGGCTCGTTCGACGTTGGGGCCCTGGGGCGGGACGAAGTGCCACGGAGCAGGCGAGCCGGCCCGCGCCGTCCCGAGTTGGCCCGCGCCGTCCCGAGTTGGCCCGCGCCGTCCCGAGCCGGCCAAGTGCCGCTAGCCCTTCGAGGCTCGTCGTTCCGCCTCGGCATCGTTCTCGGCCAGCCGGATGACGATGATCCGGGCCACGAGGTCCAGCGGCAAGGGTCGATCCGCCGGAAAGCGGATGGTGCCACTCCCGAACAGGTACGGCGCGATGTCCGCGCCAAGGCCGTCGATGACGCCCAGGCTCGCTGGGAACAGGCTGTAATGGGCCTTGAACGCGTCGAACGACACAAGGAACTGGCCGTGCGTCTTGAACGCGGGCATGTTGTAGGAGATGACCTCGTCGGCGTCGGGGGCGGCGACACGGATGGTCTGGCGCAGCTCGGCCATCACCGCGGCCCGATCCGGCGGCAGGCTCGCCAGATACTCGTCGACGGTGACTGCGCTGGCCATGATCGGTCCCCTCGTGCGGTCAGGCCGCCATCGTACGGTCGCCGGGCCAGGGACGCCAGGGACGGCGGGTGAGCGCGCAGCGCTGCGGTAGACTTCGCACCGGTCCCGTGCCACCCATCGTCCTGCCCAAGGAGGTCCCACCGCCGATGTCCGCCGAGGCGCTGCGCGAGCGGATCCGTGAGATCCCCGATTTCCCGAAGCCCGGGATCCTGTTCTACGACATCACCACGCTGCTCAAGGACAAGGCGGCCTACAAGGAAGCCATCGACCTGATGCTCGCGCCGTACGCGGGCGAGCAGATCGACCTCGTCGTCGGCATGGAGTCGCGCGGCTTCATCTTCAGCGCGCCCATGGCCTACCTGCTCGGGGCGGGCCTCGTGCCCGTGCGCAAGCTGGGCAAGCTTCCGGCCGAGACGATCACCGTCGAGTACGCTCTGGAGTACGGCTCGAACACCCTGGAGATCCACCGCGACGCCATCCAGGCCGGCCAGAAGGTGCTCATCGTCGACGACCTGCTGGCCACCGGTGGCACGGTCAAGGGCACCATCGAGCTCATCGAGCGTCTGCGCGGCGAGGTCGTCGGCCTGGGCTTCCTGGTCGAGCTCGACTTCCTCAAGGGCCGCGACCGGCTCGAGGGCCGGCGGGTCGACAGCGTCATCAAGTACTGAACCGGTCCCCGGACCGCCGCCGCCACAAAGGCCCACGCATTGACCGACCAGCGCGACGACGCCGTCGCTGACGCCGACGCCGAGGAACGGGCGGCCATCGAGGCCGCCGAAGCGGCTGCGGCCAGCGGCATCGAGGACGCCCCGCCGCCCGAGCCGCCCGAAGCCCTCGACGGCGCAGACCTCGGGCGTCGCCGCTTCTTCCGCCAGTTCGCGGGCGACCTGCTGCAGGGCGCGGCCACGGTCGTCGGCGCGGCCCAGGTCCTGCAGCGCGCCTCGGCCGAGGCGGCGAGTGCCATCCTGGATCCCGGCACCGTCGGGTCGTTCGACGTCCCCGGGGAGGCCGTGGCCGGCGTGGCCGGGCCTCCGACCGGGTTCCGCACGCCGTTTCGCGAGGAACCCGGCGTCGTCCACCTCGTCGACAAGCGCAAGCTCCCCGACGCGCTGGAGGAGTACCACGCCAAGTCGGCCGCGGAGTGTGCCTTCGCCATCCGCGAGATGATCGTGCGTGGAGCGCCGGCCATCGGCCAGGTCGCGGCCATCGGCCTGGCCATCACCGCTGGCAAGCTGCTCACGACGCGACCGTATGCGCGGCGGGCCACGCTCCGTGGCGCGGCCAACGCCCTGCGCAACAGCCGCCCGACGGCAGTCAACCTGCGCTGGGCCGTGGACCGGGTCATGGCCGCCTACGAGGCCGTCGGCGACCTGTCCGAGGACGGCGAGGCGATCGCCGCCGCGATGCGCGCCGAGGCCGATGCCATCGTCTTCGAGGCGACCGAGGACCACGGCCGCCTGGCTACGTATGGCCGCGACATCCTGCCGTACCCGGACGGAAAGTCGCTGCGGATCCTGACCCACTGCAACACCGGACCGCTGGCCTGCGGACAGTTCGGGACAGCGCTGGGCGTCGTGCAGGCCGCGCACTACGCGGAGCGACCGCTGCACGTGTGGGTCGACGAGACGCGGCCGTACCTCCAGGGCGCGAGGCTCACGACCTGGGAGCTGGCCCAGGCCGGCGTGCCGCACACGCTCATCCCGGACGTCGCCGCCGGCCACCTCATGGCCACGGGTGAGGTCGATGTCATCCTCGTCGGCGCCGACCGGATCGCGGCCAACGGCGACACGGCCAACAAGGTCGGGACGTACACCCTTGCCGTGCTGGCCGCCCGCCACGGCATCCCGTTCTACGTCGCCGCGCCCATGAGCAGCGTCGACCTCGCGACCGCCGAGGCCAGCGACATCCCGATCGAGGAGCGCAAGGCAAACGAGGTCCTGTTCATCCGCGGCGTGCGCATCGCACCGCCCGACACCGACGTGCGCAACCCGTCGTTCGACGTGACGCCCGCCGAGCTCATCAGCGGGATCATCACGGATGAAGGGGTGCTCACCGCGCCGTTCGATATCGCGCTGGCCGAGGCCATGGCGCGCCGCGACACCCGCCGAACTGCCCAGAGGCCGCCGGCCGTGATGGCTGCGCCGGCCCCGAAGGACGCGGCCCCCGACGATGCCGATGCGCCGGCGCCGGACCCCACTGCCGGGGCCGATGCCGCCTCACAGCGCGCCGACGAGACCTCACAGCCCGCCGACGAGGTCGTCGCCTGATGGCCAGCGTGGTCATCGGCCGGCGCACCGCGGTGCTCGCCCGACCGACGACCGATCGAGCCCTCCTGCGCGCGTTCCTGGAGCAGGACCGCCTCTATTCGGCCTACGCCATCTGCGACCTGGAGGACCGCGAGTTCGCCCGGACCCGCTGGGCCGCCGCCTACGACGCCGAGCGACTCGTGGCCATCGGCCTGGAGTACACGGGCCCCACGCCCCAGCCGCTGTTCACGCTCGGCACGTCGGACGGCATCGGGGCCATCCTGCGCGACGTCATCCGCCCGCGTGCCGCGTACATCGCCGCCCGGACAGAGATGCTGCCAGCCGTGGAGGCCTGGTACCGCGTCGATCCGGGTCCCCAGATGATCCGGATGTGGGTGGACCGCCAGCGCTTCCGGCCCTATCCGGCGACCGTCGCCCGGCTGCTGCCCGTGGAGATCGGTGAGCTCAACCGCCTGTACCAGCTCGGTTTCGCCTCATGGTTGCCCTCGAGCGCCATCGCCGATGGCGTCTACTTCGGGATGCGCGTCAACGGCCAGCTGGTGGCCGCCGCCGGGACCCACGTCGTCAGCCCGCAGGCCCGTCTCGCCGTCGTCGGCAATGTGCTGACCAACGTCGAGTACCGGGGCCGCGGCTTCGCGACCGCGGTGACCGGCGCGGTGACCGCCGAGCTGCTGCGCTCCTCCGACCAGGTGGTCCTCAACGTCCGGGCGGATAATCCGCCGGCCATCAATGCCTATCGGCGCCTGGGCTACGTGGAGCACGCTCGCTTCGAGGAGCGGCTCATCCATCGCCTCGGCTCGCCCTGGCCAGACCTCACCGCGCCCCTGCGGCGCCTGTTCACGCGCAAGGAGACCCCCCGCCCATGAGCGCCACTGCCGCCCGACCCGCCCACGACGTGACCGATCTCGGCCTGGCTACCGAGGGCGTCCGGCGCATCGAGTGGGCCGAGCGCGAGATGCCCGTCCTGCGCCTCATCCGCGAGCGCTTCGAGCGCGATCGTCCGCTCGAGGGCCTGCGCATCGGCGCCTGCCTGCATGTCACGACCGAGACCGCCAACCTCATGCGCACGCTCAAGGCCGGTGGCGCGGAGGTCGTGCTGGCCGCCTCCAACCCGCTCTCCACCAAGGACGACGTCGCAGCCGCGCTCGTGGCGGAGTACGGCATCGGCGTCTACGCCCGGCGCGGCGAGGATCGCGACACCTACTACGCGCACCTCAACGCCGTCGCCGACGGTCGCCCGCAGATCACCATGGACGATGGCTGCGACCTCGTTTCGCTGCTCCACAGCGAGCGGCCCGACCAGGTCAAGGACGTGCTGGCCGGCACGGAAGAGACCACGACCGGTGTCATCCGGCTCAAGGCCATGGCTGCCGACGGCGCCCTCGGCTTCCCGGTCGTGGCCGTCAACGAGGCCCAGACCAAGCACCTCTTCGACAACCGCTACGGCACAGGGCAGAGCACGGTGGACGGCATCCTGCGCGCGACGAATATCCTCATCGCCGGGCGCAAGGTCGTCATCGCCGGCTACGGCTGGGTGGGCAAGGGGATCGCGTCACGCATGGACGGTCACGGCGCCCACGTGGCCATCGTCGAAGTCGATCCGGTCCGCGCTCTCGAGGCGCTCATGGACGGGTTCGCCGTGATGAGCCATGCCGACGCCGCGCGCTGGGGCGAACTCTTCGTGACCGCCACCGGCAACCTCAACGTCTTCCGCCGCGAGCACTTCGAGGCCATGAAGGATGGCGCGATCATGGCCAACTCCGGGCATTTCGATGCCGAGCTGGACCTCGCCGCGCTGCGAGCGCTCGCCGAGGGCCACGTCCGCGAGGTCCGCGAGAACGTCCAGGAGTTCGACCTTGGCGGCAAGAAGCTCAACCTCATCGCCGAAGGCCGCCTCGTGAACCTGGGCGCCGCCGAGGGCCACCCGGCCGCGGTCATGGACATGAGCTTCGCGAACCAGGCCCTGTGCGCGGAGTACGTGGCGCTCCACCACGCCGAGCTGGAGCCCAAGGTCTACGTCGTCCCCGAGGCCATCGACGCTGAGGTGGCGCGCCTCAAGCTGGCCGCCCTGGGCATCGAGCTTGAGCCGATGACCGCCGAGCAGGCCGAGTACGTCGCCTCCTGGCAGCACGGCACCTAGTAGAGCCACACGGGATAGAGGCACACGGGCTGGCCACGAGCCTTCGGCTGCCCATCGGGCCGGCCTTAAAAACCAGCTTCGCGGCCGCTACAGGTCGATGGCTCGGACAGTCAGGCAACGCAGGGACCTCGTTGTGGGCTGGCCCCTGATGGAACCGCGATCCGGCGTCGTCCGACGGCCGGAGGAGGCGCATGATCGTACTTAGTCCAGCGCGGCCACGACCTCGCCCGTCTCGGTGTCAAGCACAAAACTAGGCGCAAACAGCAGGCGGCCCGTCGCGGCGAAGACGTAGTCCTGCGCGGGCTCGATTGAGCGTGACGCCACCATCTGACCAGCTAGCGACCACCTCAATAGTCGAGGTGGATGCGCCTGGCTCGGATCCTGCGCTATGGCGACCCATTCCCGTCGCGTCTCCAGGAACCCAAGCCATGGTGCGTTCCACCCTGGCTCCATCTCGACACGCCACCACTCGGCGCCATCGGATCCAAAAGCGTAGATCTTCGAGGGAGAGGAATCAGCGACATCGCTAACGACAAACCCTTCTCGTCCGAAGCAGACAGCCAGGATGTCCCACCCTCCGATCTGAACCTCGCGAGCTCGAACGAGTGATGGGAACCAGGCTAACGCGTACGACTGACCAGTCGCAACCAGGGCACTAGAGTCGTATGGGCTACACGCGATGATTCGAGGCTTTCGGATTGATGCGCCAACCCGACCGTCACTGGCCCCAAAGAGCTGCGCCGACCCGCTTTGCATGACTGACAAGACCGCTTGAGCGGACTCCATCGGTAGGAGGGTCTGCGGCATCCCATCGGAGCGCGCTGTCCAAAGGACGGATGAGTCGTTCCATCGACGGCCCTAATGTGACGGTCATTCAGTTCAGCGAGCGCAACTACGGCCGTGCTGCCGGTGTCAATGATCGCCATGCGGCCGAGGGCCCCCGGGGCCGCTGAAAAGGTTGACCGACGCATGATGGTGGCCGCATCCCAAACGTCCACTCTTCCAGCATTGGCGATCGCGACCCACCGTTGGCCATTCGTCCGTGAAGCAACTAGGTAACCGGTGACTCCCATCAGAAGTACACTCGGAGTCCGAATGAGCGGGCTAGCGTTCTGGCGAAGGTGCGATCACGAGGATGACGGTCAGGGCGACCGGGCCCGTGGCTGGGAAGCCGGACCGGACCTCGATCTCGTCGGGCGTGTGCAGCAGCGGTGCAGCGGCCATCGGTCCATCCCTCCCGATCGGACCGCGCTGACGGTATCCCGTCCCGCTGCCCCGTGCGCCGAGGTGAATCGGCGTCGCCGCGATGATGCCCCGGACCCCCCCCCGAACTGTCAACGGGGTTATCCACATGTTTCGTGAACGATGGGACCAACGGCGACCGACGTGAGTTTTGGATGCGCGGCGGCACGGATGCGCATCCGGTTGATTCCTAGCCAGGGCATGCCATACGCTGGGCGCGATGATGGACGATGGTGCAGGCAGCATCGGCAAGCCCAGCGACACCGGCGCGGAGGGTCCGACTGAGATGCGGACCGTGACCAGCAACATCACCGTCGGCGCGCTCGCCGCGATAGCGGAGGACCAGTTCCAGAACCTCGTCAAGGCAGTGGTGGACGTCGCTCGAGGCGTGATGGTGGTGGGTGGCGAGATGCACGCCGACGAGGAGGCTGTTCTCCTGGCTGAGGGCTCGTCTCAGTCAGACCTGTGGGGGATCAACCTGCACCCCGAGCACTTCGGAACCCCGGCGTTCATCGAGTACGACTCCGTGATCAATATCAGGCCGAGGCAGGGCAACCGCTCGAGGTCCGTGGAGGACACTGCGACCCAAGGCGCGATCGTCGCCCTGGTGGAACGGCTCGTCACGGCCTGATGCTGCATCGGGATCTCGCCGGCGGGCGTTGGTGGACGATGTCACTCGCCGACCAGATGGCAAACGCCGGGGCGGATGTCGGGCGAGCCATGAACGCCAAGGCGTCCGCTGACGCGGCGAGGTTCGAGCCAGCGTTCGAGAGAGCGCTCGAACTGATCGACTTGACGCTTGCGGACCCGAGGCGGACCCCACCGCAACTCAAGGAGATCGCGCGGATGCGCGAGGTCGTGTGCGATTTCCTGGTCGGGGACAACGAATACGACTCGAGCGCCGAGTGGATCGACGAGTATTTCCTCCAGTTCGCGGTGGCCGCTCGCAGCCGTCGCTAACCGACCGTCCCGGCCGCGGCAGCTCTTGCGGTTAGATCGGGCATTCAGCGTCGTACTTGCCACAAGAGGTGCGACCGCGTTAGTCTCAGTCCTACAGCATGCGCAGAGGTTGAGATATGGCTGCACTCGAGACCGTCGCGGCGGAGGCGCGCCTCCGGGCGAAGAACCAGCTGACCGTCCCGGGGGTGATCGTCGAGGCGCTCCACGCGGAGCCGAACGACACCTTCGTCTGGGAGACGGATCCCGACGCGCCGGGGGTCGCCCGCGTGCATCGCGTCCCGCACGCCTTCGCGGGCAGCCTCACCGGCGTCTACGGCACGAGTGAAGAGGTGATCGAGTTCGTCCGGGGTGAGCGCGCGGCCTGGGACGGATAGGGCCAGTGTCAACGCGCTCCCTCCAGGACGTCGTCAAGGACGGTGAGCGACTGCTCCTGGACACGACCGTGCTGGCGGCCTTCCTGGACGCGAGCGAGCCGACCCACCCAGTTGCCGCGCACGTCCTCACGAATCTTGTCGCGTCCGGACGGAACCCGGCTATCGTCTCCATGGTCACGGTCATGGAGATCCTCGTCCGACCGATGCGGATGACGCCCCCGGGCCATCGGACAGTCCTCGCGTTCCTGCGCTCGCACCCGAATCTGACGTGCGTACCCGTGGACCTCCAGGTGGCCCAGGATGCCGCCCACCTTCGAACTGACGGGATGAAGCCGCCGGACGCCCTGATCGTCGCGACCGCGATCGCGAGCCAGGTGCGGCACGTCGTCACGAACGATCGGGACTGGTCGACCAAGCTATCCACGTTGCGATCGCGCCTGAACGTCGTGCGGCTCTCGTCGCATCTGCCGTTCCCGTAAGGCGGGCGCCCCGGCGAGCCGCGATGGTCCAGCGGCGACATCCTGCCTGAAGCGGTAGGGTTCGCTGCGATGAGCGACGCCCACGACATCGAGCCCACGACGCACCCCGACAGCGCGCCCGCCGACGATCCCGACGCCCCGACCATCCTGCCCTTTGGCAGCTGGCCGTCCGCCATCAAGGTCAGCGACCTCACGTCGGCCAGTATCGGTCTGGCCGAGCCGTGGATCGATGGCGACGACATCTACTGGATCGAGAGCCGACCGACCGAGGGCGGCCGGCGCGTGCTCGTGCGCCAGGGCCAGGACGGCAGCATCCAGGAGCTGACGCCCGACCCTGCCAACGTGCGCAGCCGTGTTCACGAATACGGCGGCGGCTCGTACACCGTGGCCGGCGGGACGATCGTGTATAGCGAATGCAGTGACGGCCGCCTGTATCGACTGGACCCGGGCATCGCGGCGCCGACACCGATCACGGCGCCCGGCCCGCACCGCTACGCGGACCTGCGCGGTGACGGATCGCGCCGCCGCTTCCTGGCCATCCGCGAGGACCACACCGACCCGGCCGACCCGAAGGCGGCGATCGTGGCCGTCGCCTTCGATGGCGATCGGGATCCCGTCGTCCTGTACGAGGGCCCCGACTTCCTCGCAGCACCGCGACCGTCGCCGGACGGCACCCGCCTTGCCTGGCTGGAGTGGGACCACCCGGACATGCCCTGGGACGCGACACGGCTGCGCATCGCGGACGTCGCTGAGGATGGGACGCTGGGCGTCTCCGCCCTCATCGCCGGTGCCCCGGGTGAGTCCATCGCCCAGCCGGAGTGGTCCGCCGACGGGCTGCTCCACTTCGTCAGCGACAAGACCGGCTGGTGGAACCTGTACCGCCTGGCTGCGGGACCCCGACTCGAGCCGCTGGCCCCACGGGAAGCGGAGTTCGCCGATCCGGCGTGGGTCTTCGACCGCTCGTCGTACGCCTTTCTGGCCGACGGCTCCATCGTGGCCACGCCGCGTGCCGGCGGCCGCGACCGGCTCGCGCACATCACACCTGGCGTGGCCATCGGCGACGTGGAGTCGGCCTTCACGGAGTACGACGGCCTGCGCGCCTCGGCCACGGCGGTCGTCGCCCTCGCCGGGTCGCCGACCAGTACCCGGGTCGTCCTGCGCCTGGACCCGCAGACCCTGGAGCCGGTCGGAGTCCTGCGACGGGCCATGGATGCCGCCCCGGACGAGGGCCTCATCTCAGAACCCGAGTCGATCCGATTCCCGAGCGCCGGCGGCCGGACGGCCCACGCGCTCTACTACCCGCCACGCAACGTGGGCGTCGTGGGACCCGACGCCGAGCGTCCGCCGCTCGTGGTCCTGACGCACGGCGGGCCGACGTCCGATGCCTCGTCCGCGCTGGACCTCGGGATGCAACTGTTCACCAGCCGCGGTATCGCCGTCGTCGATGTCGACTACGCCGGCAGCACTGGCTACGGCCGCGAATACCGGCACGCGCTGGACGGTCAGTGGGGCATCGCCGATGTGGAGGACTGCACGGCGGCCGCGCGCTACCTGGTCGAACGCGGCGACGTGGACCCGGAGCGCCTGGCGATCAAGGGCGGCAGCGCCGGCGGCCTGACGACGCTCGCGGCCCTGGCCTTTGGCGATGTCTTCTCGGCGGGCATCAGCCTGTACGGCATCGGCGACCTGGAGGCCCTCGCGCGCGACACGCACAAGTTCGAGGCGCGCTACATGGATCGGCTGGTCGGGCCGTATCCGGCGGCCGCGACCACGTACCGGGAGCGCTCGCCGATCCACGCTCTGGACCGCATCGCCTGCCCGGTGCTGGTCATGCAGGGTCTCGATGACATGGTCGTGCCGCCAGCCCAGGCCGAGGCGATCGTCGCGGCCCTGGCCGCCAACGGCATCCCGCACGCGTACCTCGCCTTCGAGGGCGAGGGCCATGGCTTCCGCGGCGCCGACGCCATCCGCCGCTCGCTGGAGGCCGAGCTGACGTTCCTCGGGGCCGTCTTCGGGTTCGAGCCGGCCGACGAGCTGCCGCCGCTGGACGTGGCCGGCATCGATGCCTGGCGCGCCGCGCACGGTCAGCGGCGGGGTTCGCCCGCCTCCGCCGCTCTCGCCGCCCCCACCGCACCCGCCGCCACTCGCAGCGCCTGACCGCCGGCGCGTCCGTGGAGCTGCACCTGGGCCCCATCGAGCTGGCGTTCGTCGTCCTCGTCTGGTCGACCATCCTCGTCTACGTCGCGCGGCGCTTGGCCATCGCCGACCCGATCCTGCTGGTCATCGGTGGCGTGGTGCTGGGCTACCTCCTGCAGTTCATCCCGGATGCGCCGACCTTCGAGCTGGAGCCGGACCTCGTCTTCCTGCTCTTCCTGCCGCCGATCCTGTTCGGCGCGGCCTTCTTCACGCCGATCCGCGACTTCCGGGCCAATGCTCGGCCGATCCTGCTGTTGGCCATCGGCCTCGTGCTGTTCACCACGCTCGTGGTCGGTGTGGTCACGAAGTGGCTCGTGCCCGAGCTGCCGTGGGCTGCTGCCTTCGTCCTCGGGGCGATCGTCGCGCCGCCGGACGCGGTCGCCGCCACGGCCGTCTTCCAGCGACTCGGCGTGCCCCGCCGCATCGTGCTCATCCTGGAAGGCGAGAGTCTGATCAACGACGCCTCGGCGCTGATCGCCTACCGAGTGGCGGTGGCGACGGTCCTCACGGGTACCTTCTCGCTGCTCGATGCCAGCGTGTCGTTCGTCGCCGTCGGGCTCGGCGGCATCGTCGTCGGTGCCATCGTCGGGCGCTTGGTGACCCTCACCATGTCGCGGACCGCCGACCCGACGATGGAGATCATCGTGTCCCTGATCGCCCCCATCGCAGCGTACTTCCCGGCGGAGGAGCTGGGCGTGTCGGGCGTCTTGGCCACCGTCGTCGCCGGCCTCATCACCGGTCGACGGGCGTCGCGCGTACTGTCGCCCGAGGCGCGGCTGATGGGCCAGGGCGCGTGGGCCATCGTCATCTTCCTCATCAACGCCTTCGTGTTCACGGCCATCGGACTCCAGCTGCCGGCGATCGTCGATGGGCTGGGCGCGTACTCCGCTGCCGAGCTCGTCGGTCTTGCCCTCGCGGTCAGCGTGGCGACCATCCTGGCTCGGATCGTGTGGGTGTTTCCGGCCACGTACCTGCCACGTCGCCTCAGCGCCAGGGTCCGCGAGACTGACCCGTACCCGCCGGTCCGAGGTGTGTTCATCGTGTCCTGGGCGGGCATGCGCGGCGCGGTGTCCCTGGCCGCCGCCCTGGCCCTGCCCCTGGAGTTCCCCGAGCGCGAACTCATCCTGTTCCTGACCTTTGGGGTCATCCTGGCCACGCTCGTGGGCCAAGGCCTCAGCCTGCCCTTCCTCATCCGCCGCCTCGGGGTCGTCGCGTCGTCCGAACCCGTCGCCGAGGAGACCCACGCGAGGCTGGCAGCCGTGGAGGCCGGCCTGCGCCGGCTCGACCAGGTGGCCCTGGACTACCCGGGTCACGGGGAGCTGATCGACACGCTCCGCGCCACCTTCGACCATGAAGCCAGTCACGTGATGCCGCCGAGCGACACGCCGCTCGACGAGGCCGAGCAGGAACGCCTGGAGCACCGGCTCATCCGCGACGCGGTCATCACCGCCCAGCGCGAGGCGGTCATCAAGCTCCGCGACGACGCTCTCATCAACGACGAGACCCTGCGACGCATCGAGCGCGACCTTGACCTGGAGGCCCTCCGGGCCACCGACTGACACGTGGTGTACGCTCCGGCCAACGCCGGACCCATGGGAGCGCCAACCACCTTGAGCATCATCGACAGCGCGCAGTACCTATTCACATCGGAGTCGGTCACCGAAGGCCACCCCGACAAGATGTGCGACCAGATCAGCGACGCCATCCTGGACGCGATCCTGCGCGACGATCCGGACGCCCGCGTCGCCTGCGAGACCGCCACGACCACCGGCCTGGTCCTCGTGCTGGGCGAGATCACGACCAGCACGTACGTCGATTTCCAGCAGGTCGTTCGCGACACCGTCCGGGACATCGGCTACACCCGGGCCGACTACGGCTTCGACTACCAGACCTGCGGCACGCTCGTCTCGGTCCACGCCCAATCGCCGGACATCGCCCAGGGCGTGGACTCCGCGCTGGAGGTCCGGGACGATGCGGCATCCGCCTTCGAGCTTGGGGCGGGCGACCAGGGGATGATGTTCGGCTACGCCTGTCGCGAGACGCCCGAGCTCATGCCCCTGCCGATCGCCCTGGCCCATCGCATGGCCCGGCGCTTGTCCGAGGTCCGCAAGTCCGGCCAGTTCCCGTACCTGCGGCCGGACGGCAAGACCCAGGTCACGGTGGAATATGAGTACGGCGTGCCCAAGCGCGTGCGCACGGTCGTGGTCTCCGCCCAGCACGACCCGGATGTCCGCGCCGAGCGCCTGCGCCAGGACCTCGTCGAGGCCGTCGTGCTGCCGACCATCCCGCGCGAGCTACGCGAGACGGACCCGGTCATGCACGTCAACCCGACCGGGCGCTTCGTGACCGGCGGTCCGATGGGCGATGCCGGGCTGACCGGGCGCAAGATCATCGTCGATTCGTACGGCGGGATGGCCCGCCATGGCGGCGGCGCCTTCAGTGGCAAGGATCCGACCAAGGTGGACCGCTCCGCCGCGTACGCGGCCCGTTGGGTGGCCAAGAACGTGGTCGCGGCGGGTCTCGCCGACCGCTTCGAGGTCGAGGTGGCCTACGGCATCGGCATCGCCCGGCCGATCTCGTTCACGGTCGATTCGTTCGGCTCGGGCAAGATCGACGACGCGGCCATCCAGGCCCTCATCGAGCGCCATTTCGACCTGCGCCCCGCGTCCATCATCGCGGCCCTGGACTTGCGCCGGCCCATCTACCGCCAGACCGCAGCCTACGGCCACTTCGGCCGGCCGGACCTGGACCTGCCCTGGGAGCGCACCGACAAGGCCGCCCTGCTGGCGAGCGAGGCTGGGCTGCCCGAACCCCAGCTCGTACCCGCGTCCGCCTGAACGGGCGCTATGCCCGGCGGGCCGTAGTGCCCTGGGGTCAGCCTCCAGACTGCTCGGTGATCATGCCCGCGACGGACGCCCCAGCGCCGCGCTGCCCGGAACGTCGGGCGTTGCGCCAGATCAGGAACTGGCCGATGACCAGGACCCCGAGGGTGATGAGCAGCATGATCGCGGCGACGGCATTGGTCGCCGGCGTGACGCCCTTCCGGATGGTGCTGAACACGTACAGCGGGAGCGTCGTGGACCCGGCGCCTGACACGAACGTCGTGATGACGTAGTCATCAAAGCTGAACGTGAACGACAGGAGGAAGCCGGCCACGATCGCTGGCAGCAACTGCGGGAACGTGATCTGCCAGAACGTCCGCCACGGGCTGCCGTACAAGTCGTAGCTCGCCTCGACGTGGGTGCGATCCATGCCGGACAAACGGGCGCGCACGAGCAGCATGACGAGGCTGATGTTGAACAGCGCGTGCGCGGCGATGATCGTGTGGAAGCCCAGCCGCAGTTGCAGGTCAAACAGCGGGTTCAGCACGTCGAACGTCGACGAGAAGAAGACGAGCGTCGCGAGGGCGATGACGATCTCGGGGACGATGATGCTGATGAACGTCAGCGCCTCGAATGGGGTCCGGAACCAGCGCGGGGCGCGCTGTAGGCCCAGGGCGGCCATCGAGCCGAAGATCGTCGAGATGATGGCCGTGGATGTCGCGACGACGAAGCTGTTGAACAGCGCACTCTGAACGACCGTATCGTTCAGCACGCTCTCGTACCACTTGAAGCTGAAGCCAGCCCACTGCGTCACCCGGCGATCCGTGGCGTTGAAGCTGAACGCCACGACGATGACGATGGGCACGTACAGGAACAGGTAGATGAGCATCGTGTGGCCGCGCAACCAGCGCTCCACGATCGTGCCGTAGCGGTCCCGCTTCGGCTTCGGGCGGTGTCGGCGAAGGCCGCTCCGTGCGGACGCCGCGGCGCCGGCCGGGCGGCTGATTGGCTCCGCGGGCGAGCTCACAGGACGCTAACCTCACGCGACTTGCGGCCGCGGTTCGCGAACCACAGGTAGAAGACCACTGTCACCAACATGATCAGGATGAGGATAACGGCCCGGGCCGCGCCCTCCGGCCAGTTGCGCGCTTCCAGGAACTGCAACACCAGCTGGTTGCCGATCAGGAACACGCGGCCGTAGCCCAGGATGGCCGGGATGACATACTCGCCCATGAGCGGGATGAACACTAGGATGCTGCCGGTGATCAGGCCCGGCAAGGTGATCGGCAGGGTGATCTGGCGGAAGGTCGCCCAGCGGCCGGCGCCCAGGTCCTTGGACGCCTCGGTGAGCGTCCGGTCCATCCGCTCCAGCGTCACGTAGATCGGAAAGACCATCAGCGGCAGGTAGCCGTACACGACGCCGATGAGGACCGCGACGGGCGTCCCCAGGATCCGGAACCCGGAATCGCCGATGGCGCTGCCGATGAAGCCGGCGATGCCGTCCGGCCCAAGCAGCGTCAGCCACGCGTACGTCCGGATGAGGAAGCTCGTCCAGAAGGGGATGACCAGCAGGATGATCAACAGGGACTTGCGCGGACCCGCCCGCGTGGCGATGAAATAGGCGATCGGGAGTGCCGCGAAGAGGCACAGGAGCGTGCCCGAGGCGGCGAGGACGAGGCTCGTGACGAACGGGGTGACCCGGCTGGGATCCAGGGCGGAGGCGTAGTTCGCGAAGGTGAAGGCTGGCTCATAGCCGCCGATCCGCGTGGCATTCCCGAAGCTCATGACCACGACGATCGCCAGGGGGGCGACGAGCAGGATCAGGTACCACAGGCTCGCGGGCAGCAGCAGCAGGCCGGTCAGGATGCCGGTCCTGCTAGAGCGAGGTGGTCGCACCGCCGACGGCGGTGCGACCACGCTCGATGTGGTCATGGCACGGAGGACCCGGGCTCGATCAGCCCTGGCCGATCTTCGACTTGAACTCTTCCCAGATGTCCAGGCGAAGCGGATCGGTGGAAGTGTCCTCGGCGCCCTCGAGGCGCGCCAGGACGTCGTCGGGCACGAACAGGGCCGGATCCGCCAGCATCTCCGGGTCGATGAACTTCTTGGCCTCGCTGTTCGACGTGGCGTACTGGTTCGTCTCCGTCTCGATGGCCTGGATCTGCGGATCGTGGATGAAGTTGAGGAACGCGTGGCTGGCGATGGGATGCGGAGCGTCCGCCAAGATGACCCAGGTGTCCAGCCAGTACAGGGTCCCGTCGGACGGGATGATGTACTCGATGTCGGCCGTCTCCGGCAGGTCGCGCAGCTCTAGGATGCCGCCGGTCCAGGTCAGGCCCAGGACGGCTTCCTCGGTCTCAAGCTTCGTGTTGTACTGGTCGGAGTCCAGCGCGAGCACGTGCGGCGCGAGGTCGAGCAGCATCGTGCGCGCTTCCTCGAGTTCGCTCTCGACCTTGGTGTTCAGCGAGTAGCCAAGGGCCTTGAGCGGGGCGACGAACACGTCGCCGGGCGAGTCGACGATGACGATCCGGCCGGAGTAGGTCGGCGCGACCTCGAAGAACTGCTTCCAGGAGGAGACATCTTCCTTGACGATCTTCGTCCGTACCGAGATGCCGGTGGTGCCCCAGTCCTTGGGCAGCTGCCACTCGTCGGTCGGGTCCCACCAGACGCCCTTGAACGGGGCCTCGATGTACTTGGCGTTGGGAATCTGTGCGAAGTCGATCTTCTGGATGAAGCCCTGCTCCCGCATGGCCGGCACGAATTCCGCGGTCGGGGCACTGACGTCCCACTGGCCGACGGCGCCGCCCTGGAGCTTGGTCAGCAGCTCGTCGTTCGACGCGAAAGTGTCGTACGTGAACTTGGTGACGCCGAACGTGCTCTTGAACAGCTCGATGTTACCCGGGTCGACGTAGTCGCCCCAGTTGTACATGAACAGCTCGCTCTCGATACCCTCCGGGATCGCGAACGACGGCGCGGCCGTCCCGCCGGCACCCGACGGCGCACCCGTCGCGGCCCCGTTGCCGGAACACGCCGCCAGGAAGGCAGCGGCCGCGGACATCGTGCCCGCATACAGGAACCCGCGTCGGCTCAACGGTGCCTGGATCATGCGACGGATCGTCTGGTCGATCGGGTGCTCTGCCATGTCGTCTATCCTCCTCCGGGCCACGCCCGGGCATCGTTCGTTCCTCAACCCGCGAGGATCAGATTCGCCTCGTCATGCCATCTGACGACCACGGGGTCGCCTGGGCCGACACCGGGGGCGCCTCCTGCACCCGTTGCATTCTGGTGCCGGACGATGACGTCGCCGGCCTCCTTGGTCTCGACGCGATATTCGGTCTGGTCTCCGAGGTACGTGCCCTGGCGGACGCGTCCCTCGACAGCGGTGACCCCGGGCTCCGTGACGGCATCCCGGTCGCTGGCGACCACCTCGAGGCGCTCCGGCCTCGACGCGACCGTGACCTCGTCTCCCACGGCTGGCGTGTGGGACGGATCGGTCAGGCGCCCACGAAGCGTGAGGCCGGACGCGCCGCGCACGGTCGCCCGTCGAGATGCGGCGTCAACTTCCACGACGGTCGACTTCAGGAAGTTGGAGGTCCCGATGAAGTCGGCCACGAACCGATTGACCGGCCGTTCATAGAGCTCGGTCGGGTCGCCCTGCTGCTGGATGCGGCCGTCCTTCATGACCACGATGACGTCGCTCATCGTGAGCGCCTCTTCCTGGTCATGGGTGACATATACGAAGGTGATGCCGACCTCGCGCTGGAGCGCCTTGAGCTCCAGCTGCATCTCCTTGCGGAGTTTCAGGTCGAGGGCCCCGAGCGGTTCGTCGAGGAGGAGCACGGTCGGTCGATTCACGAGGGCACGGGCGAGCGCGACGCGCTGCTGCTGGCCGCCGGACATCTCCCAGGTCCGCCGTGCTTCGTAGCCATTCAGGCGGACGAGCGCCAGGGCCTCGCTGACACGTCGCTTCTCCTCATCACGCTTCACCTTGCGCTGGCGCAGGCCGTAGCCGACGTTCTGGGCCACGTCCATGTGCGGGAAGAGGGCGTAGTGCTGGAAGACCGTGTTCACGTTGCGTTTGAACGGCGGGATCCCGGCGATGGGATGCCCCGCCAGCAGGATCTCCCCGTCGGTCGGCTGCTCGAAGCCGGCGATCATGCGCAGCGTCGTCGTCTTCCCGCAGCCCGACGGGCCGAGCAGGGAGTAGAACGCGCCGCGAGCGATGCTGAGGTCCATCGCGTCGACGGCCGTGACCCGGCCAAAGCTCTTGGTGACGTGGACCATCTCGACGTCGGGGGCGTCGGCGCCCGGGGCAGCACTGGTCCCGGCGGTGGCAGGTGACACGTACGTCCCGTTCTCCGGGGCAGCGGAAGCAGTCAACGGCGGTCCTCGCAGGTGGTTCCGGTCGCTGAGCGGGGGCTGTAGCGGCGCTACAGGCTGGGCGCATGGTAGGGGTGGCGCAACGCGGCGTCAACGCACGTCTCGTGCGAATCTCGCAGCCTTGTGGCACCGAACGGCGACCGTCAGCAGGCAGACTGTACCTATACTTCAGGGACCTGAAGCCGTCGCCGCCGGGAGGGTCGCGTCCAGTTGGTCGCGGAGTTGCAGTTGGGGATCCGCATCCGGGCGCTGCGCCAGGCCCGGCACCTGACCCTGCGCGACGTGGCCGAGCGAGCCGGCGTCACGGAGAGCTTCCTGTCCCAGGTGGAGCGCGACGTCACCAGCCCCTCGATCGCGACCGTGCACCGCATCGCCCGGGCCCTGGACCTGTCCATCGCCCAGCTCTTCGCCGAGGAGCCGGAGACCGGCCGCGTCGTGCGCCGCGAGGCCCGTCGCAAGGTCGCCTACCCGGGCCTCAAGGCCGTCGACGAGTTCCTGACCACGAACATGGCTGGCCGCCTCCAGGTCATCGTCTCGACCATCGAGCCAGGCGGCGGCACCGGTGCCGAGCCGTACACCCACGACTCGGACGAGGAGGTGGTGGTCGTTCTCGCCGGCGTCCTTGACCTGTGGGTCGGTGACGAGCATTACGTGCTGCGCGAGGGCGATGCCATCACCTTCCCGTCCCGCCTCCCGCACTGGAACGCCAACCACGGGGAGCGGCCCGTCACCGTCCTGTTCTGCCTCACGCCGCCCAGCTTCTGAGCGAGGGGGCGGGCCCTGGCCGGTCCCGCAGAGGCTCCCGGCGGGGGACCATCCGGCCGGCCAGCGGGTGACCATCGGGCCGGGCGTCGGGTCGGCAGATGAGTGATACGGTAGGTCCATGGCCGTCCACCGGGAGCGCCCGACCGCCCGCTCGCGCCGATCCCTGCGTTGGCTCACCCCCATCGTCCTGCTCGCGATGGCGCTGGTCGCCCCGACTCACGCGCTGGGCGCCGATCCCATCCGCAGCGATCCCGTCGGCACCTTCAGCGGCCAGACGCGCGTCGCGCAGTCGCTCAACCTGTATCGCTCCAGCGCCATGGTCAAGCAGTACACCAACTACTGGTGCGTACCGGCGACCACCCAGTCGATGGTGAACCTGGTGCGTGGGACGAGCAACAAGACGTACGCGACCCAGCAGTTCATGTACAAGAAGACGCGCCAGAACAACCAGTACTCGTACGCGACCCTGGGCAACGACCCGGCCGGCTGGGCGTGGGCCGCGACCTACTTCTCGCGCGGCGAGGCGACGTACGAGGCGCGGGCCTATACCAGTCGCAGCGCCGCCATCGCCGAGATCGCCGACTCGCTGTGGCGTACCCGGCACCCGGTCGGCATCACCGTCCGCTACGGGACGCACGCCTGGGTGGTGCTGGGATTCAAGGGCGACATCCTGCCGGGCAAGGACGGCTCGCGCCGCGTCTTCGGCTTCTACGTCAGCGGCCCCCTGGCCAGTCCGACTGATCCGTGGTCGGTCAAGTACATGAGCATCGACACGTTCAATGCGTCGTTCACCCCGTACCACGAGTGGCAGCGCTCGGTGCCGTGGGAGGACAAGTACGTGGTCGTCAGCGACTGACCCGCGACCAGCGACCGGGGTGCGTCCCCGGCGGGTAGCATTGGCGGCGCATGTACGCCGTCATCATGGCCGGCGGCGGCGGGACCCGACTCCATCCCCTGAGCCGACCCGAGCGCCCCAAGCCCTTCCTGCCGCTCCTCGGCGACCAGACGCTGTTGCAGGCGACGGCGGCCCGATTGCCGGTCCCGCCGAACGACGTGACCGTCGTGACCGACCGTCGCTATGAGCGCTTCGTGCGCGACCAGCTGCCGTCAGCGACCGTCCTCATCGAGCCGATGGGCCGCAACACGGCCGCCGCGATCGCCCTCGCCACCGTCGCCATCGATCGCGATGAGGATGAGGTGATGATCGTCGTGCCCGCCGACGCGCACATCGCCCCGGACAAGGACGGCGTCTACCGCGACGTGCTGCGGACGGCCGCCGACCACCTCGCCACGGGCTCGTTCGACATCGAGTCGCCGCTGGTGACCCTCGGTGTCCAGGTCGAGTACGCGGCCACGGGCTACGGCTACCTCATCCCCGACCTGGCGACGCGCGCGACCATCGAGGGCCTGGACGCCTACCGCCTGCTGCGCTTCGAGGAGAAGCCCACGGCCGAGCGGGCGGAGGACCTGCTCAAGGAACGGGGCGTCGCCTGGAATGCCGGCATCTTCCTGTGGCGACGGCGAGCCATCCGCGCCGCCCTCGGCCGCTACACCGGGCTCCTTCAGACCATCGGACCGATGGCCGCCGCGCCGGCGATGCTCGAGCGAGCCTACGAATCGATCCAGCGCGCGGTGTCCATCGACTTCGCGGTCATGGAGGGCGCGGCGCGCGACCGCCAGGTGGTCACGGGCGCCATGGATGTGGGCTGGTCCGACCTCGGCTCGTGGACCGCGCTGCTGGCCGCCATCGGCGCCCAGGGCGAGGGCGCCGTGGTCCAGCCGGGCGAGACCGTCAGCGTCCAGGACGGTGACCTGGTCGTGCGCCGCAAGGACGGCGACCTCGGCGTCATCGTCCCGCCGGAGCGCGGTAGCATGACCGCCGCCCAGCCCATCGCGGTGCTGCGCGGGGCCGCCCCCGACATCGATCGGATCCACGCCCTCATCGACCGCTGCAGCGACGCAGGAGAACGCTCGTGACCGGGACCGCACCGCCGCCGACGACCATCACCTTCGGGACCGATGGCTGGCGCGCCCGGATCGCCGACGACTTCACCTTCGAGAACGTGCGCCGCTGCGCCGATGGCGTCGCCCACTACGTGACCGAGCAGGGCGCCGCGGCCAGGGGCGTGGTCATCGCGTATGACCGGCGCTTCGCCTCGGAGCACTTTGCCGCCGCGGCGGCGGAGGTCCTCCTCGCGCACGACATCCCGGTCGCCCTGTCGGTGCGGGCGGTCCCGACCCAGATGAGTTCCTTCGAGGTCGTCGAGCGCGGCGCTGCTGCCGGTATCGTCATCACCGCCAGCCACAACCCGTGGGTGGACAACGGCTTCAAGGTCAAGGCCCCGACCGGTGCCGCGGCCGGCGCGGACATCCTGTCGGTCATCGAGGCGCGCCTTGCGGTCAACGGCGGCACCACGGTCGATCGTCGGCCGCTGGCCGACGCCGAGGCGACCGGCATGGTCGAGATGTTCGACCCGTACGAGGGCTACGAGCGCTTCGTGCGCCGGACCGTGGACCTCGACGCGCTGCGGGCGGCTGACGTGTCCGTGCTGGTGGATCCGCTGTACGGCTCCGGCGCCGGCTGGATCAGCCGGTTGCTGGCCGGCGGCCGGATCCGGGTCCATGAGCTGCACCAGGAGCGCAACCCCTATTTCGGCGGGGTGAATCCCGAACCGATCCGCCCGCACGTCGACGAGGCGCTGGGCCTGATCGCCGGCGGCGGCTACGACCTCGGTCTGTTGCTGGACGGGGATGCCGATCGCGCCGGCGCGGCCGACGAGCGGGGCACCTTCATCCATCAGCTCCAGGTCACCGGGTTGCTCATGTACTACCTCGCCGAACATCGCGGTTGGCGCGACCCGGTCGTGGTGTCCATCAACAACACGTCGATGGCCGAGCGGCTCGGGCGGCACTACGGCATCGCCACCTATGAGACCCCGGTCGGCTTCAAGTTCATCGGCCCCAGGATGATCGAGACGGGGGCGATGATGGGCGCCGAGGAGTCCGGCGGATTCGGGTTCGGGATGCACCTGCCTGAGCGCGACGGCATCTACGCCGACCTGCTCCTGCTCGACCTGTTCCTGCGCGAGAAGGCCGCTGGGCGCTGGCCGGTCTCGTCGGCGCTGGCCCACTTCCACGAGCTGGCCGGCCCGTCGTTCTATCGGCGCATCGACGTCCACGTCGATCGGGCCGTCTACGCCGAGACCAAGCGGCGCCTGCTGGTGGACCTGGCGGCATCGACGCCGACCGAGCTCGCCGGCTCGCCGGTGGCCCGGACCGTGGTCCTGGACACGGGAGATGGCTACAAGTTCTTCCTGGACGACGGCTCGTGGCTGCTCATCCGGGCGTCGGGCACGGAACCACTCGTGCGCGTCTACACGGAGGCCAGCAGCGAGGACCTGCGTGAGGCGCTGCTCGGCGCCGGTGAGCGCCTGGTGCGCGGCGCATGAGCGAGACCGCTGACGACGTGGGCGCGGCCGACGGCGCCGTCGACGGGGCGACCACCCGGCGGGTCGACAAGCCGTGGGGCCACGAGCTCATCTGGGCCCACACGCCGCAGTACGTCGGCAAGATCCTGGTCATCGAGGCGGGCAAGCGCCTGTCCCTCCAGAAGCACCTCGTCAAGGATGAATCGATCCTCGTCGCTGCCGGCCGGTTGCGGCTCTACCTGGAGGACGACGACGGGGTCGTGCAGGCCCAGGAGCTCGGGCCCGGCGAGTCGCGCCACGTGGCCACGGGACGGATCCACCGCTACGAGGCGATCGAGCGCTGTGAGCTCATCGAGGTCTCCACCCCGGAGCTCGACGACGTCGTGCGTCTCCAGGACGACTTCGGGCGCGAGGGCACCAGCGCACCCTGATCCGACCCCGATCGGATGCGCTGGCGGGCTGGTCGCGCGGTCGCTATGGGTGTACCGTTGACGGAGCGCGACCGCCATCACCGGTCGAGGTGCATGACCGGACGGCGGCCTCGTGAACGCCCGCGGGCGACGGAGGTACGGCGAGATGCATAGCTCACTGATCGGCAAGGTCGAAAAGGCGAACCGCTACGCGCGGGAGCTCGATCGGATCACCATCGACCGCCTCTCGCTGACCTTCCGCGGTGACAACGACACGCACCATGTCGCCCTCGACTCCGGACAGTGGCGATGCACCTGCCACTACTTCGAGTCCTGGGGTTCATGCGTCCACCTCCTCGCGCTCCAGAAGGTCATGGGCGTGATGCTGCCCGAGGACGCGCAGGTCTCCATCTTCGCGGTCGGCCAGCCGGAGCCAGCGGCGGTCTGACCCCCGGCACGGACCGGCCAACACCTGGAGCCCGGCGGGCGAACCCGCCGGGCTTCGGCATGGGCGGGCCAGGTCATGGCCCATCCGGTCACTCCACCCGGACCGCCCAGGCGTAACGCGCATCGCCCTGGCCGTCGGCGAACACGACCGCCAGCTCGATCGTCCAGTCGCCCGCCGGCGGGACGTCGATGGCCGGATCGCCAGCCCCGTCGCCGAGGCTGACCGCACCGGCGGGATCGTCGCTGGCGTACGGCACGTAGCGTGCCGACCACGACGAGATGCCCACGGCCGGATCCAGGCGGATCGTCAGGATCTCCCCGGCACCGACGGTGATCGGCGCGCCGCGGAGCCATGGCGAGTCGGACCCGGTCGCGCCCCAGATGTAGGTCCCCAGCTGGCCGGCGACGGGGTCACCGCCGTCGACCGATGCCAGGGCGGACGGCGGTCCGTCGACGGTGGGTCCGTCGGTCATGGATGGCAGCGCGGTAGCGGGGGCCGGCGACGCTGCAGGTGTGCCGCACGCCGCGGCGGCCAGAACGACGACGACCAGCAGCCTGGCCCAGCCGGTCTGGCCAGAGTGCCGGCGGTCCGGGCGTGGCGTGGTCATGGATACCTCCTCATCGCTCGCTCGTGGGTTGGGACTGCGGACAGATGGACGTCCCGCAACCGGACATCGTGACCTTCACCGTCGGGCTCGTATCGCCGTTGAGGCCCTCGCCGGACGGCGTGCTGTAGACCGCTCGGTACTCGAACGAGGCCGTCACCGTGGTGCTCGCCGCGTAGGTCCCGGCCGCGCCCGTGTGGGCCATCGTGGCGATGGTCGACCAGGTGGTGGACCCCGCCGCCCGACGCTGGAGCTTGACCACGCGCTGGGACAGCCAGTTGCCCCCCAGCCGGTCATACGCATCGCGATCGATGATCTTGAGCGTGGCGGTCAGGCTGATGGTCTTGCCGAAGGTCACCGACGTTGCGCTGGGCTTGAGGGTCAGGCCGGTATCCAGGTCCAGGCAGGTCGAGATGAGTGTGCTCGAGGTCGGCACGTCGTACTCGCGTTGGAGGGTCGCCACGTCGCAGCGCCCGAACGAGTGCATGTCCCAGCCGACCCTGGGCTTCGTCCGACTGAAGGTCTGGACCACGGCATCGAGGTAGTCGCTGTCATCGCTGAAGTTGACGTGATGGCCGAGCCCCTCGACGTGGCCGAGCTCATCGAGGGCGACCGTCTCGGCGTCGTAACAGCCGTTGGGCGGCACGTCGTACATCTGGCACCACTTGAGTTTGCCCCAGTCGAAGGAGCGGCCCTCTTCGCGAAGCCACATCGTGAAGCTGGCCGGCGCCGCGGTCCGGTCGAAGCAGGCGATGCCGTTGACGCCGCAGGTCGCTTCGGCGCCATAGCCGATGAGGCTCGAGCCCCCGGCGTCGAAGGCGAACGTCGCGGCCCGCGACGCGCGACTCGCATTGGCGTCGGCGGCCGCGGCCCGGATGGCGTTCGCGATGTCCGGCGGGGGCACCGAACCGCTGCGCCACCGGAACCCGACCCGCTGGTCCTGGCCGAACAGGGCTCCGCCGAGGACCGGGTCCGGCCCGTGGGCCGCCGCGACCCCGGGAGCGCCCATGAGCAGGCTGATGGCCAGGAGCCACGACCCGAACGCCCTCCAGCTCACGCCGGCGCGGCTCATCGCGGCACCTCGGCCAGGTCGACGGTCCGTCCGCCGGTCAGGTCGCGGACCCGGGTGAAGCCCGCCCCGTCGAGCGGCAGGCGGCCCTCGACGCCGAACGCGATCCAGCCTGGCGGCAGGGCGAGTGCACCTCCGCGACCGTCTGATGGCACGAGCCGCCGCCCATCGGGTGCCGTCCCGACAGGCTCAGTGGCCCGTCCGTCGAGGCTCGATGCTCGCAGGGAGCGACCGCCCGGGCCAGTTTCCAGCACGACGCGTGCGGTGCCATCGACAAGCGTCGTCATCGTGGCCAGGCCGGCGGCCCGGTCCAGGACGACCCGTGTCCCACCCCGGAGCGGGACGGACACGACGGGGCAGGGAAGGCCGCGGCACGCGCCGCGGACGATGATGCGGTCGCCGGTGAGGCCGACGAGGTCGCCGAGGCCGGGATCGGCGAGCACGCGGTGCCGTCCCGTGGCTGGGTCCAGGACCCGGACCCGACAGGCGACCTCGCCGCACGAACGAACGGCCAGCAGGCCGCCATCCAGGCTCCACGTGAAGGCGGTGATGAACGTGCGGCCGAACCGGGTGTCTGGCTCGAGCGCATCGAGGACCTTGGTCGGCGCGCCGCGCCCGGACAGGGCACGCTGCCAGACCCCGAGGTCCGACCGTGTCGTCCGGTCCACCCGGAACTCGTAGACCGTTCGCCCGTCGGGGTCGATCGTCGCCCGCCGGATGACGTCGCGCGACGTCGCGATCGGCCATGCACAGCCGGCGCGGAGGTCCACCAGCGCGAGCCGAGACAGGCGCCCGTCGTCCGTCCCGACGAGCACGGTGTCACCGAACGGACCCGCCGCGAACGCCTCGGCGTCCAGGTCCATCGATCGCGGACGATCCTGCTCGGCGAGGCCAAGCGTGACCCGGATCCCGTCCAGCGCCCCGGCGAGCAGGATGGGGTCCTCGCGATACCACGCCGTCGCATCCGCCCGATCGGCGGCCGATGGGGCGATCGGCGGGCCGGCGCAGGGTGGCGGCGACCACGACCGCCCACTCGCCCCGAGGGTCGTGGCGGCCACGAGTGCCAGGGTCCCGAGCGTCGCGACGCCCGGACCGATTCGACGGATCCAACGTGTCTCCACCATCAGGTGAGGACCTCCTCCGGCGGCTATTTGTGGCGGGAGGAAGGCGAGGCGGTCATCCTATCGAGGGCCGCTTACCTGTCGCTTAGCTGCGAGGGGTCGTGTGCTACGCTCCCGGCCGACATCCTTGTCAACGCCGCGTGGTCGCGAAGCCGGTGGAAGTCCGGCACAGTCCCGCTACGGTGACCATCCGAGAGTCTCGGGTGGAAGTCCGGTCGCCGACCCCACGGTGCATGCTCGAACCTTCGAGAGAAAGGTAGGCAGGACCGTGACCTCGACCAGCTGACACCCCCTCCTTCGACCCGTCCGAAGCGAGGGGGTCCGTGTCTTCCCCACACGCCCTCCTCCGGCCCACCCACCATTCCCGGAGGTCTCTTCCTTGTCGTCCCGAGCCCGACGGCTGCCCGCCGTCCCGACCCTGCTGGTCATCCTGTTCGCCGTGCTCCTGGCCGCCTGCTCCGGCAGCGGTACGACGTCCATCCCGCCCGACGCGACCGGTTCCACGGTCCCTGCCACGACCGCCAGCCCGACACCCGAGGCCACGCCCGAGCCGACCGCCGCCCCCGCCTTCCCGGTCAGCCTGACCGATGACGAGGGCACGGTCGTCGAGATCGCCACGGAGCCGCAGCGCATCGTGTCGCTGTCGCCGGCCAACACGGAGATCCTGTTCGCCCTCGGTGCCGGCGGCCGCGTGGTCGCCACGGACAACTCGTCCGACTTTCCGGCCGAGGCGGTCGACCTGCCCGACGTCATCGCCTTCGAGGGTTTCACCGTCGTCGTCGATGTCGAGCAGATCGTGGCCCTGGAAGCTGATCTCGTCGTCGCTGCGGGCCTCGGCTTCACGCCGCCCGACGCCGTCGCGCAGCTGCGCGACCTGGGCATCCCGGTGCTGGTCGTGTACGCCCCGACGGTCGATGCCGTGTATGCCGACATCGAGCTCATCGGGGCCGCCGTCGGCGCCGCCGAGACGGCGCTGACCCTGACGGACGCCATGCGCACCGAGATCGATGCCATCAACGCCGCCGTGGTCGCCGCCGGGATCCCGCCGCGGGTCTTCTACGAGATCGGCTACGACGGCACGACCGGCGCCATCTATGCCCCGGCTGACGCCTCGTTCGTGGCCGAGATGGTGACCCTCGCCGGTGGCGAAGCGATCACGACCGGCGATCCGAACTCGTACGAGATCCCGCTCGAGATCCTCATCTCGGCCGATCCCGAGGTGATCCTGCTGGGCGTGAACCCGTTCTACATGCCCACCATCGAGGAAGTCGCGGCGCGTCCCGGGTGGGCCGTCATGACCGCCGTCGCGGCGGGGGCCATCATCCCGGTCGAGGACGTCGTCATCACCCGACCAGGCCCGCGCCTGGCCCAGGGCCTGCGCAATCTGGCGGCCGGTATCTGGCCGGACGTGACCTTGCCGCCGGCTCCCTGAATCGACCTGACGATGGCGGCCGGAGCGCTCTCGCGCGACCTTGGATCCCGCGGCATGGCCGCGCGGATCCGGAGCCGGCCGCTGCTCGTCGCGGTCGTGGCCGTGGTCATCCTGATGCTCACGCTGCTGGCCGGCGTCGGCCTCGGGACGGTGCCCATCAGCCCGGCCGAGACGATCGGGGTGATCCTCCACCGAACGCTCGGGCTCGACCTCGGGATCACCTGGTCGCCGGCGGTCGAGACCATCGTCTGGGACCTGCGTGTGCCGCGGGTCCTGACCTCGATGGTCATCGGGGCCGGCCTGGCCGTCGCCGGCGTCGTGTTCCAGGGCCTGCTGCGCAATCCGCTCGCGGATCCGTACGTGCTGGGGACCGCATCGGGGGCCGCACTGGGCGCCGCGGTCGCCGTCGTCCTGCCCATCCAGGTCGCCTTCCTGGCGTTCACGCTGCTCCACGGGTTCGCCTTCGCCGGGGCCCTGTTCGCAGCCTGGCTGGTGTTCCGGCTGGGCGGCGGTGGGGGACCCGGTGGCCTCACAAGGCTGCTCCTGACCGGCTACGCGATCGCCTCGGTCCTGACCGCATTCCTGACCCTGGCCATGTACGTCTCGGGATCCGAGCTGCGCCAGATCTTCTCGTTCCTGCTGGGCGGCCTGGCCGCCGCCTCGTGGTCGCGCCTGGCCTTCGCCGGCCCACTCATCATCGTCACTTGCCTGCTCGTGTTCCGGCGCGCCCGCGCCCTCGACGGGATGCTCCTGGGCGACGCCGCCGCGCACCACCTGGGCATCGACGTCCGGCGCGAGCGCCGGGCGCTCCTCGCCCTGGGCTCGATGGCCACGGCGGCCGGCGTCGCCATCAGCGGTCTGATCGGGTTCGTCGGGCTCGTCGTGCCCCACGTGGTGCGTCTCATCGTCGGGCCGCGGGCGAGCCTGGTCGTGCCCATCTCCGTGCTGGCCGGAGCGTGGCTGCTGTCCGCCGCAGACCTTGTGGCCCGGATGCTCGGCGACATCCCGGTGGGTGTCGTCATGGCCCTGCTGGGGGCGCCGTTCTTCGTCATCCTGCTCGGGCGCTCACGCGTGCGCTACGAGCTGTGAGCGCCACGCCTGTGCCCCACGGGTCGCCCGCCCGGCCGCCGGACGGCGCGCCGATGACCTTCGCCGACGCCGTCTCGCCAGCCGAGGCGGTCGCCGCCGCGGCCCATGCCGGGGTGCCCATCCTGGCCGCATCCGCGCTGAGTGTGACGCTCGGCGGCACGTCGATCATCGCCGACATCGACCTGGCCATCGCGTCGGGCGACCGGCTCGCCCTGGTGGGGCCCAACGGCGCCGGCAAGTCAACGCTCCTGCGCGCGCTGACGGGGATGGTCGCTCCGTCCAGCGGCACGGTCACGTTGTGTGGCTCGCCCCTGTCCGCCATCGACCGGCGCACCGTGGCCCGCACCCTGGCCGTGGTGCCCGAGCTCCAGGAGCTGCCCTTCGGGATGCCCGTCACCGACGTCGTGGCGCTGGGGCGGCTGCCCTTCGAACCACCACTGACGGGACTGCGCGGCACGGATCGGGCGGCCGTGGACGACGCCATCGAGCGGGTCGGGATCAGCCACCTGCGCGATCGCGACGTGCGCGTCCTGTCGATGGGCGAGCGGCAACTCGTGTTCATCGCCCTGGCCCTGGCCCAGGAGGCGCCCATCCTCATCCTCGATGAGCCGACGGTCCACCTGGACATCCGCCACCAGGTCGAGATCATGCGCCTGCTCACGGAGCTCAACGAGCGGGGCACGACGGTCATCGCGGTGCTCCACGACCTGGCCTTCGCGGCGCACTTCTTCCCGCGCATCGCGATGATCGCGGACGGCCGGCTGGTCGCCGATGGGCCGGCCCAGGACACGCTCGACGACGACCGGATCCGGTCGGTGTTCGGGGTCGATCCGGCGCTCGTCCGGCTGTCCGCATCACGCGCCTGAGTGCCTGTTCGCGCGCCACAGCCGAGCCGGTCCTCCGTGCTACGCTCCGGGATGTGACGCGTCGACGATCGCGCGCGCCGGGACGCGTCCGTCCCGACCGTCGTCGGTCCCTCCTGATCCTGTGCCTGGGCGCCATGCTCATCGTGGCGGCCTGTGGTGGCTCGTCCGACGCGACCGTGGCCCCCAGCGACGGCAGCGGCCCGACCAACGAGCCGAGCGCACCGACCGGCGAGCCGAGTGCGACCGTCGAGCCGACCGCGGCCCCGGCCTCGCCCGATCCCGCGACGCCAGAGCCGACGACAGCCGAGCCCTTCGAGGATCCGTCGGCGTCGCCCTCGCTCGTCCCCGGCGCGGCCGCGGCCTGCGCCGGCACGGATGACAACCGTGAGTTCTTCGCGTCCATCGTCGACGTGGTGAGCTGGCCGGTCTACTGCCCGGTCCTGGTGTCGGGCTGGTTCGTCGATTCCGGGCAGTACCGGCTGGCTGGTGGCGGCTGGCTGGAGATCGCCTACCGCGGGCCGAGCGGGGCTCGTCTGGAGTTCCGGCAGGGCACGGCCTGTGCCGAGGCCAGCTGCCTGCCGTCGGGCGACGACCAGGGCGGGGCCGCCTTCGGCGACCTCGCTGGCGCCCTGCTGCGCCTGGGAGACGGTCGCCTCGCCGTGGTCAGCGGCCCCACCGACGGAGCGACGTGGGTCGTCATCGGCAGCGCTCTGGAGCAGGACGCGTTCGCGGACATCGCCGCCGATCTGGCCCGCGTCGGGGGCTGAGCCAGCACGTGCGCATCGAGGACTTCGCCCTGGAGCGCTACTTCGCGCGCTGGGAGTTCGCCGTCGAGCACGTGCTGTGCGCCTCGGACGTGCAGGGCTACCCGATGGCCGACGTCCTGGCCCTCGCCGATGCGGAGGCCCGCGCGCTCTGGGACGGCCTGACCCTGGGCTACACGGAATCGACCGGCCACCCGCTCCTGCGCCGCGAGATCGCCTCCTTGTACGACGGCCTGGAGGCCGATGACGTGCTCGTGTTCGCGGGCGCCGAGGAGGCCATCTTCTGCCTGGTCAACGTGCTGATGGCTCCGAGCGACCATGCCATCGTGACCTGGCCGGGCTACCAGAGCCTGTACGAGGTGGCCCGGGCAGCCGGTGCCGACGTCACCCTGCACGAGTTGCACGAGGCCGACGGCTGGGCCCTGGACCTGGCCCGGTTGCGCGCGCAGCTGACGCCGCAGACTCGGCTCATCGTCGTCAACACTCCGCACAACCCGACCGGCATGCTGCCCGACCGTGCCACCTTCGATGGCCTGGTGGCCCTGGCCGACGAGGCCGGCGCAACACTGCTGGTCGACGAGGTCTACCGCGACCTGGAGTTCGATCCGGCCGACCAGCTGCCGGCCGGCGCCGAGGCCACACCACGTGGCGTGTCGGTCGGAGTCATGTCCAAGTCGTTCGCGATGGCCGGGCTGCGCATCGGTTGGTTGGCCAGCCGCGACCGCGAGCTGCTGGCTCGTTGCGCCGCGTTCAAGGACTACACGACGATCTGCTCCGCGGCGCCTTCAGAGATCCTGGCCCTCATCGGGTTGCGCGCGCGCGACGTGGTGCTGGCTCGGTCGCGTGGCATCGTGGCCGCCAACCTCGAGCGTCTGGACGCCTTCTTCGAGGCGTGGTCCGACCGCTTCACCTGGGTCCGGCCGCGGGCCGGATCGGTCGGCTTCCCGCGGTTGACCGTGCCGGGTGTGAGCATCGACGCGTGGGCGGCCGAGCTCGTCGAGGCGGAGGGTGTGCTGCTGCTGCCCGGCTCGCAGTTCGGGTTCGGCGGCAACCACTTCCGGCTCGGATTCGGGCGGACGGACCTGCCGGTCGCCCTGGAGCGCCTGGAGGCCTTCGCCAGCCGGACGCTGCGCTAGGCCGACGGGATCGGCGGCCCGACCGTCGCCGTCCCCGCCGGACCACCCCGCACCCGACCTCGACCGGGACCATCGGGTACCCCTCGGCGTGGGACGTGCATCCGGGCACCGGTGTCGCGATGCACCGGAGCGTCCCCGACGATAGGACCCGAGTACCAGTTTCTCTCTGGGAGGGAGCCGCTCAGGCGGCCTACGGTTCGATCCCGTCGGTAGGACCGGCGTCTACGTCACCAGACGTAGCGAGTCGACCGACACAGGGGGACCATCCGGTGGGACGAGCGATGCGACGAGAGCGACGGACACGAGCGATCCTGGGCCTGCTGGCCGCGATGTCGTGGCTGTCCTTCGTGCCGGCCATGCCAGCCGGGCAGGTCGTCCTGGCCGCGAGCTCGATCATCGACGTGTCGCCGGAGCACGGCGCTGTGCAGGCCGGGGACACGGTCACGATCACCGTCAGCGTCCACGACGACGACGGCACCCTGGACACTGGTCCGGGCTCCAACACGCACATCCGGTTCGTGTTCCTGACGGGCAGCCCCAACGACCCGAACGGCGGCGGCCACGACATGGACTGCCACACCGGCCAGACCGGTAGCTGCCAGGTCAGCTACGTCGCAGCCAGCGCCGGGACGGACACGATCTGTGCCTGGACCACTGGCGCCTCCTCGCAGTGCACCGAGACTGTCGATGCACCTGAGCTCGACGATCGGATCGACAGCATCGAGATCGTCGTCGGTGGGACGCCCACGCCGACCCCGAGCCCCGTCGCCGAGCCGACCGCGACCCCGACGCCCGAACCGACC